>Ga0302220_10000609_pt1 | contig 29863 bp, 32 predicted proteins | sample II_Palsa_E1_3_FD_194572 | JGI IMG/M metagenome (GOLD analysis project Ga0302220, IMG submission 194572) | Peat permafrost microbial communities from Stordalen Mire near Abisko, Sweden - II_Palsa_E1_3 | ecosystem: Environmental > Terrestrial > Soil > Palsa > Peat permafrost | place: Sweden...
GAGGGTGCCCACGGCCATGAGAGAGGAGAGCAGGCCAAAGGCGCGGGCGTCAGAGTGGAACACGGTCACGGCCATGGTCGAGATGAAGATGGGGAAGTTGAGGCCGAAGGTTCCGATGAGGAACAACATGATCAGGATCGCGCGTAGGTCTGGCTTGCTCCAGACGTAGCGAAGGCCTTCGAGAAATCCAGAGGCCGAGCGATGCGCGCGGGCGCTTGGGCGCAACTCCGAGAGCCGGAAGAAATACATGGAGATCACGACCGCTGCGAAGGAAAGTCCGTTGAGGAGAAAGGCCCAGCCGAGACCAACACCGGCGATAAGCAGACCGGCGACGGCGGGGCCGATCGTCCGAGCGGCATTGAAGGAGGTTGAGTTCAAGGCCACGGCATTGGGTAGATCCGCATCGCCTACCATCTCTGCTACGAAGGTCTGTCTGACGGGGGCATCGAGCGCGGCGGCGGAGCCAGAGAGGAAGGCGAAGACGTAGACGTGCCAGAGGCGGACGACGCCTGCGATGGTGAGGACGCCGAGGGCGAGCGCAAGGACGCCCATGGTTGCCTGGGTGAGCATGAGGAGTTTGCGCTGATTGAGGCGGTCGGCGGCGGAGCCTGTCCAGGGTAGGAAGAGAAGTTGCGGAGCGAACTGGAGGGCCATCACGATGCCAAGGGCAGAGGCGTCGTGATGGGTGAGTTGCGTGAGGACGAGCCAGTCCTGGGCGACGCGCTGCATCCAAGTGCCGATGTTGGAGACGAGGGCGCCGAGCGTCCACAAGCGGAAGTTGAAACTTCTGAGCGAGCGGAAGGTGGTGGCTGCTGGATTCTTCATGGGCGCTGCGGTGTGTTGCCTCCATGAAACTGGCCGAAGTGACGGGCGCAAAAGAGACCGAGGAGTAGCGCGCCGAGGGCGAATGCGAGGATGTGGCTTGTTGTCCGCGGATGGAAAGCGCCGATGTGCGTGATGAGGAGATAGGCGACGACGGCGTTGAAGAATCCCCAGAGGACGTTGACCGTTGAGGAGGAGAGGCCTTCGCCGGGGGGCTTGGCGAAGGGGCTTTGGAAGGGGCGTCCCATGACGCCGGAGACGAAGTGAGGGATAGCATTTGCGGCGAAAGTGCCTGCGAAGAAGTACGCGAGGAGATGGAGATAATTCATGATGCGGCGTTCCTTTCTTGCAGCGACTTTTCGAGTAGTGCAATGATTTCTTGAGTCGAGCTGGTTTCGCCGATGCGAGGGAAGACATTGCTGATGCTGTAGTGGTGCGGTTCTTCGCGCATGTCGGTCATGGCGTCCGTTGCGAGGGTTACGTTGAAGCCCTGCTCGTAGGCCTGGCGCGCGGTTGCTTCGACGCCTACGGAAGTTGCGATTCCAGTGACGACGACCTGGGTAACGCCGCGTGCTTTGAGCTGGTGTTCGAGATCGGTGGTTGCGAAGGCGCCCCAGCTTCGCTTGGTGACGAGGATGTCGGTCGGTTGCTGATTGAGCTGTGGCAGGAGGTCAGTCCAGTCGTCGGCAAACGTTAGGTTGGCGCGGGGGTTCTGCTCGGTGCGGCCGGGCGCTCCTCCTGCCACGTTGACAAGCACTACGGTGAGGTTGTTGGCACGGAAGATATCGAGCAGGGCGCGCGTGTGGGTGATGATGTCGGCGATGGGATGAAGGAGGTTTAAGTTGGCGATGCCTTTTTGGAGGTCGACGACGATGAGCGCGGTATTGGGGTCAAGCGTGGTCAGGGGCATGGGAATTTTCCTTGGATACGAAGTGCGCATGGGTGAAGGCAGGAGGTGGCGGGCTCAATCCTCGACGAGGCGCGATAGCAGATCGAGTGCCGCGTGAAGTTTCTCCTGCTCGTGGACGGAAAGCTTCTGGGTGATGGTGGTGGTGAGCCAGTCCTGTCTCGCGGCCCTGCTCTGCTGAAGCCACTTTAGACATTTCGGCGTAAGAGACATCAGGGTTTGGCGGCCATCGCTGGGGTCAGGTGCGCCACGGAGCAGGCCGGACTCCTGTAATGGCGCAACGATCGCGCTCATGGACTGGGGGCGCATGCCTTCCGCTCGAGCCAGGCTTGAAACCGTGGTGGGACCCTGCTGTTCGAGTCGGAGGAGAACGGAGGCCTGGGATGGGGTTAGATCGTTGTCGCCACCCTGTTCGCGCATGCGCTGCTTGAGCTTGCGAAAGGTTGCGCGGATTTCGGTGGCGAGGGTGCGGGCGGGTTGAGGGGTTCGACTGCTCACGGGATCAGTATTGCATATTTACAGGTAAACTGTAAAGGTTGACTGTAGATGTGGTCCTGCGCGGACGGCGGGAGGCTTCGCGTGGCTTGTTGGGGTTGTGCAATCCCACCCATGACGATGAAGCTGTCATGAATGGGGCACCCGGGGTCCTGCGTGTGCAATCCCACCCATGACGATGAGGCCGTCATGAATGGGGCACCCGGGGTCCTGCGCGGATGGGGCTAGTTTTTGCGGGGTAGTTTGAGGGATTTGCAGGTGTGGGAGGTGCCTGCTTGCCAGAGGACGCCGCCCTGCATGCGAAGGTGCGCTACCGAGATCTCAATTGCCTGATGACTCGCGCCTAGATAGTCGATCTTGATCCAGGCCACCGAGCCGGGATAAAAGAAGCCGGTTTCGACATGGCAGATTCCGTTGGGGAATTTGTTGTTCGCTGAGGGCGAGCAGGCCAGGCTTAGCTGCTCGATGGGCACTTTGCCCTTATTCCTGAACTTTAGCTGGATGGTGTCTCTTTCGGGTGTGGCGGTCACGAGGGACACGGGGCATAGCGCCTGACCATAGAGGCAGGGACGAGATGCGAGGATGAAAAGAACCAGGACCAGGAGCTTGCGCCCGGCATTGAAGTTGCCGCTCATGCGACCGAGGATAGCACTAAGCCGGTGAATACCTCACCCGATATTTCTGTTGACCGGTACTGTCGTCACGGACTCCTTCTGTTCGAGGAACGTTGCAGTTCTTGGTCCAGCGCCGACCCATGACGCCGGGAGCGTCATGGGTCGGCTGAGGAGAGCTATAGGTGGTGGCCGGGGAAGATTCCGACCTTGAAGGTGACCATGAAGCTGCGGCCGGCGGTCTGGTTAATCTGGTCAAGCTGAGACGGGGTGGTGGTGGCGAAGTAGGCCGAACCGTTGATGGGGGTTGGGCTGTTGGCGGGGAAGATGTCGGTGATGTTTTCGCTGTTGAAGAGGTTGTTGATGCTGAAGCTGAGCTTCGACTGATCGAAGATGGAGTCGCGGTTGCGGTAGGTGAAGTTGAGGAAGAGGTTGACGTTGTTATAGGGCGCGACGTAGGCCTGATTGTGATAGGAACCGTTGTCGTTGTAGTAGTCGCCGACGCGCTTCTCGATGATGCCGAGGTCGATGCCGCGATTCTGGTAGGTGACGCCGACGGCCTGGGTGTAGGCGGGCGTGTCGGTGACGTTGAGGCCGGAGGGGACGCCGGTTCCTCTGTAGGTGGCCTTGCCTACGGTTCCGTTGGCGTAGAGGTTGAGGCCGTGTGAGAGCGAGGCATTGGCCTCGGCTTCAAAACCCTGGGTGAGGGAGTCGGGGCCGAGGTAGTACTCGTTGAGGTCGTAGGCGGGATTGCTGGGATTGGCGACAGCGAGGGCGATGTAGTTGTTTTGGAATTTGACGGCGTAATAGTCGGCGTCGAAGGTGATGCGGTTGAGCTTGAGGACGGTGCCACCCTGGTAGGCGGAGGTGAGCTGTGGCTTGGGCAGAGTACTGACTTCCTGGCCGCCACCTGCGACGTCGAAGATGCTGGTGGGAGGGATTTCATCGCCCTTGCCGAACTGGGCATAGACGGACCAGTAGTTGGTGATCCGGTAATTTGCGGAGGCCGAGGGAAGTGGGGAGCCGAAGCCGCCGGAAGAGGTGATGAAGGGTGCGCCACCGAGGGGGCCTACGACTTTGCCATTGTCAGCGTACTGCTTGAAGTCGAGGGTGTAGTACGCGTACTTGAAGCCGGCGATGACGGTGAGTTTTTTGGTGGCATGCCATTCGTACTCGACGTAGGGGTTGTAGGAGTTGGTCCAGTAGTTTTCATGGAAGTTAGGTACGGGCTGGTCGTAGTGGGTGAGGGGATCGGAAGGGATCTGATAGCGGTTGCTGGTGGCCCACTCGTACCACATGCCAAAGCGGAGGACGCCGAACCTGGAGGTCTGGCTGATGGCGGAGGTTTCGCCGTACTTGCGATAGCTGTTGAGCTTGTCGACGGCACAGGGCAGGTTTGAATATTGGGGATCGGTGGTGGCAGGTGGGTTGGGGGCCACGTTGACGCCTCCACCGAGTGACACGGGGCTGCAGAGGGACGGGATGATCCAGCCGCTGGAGCCATTGGGGCCGGTGGCAAGGCCGGTGGTGTCCCCGCTGGGGTCGTTGGCGTAATACTGCGCGTTGTTATAGCTGTAGGTGTAGGGCGTTACATTGATGAGCCAGCCGTGGCTGCGCGAGGCGTTGACGGCAACGTACTCGAAGTCGGTGGGAACGGTGTTTCTGTTGTAGGCCTGATAGAACGCGCTGGTGGGATCGTTGTTCTGCATCATGTAATTCCAGCCATAGGCGGCGATCTGAGCGCGATAGGGCGAGACGTTGGGGGCGTTGGAGAAGAGGCGGATGACACCGCTGTAGCCGGTGATGGTGGTGTTTTGCGACGGGGTGTAGACCGCCTTGATCTCTCCGCCATAGCGTTTGACGTCGTTGAAGGTCTGGAAGCCGTCGGTGGTCATGCGGTGAACGTCGAGAGAGAAAGCGAAGTTCTTGTGGGGGCCGAGCATGCCGGAGTTGTATTGGCCATCGATGAGGAGGGTGTTGAAGGAGCCGTAGGAGACCTGGGGCTCGACGGACTGCCGCGACGGGACTTGCGGAGAGAGGAGATTGATGGAGCCGCCGTAGGTCGCCTGGCCGATGGTGGAGGCGAGGCCGGGGCTGCGGTCGAAGTTTACGCCGCCGATCCAGATACCGGGGAAGAAGGCCCAGGAGTGGTGAGTGGGATTGTTGCTGTCGTTGAAGGGGATGCCGTCCCAGGTGATGTTGAAGTCGCCGTCCTGGAAGCCGCGGAAGTAGATGGTGCCCTGGCCGAGGCCGACGCCGTTGGAGTTGTAGCTGATGGTGCCGGGGGCGATGTTGATGATTTCAGAGTAGTCGGTGTTGGTGGGGGTGAAGTTGCGGATGTAGTCGCCGCTGATGATGGATTGCGGCTCGACGGCTTCGAGGGAGGCCTGGGAGAGTGCATGTTGTGCGGCGATGGAGTCACCGGCAATGGCTTGCACCTGGATGGTTTCGGAGACGCTGCCAACACCGAGAGGAACTGTTACCTCCGTCGGCTGGGATGAGGCGAGCACGTCTTTCTGCGTGGTGGCGGCGAAGCCCTTTGCGGTGATGACGAGGGTGTAACGTCCGGCGGGGATGCCGGTCAGCGCGAAGTGCCCGACGCTGTTCGCATTCGCGTGGGTGGTGGCGCCGGTGGTCTGATCTTTAGCGGTGATGGTGGCGCCGGGAATCGTGGACCCGTGGGAGTCAACGACGGTTCCGGAGATGGAGGCGGTGGGGTCCTGTGTCTGGGCGGTAAGGATGCGAGCCGATGAGATCAGCAGTATAAAAAGTGCAGCGAAAAACACGGAGGCACACGGCCGCCTCCGAGAGTTGAAGGTACTCTGCATTCGTTTCTCCAGATTGTTGTTGGCCCGTTAGGGTTGGATTTCGTGCCTGCTTCAGGGAGTCTGTGCGGTGTCATCCCCGATCAGCTGGGCATGAGAAGCGAGCCGCTGTTAGGCGGTGTCGCTTCACGACACACTATGAGATGAGAATGAATAGGCGGTTACTAAAACCGCTGAAACAGCGGCATGAACGAATCGTAATTATGCGCGCTGACAGGAAAGAACTTGTGGAAGTGAGATTGTGCTGACATCGACCGCGTGATCGCGAGCCGTCCGCAAAGGCGCCCACGGATGGGCCCCCACATCTATTCGGGTTCCTTGCTGGCGGTCGCTTCGTCGTGCAATTCCCAGGTGGGACGGTCGGCGCCTGAAAGCTTCAGTTTGGCGCGGCCCTTGCCGTTGGGATCGAAGATTTCGATGGAGGGCTGGGTATCTTCGACTGATAGCTCCAGGGCGGCTTGCCGCGATGGATAGTTGATGAGCATGCCGGCGTAGTGGGTTTGGTCGTCGACCATCATGCCGAGAGCGTCGCCGTTGGGGCGATCGAGCGCCACGACAGCGCGACCGTTTCCGAGGAATCCCATGCCGCCGCGTTCGTTTCCGTTGGGGTCAAAGTAGAGGCTGCCCCAGCCTTCTGCGATTCTCTTGGAAGTTTGGCCGGCTATGGAGGGGTCGGGAGTTTGGCCGATGATCACGCGGTCGGCACCGTTCTCTCCTAAGAAGACGAGGGATTCTGTTTGGGCGTCTTTTCGGGTGCGGCTGGCGCTTTCGGGAGTGGGGGCGCCGAGGAGGATTCGATCGCGGCCTTGGTCGTCGACGATGACGAGGCCTTTGAGGCGCAAGACCTGCGGGCCTTTCGTTGCTCCGAGCAGGAAGCATGCTGCTGCGGTCAGGAGCAAAGCGGCGACGAGGGTGGAAAGGTTTCTGACGGTCTTGCGGAGGTCTTGTAGCTCTTGTTGGACGGCGTCGGGATTCATGCTGGTCTCCTGTGATGGGTTTCCAACGGGACCCTCGCCCCACCCATGACGATGAGGCCGTCATGAATGGGGCACCCAGGTGGGCGACGGGCTAGAGGGGGTTGCGGTAGCGGCGGAGCTGGACGGCGGCGGCGAGGAAGACGGCGGCCAGGGCAAGGCCGGTCCAGAGGCCGGGAGTGGAGAGGAATTGGGCTGGCGAAATCGACATCGGCATGGACATGCCGGAGGTGGCGACGTCGGAAACCTGGGGGCCGTGGATGCGATATTTGAGGAACTCGAATACATGGCCGGAGTGCGTGGTGATCATCTCGAGGACACCGAGCGCGAGAGGGGGAAGGGTAGCCCAGAGAAGAGGCGTGCGGCGGGCCCAGGCGGAGACCATGAGGAACCAGCACCAGATGGGGGCGTACCAGAGGGCGTGGATGGCGACCAGGTGGTAGAGCAGCATCATGGAGTTCTGGGTGAGGGGCAGGCCGCTGTGAAGGGGGCCGGTGTCGATGCCGCGGGCGTGGAAGACCGTGACGTTGATGAGCAGCATGATGGACTGCGTGACGACCGTGATGGCCCAGGTGAGCAGCGGGAGAAGGACGAGGGGGATCGCGGCTTTCGAGAGGACGGTTGTGAGGTCGGAGATGGGGAGGGACTTCCAGAAGAGGATGCTGCGATCGCGGCGCTCGCCGTAGAGTGCGTCGAGGCAATAGAAGACGGCGACGAGGAAGGTGGTGGCCATGATGAGGCCAGCAGCGATGGTGTAGGGCATGATGGGGTCGATGCCGTGGGAGGTGTGGGTGACGACGCCGTTGTCGTTGACCGTGCTAGTGATGAGCATGCCTGTGGGCATGCGGAGGGTGCTGTAGAAGAAGCCGAGAATGATGAGGGCGGCGACGATGAGGGGCGCGAGGTAGATGGAGCGGTTCTCCCAGAGCTCGCGGCGGATGGACCAGAAGAGGCGGCGGGCTTCGGGGACGCGGGCTGCGGGGGTGGCGCGCGCGGTGTCGGAGAAGGAAGTCGGGAGAGCGTCGGTTTGGGGCGTCATTGGGCGGCTCCTGTGTACGAGCTGGGCGTGGGGGTGGGTGGCGGGCTGTAGGGCGCGGGTTGGTTGGGCTGTCCGACGAAGGCTACGAAGACGTCGGCGATGCTGGGGGTGCGGACGTCGCCGAGCGGTGCGAGTTGTTCGCGGGGGACGCGGTCGTAGAGGAGGATGGAGCGGCCGAAGGTCTGACGCTCTTGAATTGGTTTGAGGGCGCGGGCGGCGGGGAGCTGGCCAGGGTTCACGATGAGCTCGAGGTAGCGGGTGTCGAAGTCTTCCATGCTGCAGCCGAAGACGAGGTTGCCGCGATCGATGAAGAGGAGGTCGGTGAGGATGTACTGGATCTCGTCGATCTGGTGGGTGGTGACGAGGATGGTGCGGTGGTGGTCGAAGTAGTCGTTGAGGAGCGAGTCGTAGAACTGCTTGCGGAAGAGGATGTCTAGGCCGAGGGTGGGCTCGTCGAGGACTAGGAGCTTGGCGTCGATGGACATGACGAGCGCGAGGTGAAGCTGCGCGACCATGCCCTTGGAGAGCTCGCGCACTTTGCTGGTGCGCTTGATGGTGGTGCGGGCCAGGAAGGTTTCAGCCTTGGCGCGATCGAAGCGCGGGTGGATGCCGGCGACGTAGTCGATTGCGTCGGAGACACGCATCCAGCGAGGGAGGACGGCGACGTCGGCGACGAAGGCTACGTCGTTCATGAGCTGGTCGCGCTGGGTCCAGGGATTGCGGCCGAGGACGTTGAGCGAGCCCTGGAAGGAGGTGAGGCCGAGGATGGCGTTGAGCAGCGTGGTTTTGCCGGCGCCGTTGGGACCGATGAGGCCGAGGATGCGGCCCTCCGCAACGTTGAGGTCGATGCTGTTGAGGGCGACGGAAGAACCGTAGGACTTGTGGAGGCCGTGGGCTTCGATGCAGGTCATGGGCTAGCCCTCCTTATGGTTGGAATTGGGTGTGTTGAGAAGGTCGGTGGCGGTGAGGCCGAGACGGTGGATGGTGGCCTGGAGGTGCGGCCACTCTTCAGCGAGGAACTTCTGGCGTTCGGCCTGGAGCAGGAGGTCGCGGGCTCCGGTGGTGATGAACATGCCGCGGCCGCGACGGCTTTCGACGATGCCCTGATCGACGAGTTCCTGATAGCTCTTGAGGACGGTGAGGGGGTTGACGCGGTTTTCGGCGGCAACGGTGCGGACGGAGGGTAGGGGTTCGCCTTCCGTAAGCAGGCCGTCGAGGATCATGGCGACGACGCGGCCTCGAAGCTGGCGGTAGATCGGCTGACTGTCGTTCCACTCAAGTTCCATAGGGTTTGTTGCTCCGTGGCTGAATTACTGTTGTAGTTGACTACAACACTGTAATTCTGTCAAGGGGAATTTTGGGGGGTGGGGTCGGCGGGAGGTTTCGTGGGTGGGCCGGGGCAAAGCCCAGTTTGTAAGGAGCGGATACCGCGGGCTAAAGCCCGCTGCTACTTCGGGTCCTGCGCGGAGGGCGAGAGCCTTCGCGGGAGAGTTAGCAATCCCACTCATGACGATGAGACCGTCATGAACGAGGCACTCGGCGTGACGCGGTGTCGTGTGCGCGAACATTGACCCGATTCTTGGGGCCATGCTAGCGTCGACGTATGGCGTTTTCCTTGCGTTGTTGTTGTCGCGTTGACCAGCCCCTTGTTGGGTGAGCCGCGACATTTACAGAACTTCCTGAAGCGCCTTCTCTAGAGCTCATCCGAATTCTCATCGTATGCCCGTCGTGGTGTGGAGCAGCCGTCATCGGTTGCCGAACTTGTAGGCGACGGCCGAGCTATGGAGAAGCTATGCAATCTGGAGTGGAGAACGTAGTCGCGCCGCAAGCGTATAGCAGTCTGGTGGCAGCGCAAGGGAAAGCCGGCGGAGTTTTGAAGACGCCTGAGGAACTCGCGGACATTGTTTCGCGATTTGCGGGGTCGGATGGATGGATGGAACGGGTGCGGTTGCGCACCGATGGGCGTTGGTATGAGCGGCTGTATCACAGTCCGGACCATGACCTGTGGGTCATCAGCTGGCTGCCCGGACAGTCCACCGGCTTCCACGATCATGGGGCGTCTTCCGGAGCATTCGTAGTGGTGACCGGTAGTCTTGAGGAGAGACGTCCTGGTGAGCCGGCGCAGGTAATCTATGGTGGCGAGGGGCGCTCCTTCGGTTCGGACTACGCACACGATGTAGGAAACGGCTCGCTGGGGCCGGCGATTAGCATTCATGCGTATTCGCCTCCGCTGGGCAAAATGAACGAATACGAGTTGGACGAAGGTCGACTGGTTCCGCGGGAACGAGCGCAGGGGCAGGCTGACGGGCTCGACGAGGTGTGGCAAGTGGAGAGGCAGAGGCCGGAGGGCCGAGGCGGCCGATTGAGCATCGAGCAGATGCTTTCGGCGGCACGTGCGCGCTTGCAACGGCTGTCTGCGGAAGAGGTGCATGAGGCGGCGGAAAAGGCTGGGGCAATCCTGGTGGACATTCGTCCAGAGAGTCAGAGGGCGGCGGAGGGTAGAATTCCGGGCGCGCTGGTTGTCGAACGGAATGTACTCGAATGGCGATTGGATCCGACGAGCAGCGCGCGACTGGCGGTTGCCACCGATCATGATGTGCATGTGATCCTGTTTTGCTCTGAAGGGTACGCATCAAGCCTTGCTGCGGCGGCTCTGCAGGACCTTGGACTATGGCGTGCGACCGACATGGCTGGCGGGTTCAAGGCGTGGCGCGCGGCGGGGCTGCCGGTTGAGAACGGCCCGATCGCAGTGGATTAGCGAAGGTTCTAGCCCATGGTGAACGCTACGCGGGGATTGCCGACGGAGGTGGTCCGGGCGGTTCAGATTTTCGCGGAAGTGGCCGATGGCTTCGCACTGCCTAGTTTTCCGATGGGCAAGATCATGGGAGTCGTTTGCTGGTAGAGCTCGTAGGCCGGGCCGTGTTCGCGGACCAGATCTCGTTCCTCGAACTGAATGGCCAGGAGGATGTAGCCGGTGGTTCCCATGGCGAACAGTAGGTGCGCAAGCGTCATGTTCGGCGTCATCCAGAAGGCCACGAGGAACCCGAAGTAGAGAGGATGGCGAACCAGGCGATAAGGAAGAGGAGCCCGGAAGGTGATCCTGGTGTAGGGCTTGCCTCGGAGGGGCAGCCACACTTGACGCAAGCCGAAGAGGTCGAAGTGGTTAATGAAGAAGGTCATGAGCAGCACGGTGATCCAGCCGGCGGCGCATAGCGTCCAGAGGATGAGGCGGGCCTGGGGATTGCGCACATACCAGACCTGGACGCCGATGGGCTGCCACTGCCAGAAGAGGAGAAGTAAGGCGAGGCTTGCGCAGAGGACGTAGGTGGAGCGTTCAACAGCCCACGGAACGACCTGTGTCCAGCGCTCCTTAAACCATGGGCGGGCCATGACACTATGTTGAAGCGCGAACACCGCGAGCAATGCGCAGTCGACCGAAACGGCGCGTAGCAGCGACGTCTGGAGCGGTGCATCGAGCGTGTGCGAGACACCGAAGCCTCCGACGAATGCGATCGCGTAAAGAAACGTGCCGAGAAAGATGAGATAGCAAGTGAGTCCATACGCAAAGAACAGTAGCCGTTTGAGCATTTCGTCCTCCCTGGTGGTATGGGAAGGATGGACGAGATTGGGACTGGGCGGTATCGGCGCTTTGTCCCGGTTGGGGTAGATTTCGAGAAAAACGTGTGCGACAAATGTCCCGAGCATGCAATCATGTGCGCATGAACTCCCGTCAGCACATCCGCTATGTGACGACATCCGACGGTACGCGCATGGCGTGGGCGGAGGCGGGAGAGGGCCCCCTGCTGGTGAAAGCAGCCAACTGGCTGACACATCTTGAGTACGAATGGAACAGTCCGATCTGGCGACATTGGCTTCAGTTCCTTTCGTCGCAATTCCGATTTGTGCGCTACGACGAACGTGGATGCGGCATGACGGATTGGCGGGGAACTGATCTTTCGCTGGACCGGTGGGTGGAGGACCTGGAGGCGGTGATTGAAGCTTCGCGGCCAACGGAACCGGTGGTTCTGCTGGGCATCTCGCAAGGCGCTGCGACCTGCATTCGATACGCGATCCGGCATCCGGAACGAGTATCCCGCCTGATCCTCTATGGCGGTTATGCGCGGGGCGCTTTCCATCGAGGCACACCGGAAAGCCGGGCGGCGTATCAGGCAATGATTGACCTGACCAGGGTCGCCTGGGGCAAGGACAATCCGACGTTCCGGCAGGTATTCACGTCGCGTTTCATTCCTGGAGGAACGCACGAGCAGCTGCAATGGTGGAACGAGCTTTGTCTTCGAACCGTGTCGTCGGGAGAGGTTGCGGCTCAACTTCTGGAGGCCCGGGCGCTGGTGGAAAGCGCGAGTGACCTTTGGCAGGTCCAAACGCCGACGCTGGTTCTGCACGCACGAAACGACGAAGTCGTTTCCATTGAGGAAGGCCGACTGCTGGCGGCGGGCATCCCAGGCGCGGAGTTTGTGGAACTCGACTCGCGGAATCATGTTCTGCTCGAACAGGAGCAAGCGTGGCAGCGATTTTGCGAGGAAGTTCGATCGTTCGTGCAGCCGGGGACGCGGAGTCAATCGCCGTTCAATGCCCTGACCGCGCGCGAGCGTCAAGTCCTGGCGCTGATGGCGGAGGGTTTGAGCAACATCGAGATTGCGGAGCGCCTCGCCATCAGCGAGAAGACGGTGCGCAACCACGCCTCGAATCTCTTCGACAAACTCGGCGTGTGGTCGCGGGCGCAGGCTATCGTGTTCGCCCACGATCACGGCTTCAGCAGGTAATCCGACGCGCGCGGTTGTCGCAGCTGCGGCTGTTGATGGAAAAATGCAAGCTGTTGTCTCGAAGGTCCTTCCCGCCGGTCACAGGGCTCTCAAAACCTGCCGAGAGGAAGCACGGGCTGAGGGTGGTTCCTGCGGTGTCGGGTGTGTGACGGTAGACTGGAGAGATGCTTGCACGGCTTTATGCGAAGTGGATGTATGCGTGGGAGACGGCTCTTACGACTCGGGATATGAATCGGGTGGAACGGCCGTTGGAGTGGGGGTTCGAGGCCCTGGCGGACGTTGGCGGGGCGGAGCTGGCGGCGCGGGTCGAGAGTGCGGAGATGTCGGGGTTGGAGGCGATGATTGCGCTGAATGAGCGGATCGTTGCCGAGCCGCAGAGCTTCTATGGGTATGAGACGCCGCGGGACTTTCGGATTGAGGAACACTTTCCGGCGCTGTATCCGACGAATGTTCGTCCGGAGACGCTGGAGCAGGAGCGGGAGTGGAAGCGGCGGGCCGAGGTTGGCGAGCTGCGGAAGGAGCCATTTCTCAGGTTTACGTCGCCGGTGGGCACGCCGTATCCGGAGAACGATACGGTGAATGCACGGTGGTACGAAGCGGCAGGAAATAGGAAGCAGGAAGTAGGAAGTAGGGAAGGCAAAGGCAACGACCGAGGGCGGCCGAGGCAGGCGATGATTGTGATGCCGCAGTGGAATGCGGATGCGTTTTCGCATAACGTGCTGTGCGAGATGTTCAACCGGTTTGGGATTTCGTGTTTGCGGCTGTCGAAGCCGTATCACGATGTGCGGCGGCCGGCGGAGCTAGAGCGCAGTGATTATGCGGTGAGTGCGAATGTGGGGCGGACGATTGCTGCCTGCCGGCAGGCGGTGGTGGATATTCGTAGCTGCGTGGACTGGCTGGAGTCGCAGGGGTATGAGCAGATTGGAGTGTTGGGAACGAGCCTGGGAAGTGCGTATGGATTTATTGCGGCGGCGATGGATCCGCGGCTGAGGGTGTGCGCGTTCAACCATGCGAGCACGCAGTTTGGCGATGTGGTGTGGACGGGGCAGAGCACTCGGCATGTGAAGGCGGCGTTTGAGCATGCGGGGCTGACGCAGGATGAGACGCGGGCGATGTTTGCGGGGGTGAGCCCGATGAGCTTTATGGAGCAGTATGCTGCGACGGGGGCGGCGCGTGGGGCGGGGGATAAGGCTCGGCGGACGCTGGTGGTGTATGCGCCGTATGATCTGACGTTCGTGGTGAAGTATTCGCGGGAGGTGCTGAAGAATTTTGATCAGCACGGTGTGGATTATGTGGCGAAGGTGTTGCCGTGCGGGCACTACACGACTGGGGAGACGCCTTATAAGTTTCTGGATGGGTGGTATCTGGGATCGTTTATTTGGGGCGCGTTTCGGCGGCTGCGGGCGTAGTAGAGAGGCGACTGGCTGGACGCGAAAAGCTGGAGGCCGGAGGCGAGGAGCTCAGCGCGCTTCTGAGGCTGCTTTGAGGCGGCTGAGGTTGTCGATGATCTGGCGGTCGACGTGAGAGACGGCGATAGTCTGCCGAAAGGAGAAATCCAAGGAGTGGTGGATAGAGGCTTCTTCTGCTTCTGCCGAGTACGAGAGGGCCGACTGCTGGAGCGCTGGTGTGAGCGCAGTGCTCAAGGGCGTCGGGAAGCTGACTCGGGTGAGGCGGGGGGAGTTAGCGCGGCGCGGCGCCGCGATGACTTTCTGGTTCATGGAAGACGCTCCTTAGATAGCTCTGCGTGGAGTGATACTTCCGATCAAGCTGGGGCCCGCAGTTCGTTACTCTTCATGAGATGCAAGACATATCGCCCTGAGTTGCTGGAAGGGGGCGAGGTGGTGCGCATGAGGGCCAGCTCTGAGGGTGGATTAGTGAGAAATCCATTTGTTTGCAGTACACTCGGAGGCTAGACCCTTCCCCTTTACGTGCGCTGGGAGATTGATTCGCTGCTTGCCGTTGCGGCGAGCGGCAAGCGACGCGATCGGGGCGAGGAACACTAACAATGGCGGCTCGGAGCGCGATGGGTAGGGACAGCCTGACACGACGGGAGCGGTTGAAGGCCTGGTGGGGGCAGCGCACGCGCGTGGGCAAGATCACGCTGTGGATGCTGGCGGCGATCTTCGTGTGCACGTTCGGACTGATGGTTCACGTGGCTACCACGCTGGATACGATTGTGATTACGCTGTGCGGCCTGGCATTGACGCCGCTGCTGCTGATCTTGTTTTTCCGGTGGTTCGTGTACCGAGTATTGTGGAGGGTGCGCAACCGGCTGATCCTGACGTATTTGTTGATGGGGTTGGCGCCGGTGGTGATGTTTGCGACGTTGGCGGCGATCGCGGGATATCTGCTGGCGGGGCAGTATGCGACGACCCTGGGGCTGTCGCAGCTGAACCAGGGACTGACGCGGGTTCGGGACGAGGCGGGGAGCGCGGCGGTGTTTGGCACTCCTACGCCGACCGCGAAAATAGCCGTGCATGGCGCGAAGGCGAAGGATACGCCCTCAATTGACGATACAGCGGATTTGGAAGGCACAGAGGTAACGGGCAGTACAGCCGTTGAAGATGCAACGCCGCTTTCGCTGATGGAATTGAAGGGGAATACGTGGGTGCCGCTGGAGGGGATGTCGGCGAAGGACAATGCGGGGCCGTTGACGGAGGGAGCGCCACCGGCGTGGCTGCACCCCGGTTTCCAAGGCGTTGTGGAGCAAGGGGGCAAGCTTTATCTGACTGCTGAGGTGAGTGCGCCGCGTGGTGGACGAACGGTGGTGGCGCTGGCGAGCCGTCCGCTGACGCGGGACGAGCTTGACGTGATGTCGAAGGGGTTGGGGCGGATCATTCTGTCGCAGGGGTTCTCGCATCTGGCCGCGGATAAGGATAACGATGGCGACGATGTGGGGACCAATGTTAAGGCGGGCAAGGGCGTCAACGTGAAGTTCGTCAACCCTAAGGATCTGGCGAAGGATGGGGGTGAGTTCCACGCGGTGTCGAGTGAGCCGTTGAAGAGCGCGAAGCATCCGTACCTTGATCCGCCGGTGGTGTTTACGGCAGAGATGCCGGTGAAGGAGTGGGATACGGGCGACACGGTGCAGGCGATGATTGCGGTATTCTCGCGGCCGACGCTGCTGTATGCACTGCTGTTTGCTTCGTCGGTGGAGTTCGGGAAGGCGGTATGGGCGGTTCTGATCGGGATTGCGATGTTCTTTGCGCTGCTGGAGTTGTTTGCGCTGCTGATGGCTTCGAGTTTGAGCTGGACGATTACGCGGTCGGTGGCGGAGTTGTACCGGGGGACGCGGGAGATTGATGCGGGGCATTTGGAGCATCGAATCCCGGTACGGCGGAAGGACCAGTTGGGCGCGCTGGCCACTTCGTTTAATGGCATGGCGGCGAGCGTGCGTGAGCTGCTGGTGCAGCAGCGGGAGAAAGAGCGGCTGCTGAATGAGCTAGCGATCGCGCAGGAGGTGCAGTCGACGCTGTTTCCGCAGTCGCCGGTGTTCATGGGTTCGCTGGAAGTGCATGGAACGAGTTTGCCGGCGCGGACCGTGGGCGGGGATTACTTTGATTTTATTTTTGGGTATGGGCCGGGGCTGGGGGCGGATGGTAAGTCGGCGGGACATGTGACGCTGGCGCTGGGGGACATTAGCGGGAAGGGAATTTCGGCGGCGCTGCTGATGAGTGCGCTGCACTCGGCTGACAGGGCGTTCAGCGCGGCGGTGAATGAAGAGGGTGCGCCGGTGTCGCCTGCGTTGTTGCTGAAACTTTTGAATGCGCATCTGTATCGCAGCACGCAGTCGGCGCGGTATGCGACGTTGTTCCTGGCGACGTACGATCCGGCGACGCGGCGGCTGACGTACTCGAATGGAGGGCATCTGCCGCCGCTGGTGATTTCCAAAGACGGGAGCGTGCAGCGGCTGGAGGTTGGCGGCGCGGTGGTCGGGTTGCTGGATGGGTTGGAGTATGAAGAGGCGACTGTGCAGCTGGAGCCGGGTGATTTGTTGGTTGCGTATACAGATGGATTGACGGAGCCGGAGAAGAATGGCGAGGATTTTGGGGAGCAGCGACTGATGGAGTTTGTGCGGGCTCGGCGGGATGAGCCGCTGACGGTGCTGGCGACGCATACGCTGCAGGTGGTGAAGGCGTGGATTGGGGAGCAGGAACAGCCAGACGATATGACGGTGGTGCTAGCGCGGCAGGGGTAGGGTCCTGCGCGGACGGCGGGAGTGGGAGTAGAGGTGCCAGTGATTGGTGAGGCTTCGTAGGACTCTTCGTTACTGTCGGACGCGTTAGTAATTAGACGAATGGCTAATTAGGCGGTAGGCTAATAAACATGAGCACGAACGCCGCCTTCAAAGCGCTTGCTGACCCTACGCGCCGGTCGATTCTCGCGATGCTTCGCAAGGGGGAGAGGACGGCTGGGGAGCTGGCGGAGGCGTTTGATATGACCAAGCCTTCGATGTCTCACCACTTTGCGGTGTTGAAGGAGGCGGACCTTATTACAAGTCGTCGTGAAAGCCAGACGATCTGGTACGCGTTGAACACGAGCGTTGTGGAAGAACTGATGGGTTGGGCTATGGAGCTATTAGCCAAAGAAAAACCTAAGAGGAGCAAAAAATGAGTCGCCGCATTCTCATGTTCGAATCGCTGCTTATCGTCGCTGCACTGGTGGCGGCCATCGTCGCCTACCCTCACCTGCCGCCACAAATCGCGACGCATTGGGGCATGCAGATGCAGCCCGATGGATACAGTGGACGCAGTGCGATTTTCTGGCTTGGTCCTGGACTGATGTTCGGGATCGTTCTGTTGACACGCTTCGGCCCGTGGCTCTCGCCTGCGCGCTATAACGTGTCGAGCTTCGACCCCACCTGGCAGCGCCTGATGCTGCTGGTATTTTGCCTGATTACCGCGCTGTTTAGCGTGATGCTTTGGTCGGCTTTGGGCCACGCCTTCGACGTCGGCCGCGTGGTGGCCGGCACCCTCTGTATTTTCTTTATTTTTTTCGGCAATTTCCTGAGTAAGGTGCGGCCTAATTTTTTCCTTGGCATTCGCACTCCCTGGACGCTTGCCAGCGAACAGGTGTGGGTTGCGACTCACCGTGTAGCCGCTTGGGTCACTGTATTCGGTGGGATCTGCGGCTTAGCGCTTGTTTTAGCCGGGCGCCCGCAGTGGATATTGGCTCCTATTGGGTTTGCCATTCTTTTTTCGGTGGGCTACTCGTTCGTGCTCTACAAGCAAATGGCCTCGCGCCATCCATAGCGGACTACCCTGACTAGTCAGAGAACGATGTACTTCGCTGTCGACCCCATGGCCGGCGAGCGGCGTAAAATGTTGGGTATATGCCGATTGATTTGAATGCTCCCCTGACGTCGAGTGACCCTGAGATTGCTTTGCAGATTGAGAACGAAGTGCTGCGGCAGCATGAGGGGCTGGAGATGATTGCCAGTGAGAACTTTGTTTCGCGTGCTGTGCTTGAGGCCGTAGGGACCGTATTTACGAACAAGTATGCGGAGGGGTATCCGGGAAAGCGGTACTACGGCGGATGCGAGTTTGCAGACATGGTGGAGAACCTGGCGCGGGAGCGGGCGAAGGATTTGTTTGGGGCGGATCATGTGAATGTGCAGCCGCACTCGGGCTCGCAGGCGAACGCTGCGGCGTATATGACGCTGCTCGAACCGGGCGAGACGATCCTGGGATTAGACCTCGCCAATGGCGGGCATTTGACGCATGGGCACAAGTTAAATTTTTCGGGGAAGCTGTACAAGATTGCCGGGTATAAGGTGCGGCAGGATACCGAGGTGATCGACTACGACGCGCTCGAGGCGCAGGCGATTGCTGAACAGCCTAAGGTGATTGTGGGCGGTGGGTCGGCGTATCCGCGGCAGTTTGATTTTGTAAGGATGCGGGAGATTGCGGATAAGGTGGGCGCGAAGTTGATGATCGACATGGCGCACTTTGCGGGGCTGGTGGCGGGTGGTGCGCATCCGTCGCCCGTGCCGCATGCGGATGTGGTGACGACGACGACGCATAAGACGCTGCGGGGGCCAAGGGCGGGAATGATTTTGTGTAAGGCGGAGCTGGCTGCGTCGATTGACCGGAGCGTGTTTCCTGGGCAGCAGGGCGGGCCGCTGGTGCATGTGATCGCTGGCAAGGCTGTCGCGTTTAAAGAAGCGCTGCAGCCGGAGTTCAAGGCCTATGCGGCGCAGACAGTGGCGAATGCGAAGGCGCTCGCGGCAGAGATGGCGGCTGAAGGGTACCGCGTGATTTCTGGCGGCACGGATACGCATTTGATTTTGGTGGATGTGTTCTCGAAGGGGATGTTTGGGTCCGAGGCGGAGAGTGCGCTGGGGGCGGCGGGGATTACGGTGAATAAGAATGCGATTCCGTATGATACGAATCCGCCGATGAAGCCTAGCGGGATTCGGATTGGGACGCCGGCGCTGACGACGCGCGGGATGAAGGAAGGCGAGATGAAGACGATTGCGGGGTGGATTGCGGAGGCGCTGGAGCATCGGAATGATGCGGGGCGGTTGGCGGGGATTCGAGGGAAGGTTGGGGAGATGGCGGAGGAGTTTCCGCTGTATGGGTGGTTGAGGCAGAGTGTAGAGGATAGAGCGTAGAGGGTAGAGAGGGCGGATGGCGCGCTGGCATTTGGTGGCGGGGTCGACGGGGGCGGGGAAGAGTACGGCTGCGCGGGAGATTGCGGAGCGGGTGGGTGGGGTGCGGCTCTCGATTGATGAGTGGATGAATGCGCTGTATTGGATGGATTGTCCGGAGAAGAATGACTTTCCTTGGGCGCTGGAGCGGATTGGGCGGTGTGAAGCGCAGATTGAGGCGGTGGCTCGGGAGTTGGCGCGCGCGGGTGTGGATGCCGTGCTGGATTTGGGGTTTACTACGCGGGCGCAGCGGATGGAGTGGTTGACGCGGGCGCGGGCTGCCGGGGTGTCGTGCGTGCTGCATGTGCTGGAGGTGGATGCGGAGGTGCGGTGGGCGCGGGTGTGTGAGCGGAATCGCGGGGAGGGTGCGATGTATGCGTTTGTGGTGACGAGGGAGATGTTTGACTTTATGGAGGGGCGGTGGGAGATGCCTTCGGCGGAGGAGCGCGGGGAGTTTGCGTTAGGGGCTTTTAGCTCTTAGCTTCTAGCTTTTAGCTAAGGCAGGACGGGCGCGCTTCGCGCGGGGAGCAGGTTCCTCCCCTTCGGCTTCGCTCAGGGTCGGAATGACAGAAAGAAAGGCAAGTGCAACGGCAAGAGCAAAAACAAAAGCAAAAGAAGAAGTAGATCCCTGCGGGATGACAGCCAGAAAGGCAAGTGCAGGAGCAATTGCAAAGGCAACTACAGGGACCCTTCCCCTTCGGCAGGCTCAGGGTCAGGATGTCGGGGTTGTCAGGCGGGAACGCTGCTGGACGTGGATTGGGGTGGGGCTGGCAGGGTAGAGTATTTGCATGACCTTTCGACGTGTTTCTCCTGCGCTTTCTGTGATGAGCCTTTCTGTTTTGTTTAGCCTTGGCGCCGTGGCGCAACGTCCTCATGATGGACCTCCCGCTGCGAAGCCGGTGGCGGATGCGGGGAAGCCGGAAGAGAAGCCCGCTGACGTAAAGGCCTTGGAACTGCCCGCTGATAAATCTGTTGCGCAGACGATTACGGTGCATGGCAAGACGCTGCACTATACGGCGACCGTGGGGACGATTCGGTTGACGGATGAGAAGGGCAAGCCGACGGGTGACGTTATGTATACGGCGTATACGCTGGATCATGACAAGGGTGCGCCGGATCGGCCGGTACTGTTTGCGGTGAATGGCGGGCCGGGGGCTTCGAGCGTGTATTTGAACCTGGGGGCGATTGGTCCGAAGCATATTTCGTTTGGCGTGGCGGGCGCGTCGGCTAGCGATCCGGCGATACTGACGGACAATCCGGGGACGTGGCTGGACTTAACCGATGAGGTGTTTATTGACCCGATCGGGACGGGATTTTCGAAGTCGCTGGTGGATGAGGCGGAGACCAAGAAGCTGTTTTATTCGCCAACGCCGGATGTGCAGTATCTGTCGCTGGTGATCTACAAGTGGCTGGTGAAGAATGATCGGCTGCTGGACAAGAAGTATTTGATTGGCGAGAGCTATGGCGGGTATCGCGGGCCGCGGATGACGCACTACATGCAGTCTCAGCTGGGCGTGGCGATGAATGGGGTGGTGCTGGTGAGTCCGTATCTGAATCCCCAGTTTGGCGATGGGAATCTGTCGCCGGTGCCATGGATGATCACGTTGCCTTCGATTACGGCGGCGCATTTGGAGAGCGAGAACAAGCTGACCGATGGGGCGATGCAGGATGTGATCGCGTACACAGAGGGCGAGTATGCGACGACGCTGATTAAGGGACCGAAGGACAAGGCGGCGACGGACGCGATGGTGACGAAAGTAACAGAGATGACGGGGCTGGATCCGCAGTTTGTAAAGTACTCGGGCGGCCGGCTGGAGACGGGGGCATTTCTGCGTGAGGTGCATCGGGAGAAGGGCGAGATTGGAAGTGTGTACGACTCGAATGTGACGCTGCCGGATCCTTTCCCGTACTCGCCAGACCAGGAGTCCAATGATCCGATCCTGGAGAGCATTATTGCTCCGACGACGACGGCGATGGTGGACTTTATTACGCGGACGGTCGGATGGAAGACGGACGCGCAGTATTACGCGCTGTCATATGACGTAAGTCGGCAGTGGGATCGGTCAGGGTCGGCGTTACGGGACGGAGCGGTGGAAGATCTGCGCGAGGCGGTGGCTGCTGATCCGAAGCTGAATGTGTTGATCGTGCATGGGTGGAATGACCTGTCGTGCCCGTTCATGGGGTCGCAGCTAACGCAGAATGAGTTGCCGTCGAAGCTGGCGGGGCAGGTGCAGGTGCATGAGTTTCCGGGGGGTCATATGTTCTATACCCGGCCGGAGAATGGCTCAGGGTTGCACGAGTTTGCGGAGAAGATGGTGGAGACACATTGAGAGCAGAGTGTAGAGCGTAGAGGATAGAGTGTAGAGGCAAACGAGTAAGGCACGGAGTAGGAAGGGGTCGGGCTTGGTACTTTCATTTGTGTTGCTGGGTATGACGGTTGGGCTGCGATCGATGACGGCGATGGCGGTGTTGTGCTGGTTTGCGTGGCTGCAACTGTTGCCGCAGCACGGATGGGCGTTCTGGGTGGGAAGCCTGGTGTCGTTGATTGTGTTTACGCTTGCCGCACTGGGGGAGTACGTGGCGGATACGCTGCCGTCGACGCCGAGCCGGACCGCACCGGTCGGGCTGACAGTGCGGATAGTGTTTGGGGGACTGGTGGGTGCACTGGCGGCGCACGCAGTGATTGAGCCGGTGGCGGGTGGAGCGATCTTTGGATTGGTGGGCGCGCTGATTGGAGCGTTTGGCGGAGTGCGGGTGCGGACGTACTGGGCGAAGGCGGTGGGGAAGGATTTGCCGGTGGCGCTACTGGAGTCGGCGTTTGCGCTCGCGCTGGCGGTGGGGACGTGCTGGCAACTGCATGCGCTGCTGGTGAGCATTCTGACTACTCTGCCGTCGGCTGCGCAGTAGCGAGAGAGTTGTCAGTTCTCAGTTGTCAGTTCTGGGTGTTCAGGTGTTTGGCGGGGAGCGAACCCAGAAATTCCGACACGTGTCAGGGTAGCATCGCGAGTTCGAACAAGACGGCGAGGGCCCGTCAGATCTTGAGGAAGATGCGGCGGCGGTAGAGGACGTAGATGGTGAGCCAGCACGCGGCGGTGAAGACGACGCAGTAGATCATAGACGCGATGGGGGCGTAGGGGACGACGTTCAGGATACCGAGGTAGAACGAGCGCAGGATGCTGGGGTGGGGATGGATGAGGTCGAGGAGTCCGGGGAGAAGTTCGGATAGGACGTACGCGGCGATGGCGTTGGTGCCGAAGACGAGCAGGACCATGTAGTGGCGGCGGGTCTGGGCGTCGATGTTGTCGGCGTGGGCGGTGGTGCGGCGGGCGCCGCGAATGTCGATGAGGTAGATAGAGAGGGCGAGGAGTAGCAGGCTCCAGCCGGCGGCGTAGAGGACGTAGGAGCTGGTCCAGAGTTTCTTGTTGACAGGGAAGCTGAAGTTCCAGAGGCCGCCAGTGAGAATGCCTGCGCAGCCGGCGTAGGCGATGCCGCGGGCCTTCTCTGCGATGCTGCGGGTGGAGCGTAGCCAGATGCCGGTGAGCATGCCGATGAGCGCGGTCGCGAGGGCGGGGAGGGTGCTGAGCAGGCCTTCGGGATCGCGGGTGCGCTCGTAGAGATGGGGGGCGGAGAAGAGTTGGCGGTCGAGCCAGGAGGTGAGGTTGGCGTCGCGGTCGAGCAGCGGGATGGTGTGGGTGGGGACGCCGTAGCCGGGGACGGGGACGAAGCGCATGAGGACCCAGTAGCCGATGAGGCAGGCGATGGCGATTGCGACTTTGTTCTTCCATGACGGGCTGTAGAGATAGAGGACGGCGACGATGAGATAGCAGAGGGCGATGCGCGGGAGGACTCCATAGAAACGCATGGTATGCAGGTGGAAGAAGGGGAAGCTGTTGACGACGAGGCCAAGCAGGAAAAGGATGACGGCGCGGCGGATGGTGTGGACGAGGAGTGAGGATTTGGTGGCGCCTTTGGCGAGGCGGGCTTGCGTGGAGAAGACGGTGGAGATGCCGACGAGGAAGAGGAAGGTGGGGAAGACGAGGTCGGTGGGGGTGAAGCCGTTCCAGTCGGTGTGCTTCATGGCCCAGTAGGCCTGATCGCCGCCGCCGTTGTTGTTGACCATGATCATGAAGCCGATGGTGAGGCCGCGAAGGACGTCGACCGAGAGCCAGCGATGGAGTTTGGGGATGGTGGCGGTGCGTTCGACGGTTGGGAGGATGACGGAGTCGGCCATGACGGTGTCTTCAGTGTGCTGGTTGTGGTGGGGTTAGGTCCAGGTCGCCGGCGATGGCGAGCGGCAATGTGCTGCAGCGAACGAGCCTGAGGGGGAACATGGCAACACTGTATCGTTCCGCGGAGGAAGGGACCGGCGTTAGGAGGTGTGTGGGAGTTTGCGGGGAGGGTCTTCGTGGAGTTCGTGGTGGAGTTCGTCTACCTTGGTGCGGGCGCGGATGAGGGCTTTGCGGCCGGCGGCGGTGAGGGTGTAGAGGCGGCGCCTACGGCCGGCGACGCTGCGGAGTGTGGACTTGAGGAGGCCGGTGCGCTCGAGGCCGTGGAGGAGGGGGTAGAGAGTTCCGGGACCGATGCGGTAGCCATGGTGGGCGAGCTCCTGCATCATGGCGAGGCCGAAGATGGGCTGATGCGCGGCATGGGCCAGCACGTGGATGCGGATGAGGCCGAAGTAGAGTTCGCGCTGATGCTTGATCACGGGCTTTATGTTAACTCGTTCATGATGCGGCGGGGGTATGATGTTATCGAAATTCGATAGTAGTGGGAGCGTGGGGATGAAGTCTGGGGAGAGCAGGCGGGCTCGATGGACCGTGGTGGCAGTGTGCGCGGTGGCGTGTGTGCTGGGGTTCGGTGGAGTGAGAGCACAAGGCCAGGCCGGGCCTCCGTTTCAAACGGATGATCCTACGCCGGTGGATTTGGGACATTATGAGGCGTATGTGTTTGGGTCGGCGGATGGGACTGGGGCGGAGATGGATGCCGTGGGGCCGGCGTTTGAATTTAATTGGGGCGCGGTGCCGAATATTCAGTTGCATGCGATTTTGCCGTTTGGGGGCGTGTGGCCGTCGAATAACCCGGCGTACCTTCCGGGCGGGACGGGGGCTAGTGCGTTTGGGGTGACGGACGTTGAGCTAGGGGTGAAGTGGGGGTTTATCAAGCAGACGAAGCATCGGCCGCAGATTGGGTCGTTCACGATGTTTGAGATTCCAACGGGGAGTTATGCGAAGGGATTGGGGGTGGGGAAGGTCTGGTACAAGCTGCCGCTGTGGGCGGAGAAGGAGTTTGGGCCGTGGAGTTTGTGCGGCGGGATGGGATACACCGTCGTGCCGCAGGTTGGATATCAGAATTTTTTGTATGGCGGGGTGCTGTTGAAGCGCGAGGTGAATAAGCGGCTGGAGTTGTCGGCGGAGTTGTTCTCGCATGCGAGGGAGGGGTTTGCGGCGGCGCAGACGGAGGCGTCGGCTATGGTGGATGCGGGTGGGTATTACCATTTCAAGGCCGAGGGATGGCAGTTGCTGTTTGCGTATGGGCATTCGGTTGTGGGGCAGACGGAGAATTATGGGTACCTGGGGTTGTATAAGACTTGGGGGAAGGATCGGGATAAAAAAGATGCGGAGGATGCGACATCGCATGGTGGTGCGTTTTGAGGCTTTTAGCTTTTAGCAAAGGCAAAGGCAAAGGCAAAGGCAAAGGCAAAGGCAAAGGCAAGTGCAAAGGCAAAGGCAAAGGCAAGTGCAAGTGCGAATACAGTGGTCTCTCCACTGCGGCGCGCAAAGGACGCGCGGCTTCGGTCGAGATGACGGGTGTGGCGGAGGGTGATCGGTCGAGATGCGGGTTGGGCAGATGGTCGGGGTTAGTTCTTAGAAACCGGGAGGTTGGAAGATGCAGGTGACGGTGCGTGAACTTTGGACGATGGTGCATGGGATGGGGTTTGGGGCGCTGTATCTGCTGGCGTGCTCGGGCGCGTTGGTGGAGTTGTGGCGGATAACGGTGGGGCGTGGAGTTGGGGAGATGTCGGATGGACAGGAGAGATTTTTGAAGGTGTACCTGCTGGTGATGGCGGTGCTGGCGTGGGGCGCGGTGATTACTGGAGCGTACGTGGTGTATCCGTGGTATCGGGCTGTGGCGCCGGTAGGGACGGTCGATTTGTCGGGGTATCCACAACGGCTATTGATGCATAGCGCCGCGACGAGTGGGTGGCACTCGCTGGGAATGGAGTGGAAGGAGCATGTGGCCTGGCTGACGCCGATGTCGATCACGATGGTGGCGTTTGTGTTTGCGCGGTATGGACGGGAGCTGGGGAGGCATCGACAGCTGAGGGCGGCGGTGCTGGGATTTGCGGTGGTGTCGTTTGCGGCTGCGGGGGTTGCGGGGGTGTTTGGCGCGATGATCAACAAGCATGCGCCGGTGCAGGGCGGGGCGGTGATTTCATTGAGTGACGGAGGCGCGAAGTGACGACGCGTGCGGAGATGATGAATGGGTCGGGGGCGGCTGCGATCCTGGCGGCTGGCGTAGGGGCTATGGCGCTGGGGGTAATGGCGGTGGCGGGGGATAAATCTGCTGTGGTGAAGAGCTCGATGATTTTCTATAAGCCGACGGGGCTGCTTTCGGGAGTGACCACGGTGGCGATATTAATTTGGCTGGGATGCTGGGGGTTGTTGGAGTGGAGATGGCGGAAGAGGAGTGTGGCGGCGGGAAGGGTTTGTCTGGTGGCGTTGGTGTTGCTGGGGGCGGGGGTGTTGCTTACGTTCCCGCCGGTGGGGGATTTGTTCTAGGGCTTGGTGGCTAAAGCTATGCGAGGGATTTTGGCGTAGTCGTTTAGGAAGGTGAGGTCTTGCCAGGGTCCGTTGGCGGGTTTTTCGAAGAGTGCCTTGAGGTTGTCGAGCTGGCCGAAGCCGAACTCGAAGGCGAGCAGGCCTTCGGATTTGAGGGCAGAGTGGGCGGCGGGGATGAGGCGGCGATAGATGTCGAGGCCCTGGGCGCCGGCGAAGAGGGCGGTGTGCGGTTCATGCTTGAGGACTTCGTCGGACATGGTGGCGGCTTCGTAGAGGGAGACGTAGGGCGGGTTGGAGACGATGACGTCGAAGGGTGGGGCGGATTGCAGCTGGGGAGCGACGAGGAGATCGGACTGGAGAAAGTTGACGCGATGGCTGAGATGGTGGCGTGCGGCGTTGTGTTCGGCGACGGCGAGAGGCGCGGGGTAGAGGTCGGTGGCGGTGATGTGGGCCGTGGGGAGTTTGGAGGCGAGAGCGAGAGCGATAGCGCCGGTGCCGGTGCCGATGTCGAGTATGCAGGGGTCGCGGAGAGCGGGGCGGGCGGCGAGCCAGTGGAGAACGGCTTCGACGAGGAGCTCGGTTTCGGGGCGGGGGATGAGGGTGTCGCGGGTGACACGGAGCATGAGGCCGAAGAATTCCTGGTGTCCGGTGAGGTACTGGATGGGTTCTTTGGCGGCGCGACGGGCGACGAGGGTGCGGTAGGTTTGGCGGAGGGTGGTGGAGAGTTCGGTGTCGGAGTGGGCGATAAGCCAGGGACGGTCGCGGAAGAGGAGATGGGCGAGGAGGGTCTCGGCCTCGCGGCGATCGATGGAGGTGGCGGCTTCGATGAGGGCTTCGCGGAGGGTCATAAGGGCAGGGTGTAGAGGGTAGAGTGTAGAGCGTAGAGAAAGCGATTGAGATTTAGGATAGATGGTTTGCGCTAAGCTGGCGGGATGGGGTGGGAGCGATTGAGGTCGGTGAGATTCACGTGGTTGCTGCCCATGGTGGGGGTGGCGGTGTGGGTGGCGGTGATTGCGGTGCCGGCGGTGCAGACGTGTCGGATGCTGCGGGCGATTGGGGCGCAGGGGAGGAATGCGACGGTGAGGGTGGGGTTGTTTGAAGGGACGATTCTGCCGGAGAATTTTTGGCGGTTTGCAGTGAATGAGGCGGTGGTGACGCACTCGCATGCGCTTACGGCGATGCAGTTGCCGGGGGCGTTGGTGGAGATGCCGCTGGCGATTGCGCTGACGAATCCATCGTTGTGGTATCCGAAAGAGCTGGACGAGTGGACGTGGAGTCTGCTGGAGACGCCGCTTTATTGCCTGCCGGCGTGGTGGTTGGTGGGGTTGGGGCTGGAAGGATTGCTGGGGCGACGGTGGGTTCGGTGGCCGTCGCTGCTGCTGGGGTCGGTGGCGTGGGGGACGTTTGCGTTTATGCTGTGCGAATACTTGTTGGGATGGATGCTGCCGGGGCGCGCCGTGGAGGGTTGGGTGGTGGCCGGGTTTGGATTGTGGATTGTGCTATTTGCGGTGCTGCCGGCGGCCTGGGTGCGGCGGGTCCTACGCGGACGGCGGGAGTTAAGAAGTTAGAGTGAAGAGGATCCGGGCCCTGGCTGAACGATCTTTTGCTTTGAGGTGAGGGGATGGACGTGCATGCGCCGCATCAGCCGTTACATACGTGGAGAGACTTTTGGATTCATTTGGGGACGATCACGATTGGGTTGTTGATCGCGATCTCGCTGGAGCAGAGTGTGGAAGGGCTGCATCATCTTCACCAGCGGCATCAGTTGGAGCAAGATCTGCGGGCTGAGGGGGAGCGGAACATCGAGATCGTGCAGAAGGACCGGCGACTGATTGCAGCGTTGCGGGGCTGGGAGCTGGATCTCCGGAAGAACGTGGAGACGATGCGCACGAGCGGAGGAAAGGCAGGGCTCGGGTATATTGCGAATCCTGTGCCGGGACAGCCTACCGTGCCTTCCGAGTCGGTATGGACTACTGCTAAGGAGAGCATGTTGGTGGCGCTGTTGCCGCGGGCGGAGGCGGAGATGTACTCGCGGCTGGATCTGCAGCACGGGCTCTTGCGGGAGACGATTTCTCATTGGCTCGAGGTGACGGGCGAGCCGAAAGAGTTCGAGGATAACTTCGACGATGGGGAGCCGGGAAGCACGCCGGATCTGAGCCGGATGAGCGCGGAGGAGCTGCATAGCTACTCCATGTTGCTGACCAAGGAGATTGCGGCGCGGGATAATGTGCTGTTTCGGCTGAACAATTTTGTTCGCCTGGATCGGGCGGTGCTCGAGGGGGCGCGGTCGGAGGCGGAGATGATCGAAAAGGCACAGTTGCCGGAACTACGGTAAGTCCTGGTCCTGCGCGGACGGCGAGAGTAAGAAGGTAGACGTGGGGGCGGGGTGGTGGGGAGTCTAAGGATAGAGAGTCGCTAATGGCGGAGGTACGGTTGTCGTTGTGCGATTTGGCATCCGATAGGGATCGACGACGAGGGGGGACTGCTTGGCTGAGGAACGTTCAGGGATTTGGAAGCATGTAGGTTGGCGGCTGTTGCTGGTGGCGCTGTTGGTTCCGAGGAGTGGGTTCGGGCAGGCGACGATGGTGAGCGCGGTGCCGCCGACGCCGCTGCAGGTGGTGAGCGCCATGATTGTGCATGAGGATGACAACTCGGCGCATAAGGATACGTATGAGTTTCTGTCGAAGGAGCGGTCGGCGCGGACGGGCGGACAGGTGTGGACGGAGAGGGTGGTGGAGACGGCGTTTGGGCGGGTGAGGTTTTTGCTGGCTGTGGATGGGAAGCCGTTGAGCGCAGAGCTGGAAGGTGTGGAGCGGGGACGACTGGCGGGGATTGTGGCGGATCCAGAGGCGTTTCTGGCGAGGGAGCGGGCGCAGAAGGACGACGAGGCGTCGGCACGGAAGATGCTCGATTTTCTGCCGAAGGCATTTGTGTTCGACAACGTGCGGTTGAAGGATGGGGTTTGGACGATGGACATGCATCCGAATCCGGAGTATTCGCCGCACGGGATTGAGGAGCGCGTGCTGTGCGCGATGAGCGGGATAGTGGTGATTGATGCGGCGCAGGAGCGGCTGATGCACGTGGAGGGGCGGCTGCCGCAGGATGTGTCGATTGGATTCGGGCTGGTGACGGTGAAGGCGGGAAGTCATTTCAGCAGCGAACGGGCGGATGAGGATGGGCACTGGCGGACGCTGCATGTGCTGACTGCGGTTAATGGGAAGGCGGTGCTGTTCAAGTCGGTGGGGAAGGACACGGAGGTGACGCGGTCGGAGTTTCATTATCTGCAGCCGGGGATGACGGTGGCGCAGGCGGTGGCGCTGGCCGAATGTCCTGCGCGGGCGGCGGGGGATGAAGGCGGGGCGTGTGCCGTGGGCGGGCGCTGACCGTGAGAGGATGTGGGCATGACTCGCTCCCGGCGAATTTGGCTGTTTGCACTCTGCGTGGCAGGGTCTTTCCTGCAGGGTTTGATCGCGTTGAAGGTCTATGCGGTCGGGATTTGGATTATCTGGTTCGGCATTGTGGGTGCGGTTCCTTTTATGCTCCTAAATGGGGTCCACGGAGATATGAAAGGCTGGCCTGGAATCGTTGGCGGCGTGCTGTACGTGCTGACCAACGGGGCAGTGTATTACGGAGTGGTGATGCTGATCATCAGACGGCGCGCGGCCCGGCGGGGCACCCCGAGCTCGCTGAATTAGCGAAGCAACCATCCCACTCAGAAGTTATTGAAAATACATAAGGATGAAGAAACTTTCGGGCGGGCGGAAGATTTTGCATTCCGTTGGACCCTTGCGTGCGTATAGGTTAGTGAGCGCGCAGATGGCTATGGAAGCAGTGGAGTTTCGAAGGCTGGTGGAGACACACCAACGGATGGTGTTCTCGCTGGCGCTGCGCGTGACGGGCGAGTATGGGACCGCGGAAGAAGTGGCGCAGGATGCGTTCCTGGAGCTGTATCGGGCGGTGGAGCGGCTGGAGAGCGAG
>Ga0302220_10000611_pt1 | contig 29845 bp, 22 predicted proteins | sample II_Palsa_E1_3_FD_194572 | JGI IMG/M metagenome (GOLD analysis project Ga0302220, IMG submission 194572) | Peat permafrost microbial communities from Stordalen Mire near Abisko, Sweden - II_Palsa_E1_3 | ecosystem: Environmental > Terrestrial > Soil > Palsa > Peat permafrost | place: Sweden...
AATCGCAACCAAATACTGCGGCATGATCTCTCCTTTGTGTAACGGTCTTCGGGCCGGGCCGGTTGCCCCGTCTTCACGACCTAGTCGAACGGCCAGACTGGAATTCGACAAAGCGTCCAGGAAATTTTGCTTCTTCCGCGTTTTTTATTTCAGCTGCCGAATCCGCTCCTGCAGGAATTGCTGCTCCGGTACCTGTTGGGTCAGCTTCAGAGCTTTCTCATAAGACGACCGGGCCTCAGCGGTCCTACCAAGCCTGCGGTACATATCCGCACGGGCCGAATGCGCCAGGTAGTAATTTGCTAATTCGCCATGTTCCAACACCGCATCGATATGCGTCAAACCGGCCTCTGGACCATCGCGCATGGCAATGGCCACGGCACGATTTAGTTCTACAACTGGCGAAGGCTGAATCCGTACCAATTGGTCGTAAAGCGCAACAATCTGCGGCCAGTCGGTCACAGCGACCGATTCCGCCCCCGCATGAACGGCTGCAATTGCAGCCTGCAGTGTGTAGGAGCCGAAGCGGCGGGACTTCAGGGCCTTCGCCAGCAATGTCACACCCTCCGCGATCTGCTCCCGGTTCCAGAGTGAGCGGTCCTGATTCTCCAGCAAAATCAGATCTCCGGCCGGCGATGTTCTCGCTGCGCGACGGGATTCCTGAAGCAACATCAGGGAGAGCAGCCCAAGGACCTCCGGCTCTGGCAGGAGTGCGCTCACCAACCGGCCCAGTCGAATCGCCTCGGCGGTTAGCTCGGCCCGCGTGACCTCCGCTCCCGCCGCAGCCGAATAACCCTCATTAAAGACGAGATAGATGACCTGAAGCACCGCGTCCAGCCGCTCTGGCAACTCCTGCGGCGACGGCACCTGGTACGGAATCCGTGCGTCTCGAATCTTTGCCTTTGCGCGCACAACGCGCTGCGCCAGCGTAGACGGAGTGATGAGGAAGGCCTTCGCAATCTCCTCGGTCGCCAGCCCGCACACCTCTCGCAAGGTGAGCGCAACGCGCGCCTCCGGCGGTAGAGTCGGATGACAGCAGGTAAAGATCAGGCGCAGCCGATCATCCTCAATGGTGTCCTCTTCCTCGGACCCTTCCGCCGAACTCCCTCGCGCTTCGAGATATCGCACGAGCTCATCTTGAGACGCATCAAATCGTGCCCCTCGACGCAGAGTATCAATGGCTTTGAATCGGGCTGTCGAAATCAACCATGGTCGCGGGTTATCGGGTACTCCGCTCTTCGGCCACACGCTCAGCGCAGCTGCAAACGCCTCGTGCATCGCCTCCTCGGCAAGATCGAAATCGCCGAGCAGTCGAATCAGCGTCGCCAGGATCCGTCCCGAATCCACGCGATAGAGGGAGTCGAGCAATTCGCGTATCTGCTCTGCGGAGTGTTCGGACATGACGACGACTGTAGCAAACCAGCTACCCCGAATCAATTTGGCAAACGGCTTCCCGGAGTTGAAGGTCTTCGACTCTGACAGTCACAATTTCAGCTCTGCGCAGACCACACCCTATGAGCATTGCCGCGACAGCCCGGTTTCGCACGTCACGGAGCTCTATAATCGCCGTTCATCAAGCCATACGCACCCTGATGCTGAAAGCTTCGATCTCTCCTGTCCGCCCTGGCTTATGACCATGATCTCCATTCTGCTCTCCTCCCTCACAGAATCCGCCCGATTGATACAGTAGTGCGACGGGAGCAGCGCATTGCCACAGGTGCCGCCAAAGCAATCAAAACGAATCGTCAGCGTACAGGTCTGTCGCGGCCTCGCGGCTCTTTTCGTCGTGCTCGCGCATCTTCACGGCATCGAGATAAAGTACTGCACCACCAATTACCTGCTCTTTTTCGAACACGGCGCTCTCGGTGTCGATCTCTTCTTCGTCATCAGCGGCATCGTCATCGCCTCCGTCACTACCGGTAAATTCGGCGATCCCCGCAATGCCGGCATCTTCCTCTATCACCGTCTCGCCCGCATCTTCCCCGTCTTCTGGATCTATACCACCTTCACCCTGATCGCACGTCGCTATAACCCGCTGGGCACCGGTGCAAATCCAGGTCAGCCAGTCAATCTTCTGTCCTCGTATCTTCTGATACCGACCCACCTCCCTATGCTTCTCCTGCAGGGCTGGACGCTCAGCTACGAACTCTACTTCTACTTTGCCACCTTCTTATTTCTGATGCTCGTGCCCCAACGCGCCACTGTCTGGCTTTTCGCCCTCTGGGGAGTCGCCGTCGTTGCGCTCAAACTCCACATCGGTCTTTCGCCTTATCCTGTGGTCCAACTCCTCATTAGTCCATCGGTGCTCGAATTCCTCTGCGGCTACGTCATCTTTTACATCTATTGCCGCTCCCGCCTGCACCGAGCCGCCGGCATTCTGTTTCTCCTTGCAGCTCTCCTCTGGCTCGCCGCAATCCTCGCCTACAGCTTCCACGTCCATTCCGGTCAGGTAGCGTGGATCACTGACGCCCCATGGCCAAGAGTGCTCCTCTACGGGCTATTCGCAGACCTCTTTCTCCTCGGCACCATCGAACTCGAGCGCACCGATTTAATCCACTACTTTCCATTTCTCAAATCCATCGGCGACTGGTCGTACTCAATCTATCTCTCGCATGTCCTGGTTCTTGAGCTCATCGCCCGTCTCGCCTACCACGTGATCCCTTACCACCACGACGATTTCATCTTCATCATTGCCCTCATCGGCCTTCCCTCGACAGTATTCGCCGGCTACCTAAGCTACGCCTACCTGGAACGACCTCTCATTACTCATCTCTACAAATCCGGCCCAAAGCTCGGCTCGTAAATATTTCGTCTCACGGTCGGTTTATTTTCAGATCAGATGCGTTGCGCTACAACAGGTTCTGGACCTAAACCAATTGCGTCTTGCGCAGTTGTGTTCTCGCCTTCTTGAGATTCTTCACGACTGCCTTGCTTATGACCTTTGTGACGTTCAGGCTGTCGCTATCGGATCCCTCAGAGTTCTTCATATCTCCGTCAAAGATGGGGGTCCCGTCCTGCCTGGACAGTGTCAGGTGGTAGCTGAGCTTCGTCGTTCCGACAAAATGTCCTAAGGGGCCAACGGATGCGCGGACTGCCTGATCCCCTTTGGTGAAGGCGATGGGTCGCACGGTAACGGTGAATTCGGCGCAACTTCCTTCGGCGCTGCGATCGCCCGCACGGTAGACGTTCTGGATGGTCTTCTCTGACTTCAACTGCTGAAGAAGGCGCTCATAAAGAAGGGCGCGATCCTCCGAAGGAAAGTCCGATTGAGGATCCGGACCAACCACTTCTACACGGATGGTATTTTCCTCCACCTTCTGCGCTGGGCAAGCGAGCGCTGCCGGGACACGAGACGGATATGGAGCTGGGACCGACACGCGGAGTTGCTGGATGGTATTTTCCATATCATCGGTGTTGAGCGCAAAGACCGCGCCGTGGTATTCGCCAGACACATCCAGGAACTCGACGGTCAACAACCCGACTTTCTTATGGGTGACGGTGGCAAGAGCAAGGCCTCCCCCGTAGGGAATGAGCATGCGCCCAATCCTGGCTGTCGTCCCGCCAGTCTCGACTCGTTCGTCGCCGCTGAAGACTGCGATGATTCTTCGACGAGCGATATCGGCTGACCCTTGCTGCGTTGTGAAACGCAGATCTGTCGCGCTGAAAGAAAGCATACCCTCGGAGTTAGGCTTGACTCCGTCTAAACCGACAAGAGCCTTCACAGCAACGATTTGATTAGGTGATCCTGAGCCGGGAGGAACCGGTTCCCTCTGCTGTGCGAGCAGCGAAGTGCCAAAGAAAACGATGACCGCGACGGACTTCAAAGTGTAATGCTTGGCGAAATTTGTGAACGGGTGCAACATTTGAAACCTCTTTCCAGCTTCATCTTTCGTTAGGGATATCTCTACTAATAGGGCAGATGCCCGGTGATGGAATTCATCTGTGCTCCGGAGGTGGACGCTCTAGCGCTGTCTATCGAGCCACGCTGCGAAGAAGGTCGGCCATGCTTCTTCCTCCGGGATTCCCTGTGCCAGGCCTGCGCCATGCACTCCGTGAGCGAAGAGATGAGGTTCGACTGAAATACCCGCGCGTTTGAGTGCATCGACGAAGATCACGCTGTTCTGAGGACTGATGCGCTGATCGTCCAGACTCTCGAAGAGAAAAACGGGCGGTGTACGCGGGGTGATGTGATCCTGCCCGGAGAGATAATTCTGTAGATGATCGAGGGCAGGGCCGGTGTAACCGTAGAGGAGGTGGTTGTGCGAACTGGTCGCGGCGAATTGTGCGGGATCCATCGAGATAACGGGGTAGCCGAGACCAAGAAGATTGGGACGTCCGTCTGCCGCGTCTATTCTGTCATGCACCGGGAGATCGAAGTCTGTTGCCGAGTGCAACGTCAGGGTGGTGGCGAGGTGTCCGCCGGCCGAGAAGCCGAACAGGCCCACCCGCTCCGGGGCGATGCCGAAGTCGCGGGCACGTGTGCGAACCAGCTTCAAGGCTCGCTGCCCATCCCACATGGGTACGGGATAACGGTACGAACCGTCCGGTTGCACCAGCCGATAGTAGAGAACGAACGTCGTGACGCCAAGTTGCTGAGAGAAGTAATTGGCGACTGGTGCCTGCTCCTTGTCGTCCGACAGACGATCGTAGCCACCGCCTGGGATGACGATGAGACCCTGACCAGATTTGCTGGCGCCATTCGGTGATCGAAAGACGCGTAGGTATGGAATGTCGCGGCAAGGATCGTCTCCGATGGCACCCGGTGCAGCTCCTGGCCACAGGCGGATCTCTGACGGGTCGGATGCGTCGTAACAGTTATGGCTGGCATCATCACGGGAATCGTCGGCTTTTGCTTCGTGCTTGTGATGCTGGGCCAGCAGAACGCTGGTAGAGAAGATTGTGAAGGTAGCAATACGAACGATATGGAACGAGAGGAGCCTCATGTTGGTGTCCTGACTTTTGAAGCGTAGGTTTGACGTGCCATTCTTGATGATGTGATTTGGAAGGCCCTCGATAAGGGCCATTTAGCTGGAGATCAGCTCAGGTATTGCATGGAAGTTCAGGGGGTACTTTGCGCCAGGAGAGAGCTGTCCGCACGGACCTGCGGCGAAGAATCGGGCACGCCGGCATCTGCAGGGATCCACTTTTGAGCGACCATGAACTGCTTAACCTGCTTCGCTACACCCTTTGCCATGCGCGAAGCATCAGCCTGGACTGTGGAGCTTCTATCGCCAACGTCTCCCTCGGCTGCATTGAGGGCAAGAGAGCCGCCACCCACTGATTCGAGGGCGCCGAGCTTCTTTCCGCTCTCTGACTTGAGGTTGAGTTCGAAAACAACAGTTGCACGACCGTTGAGCACAGAGGAGACGACGACGTGAGTCTGAACGTCGCTTCCGCCACGGCCGAGCCCGACCATCACTCGCTTCACTTTGTTGCCCTCATCTATCGCCGTCACCTCTCCGCTGATAACGAGGACAGGCACGTTCGAAGCATCATCTGTGCCTGTTGACCTTTGCGCTTCGATATTTGACTTCTTGAGATTGTTCAGCAGAGCTTTAGAGAAGCTCGCCTGCACTTGCTGCGCGAGAGCTGCTGGTACCGAATCATTATCCGGATCGCGCCGCAGAAATAGGCGTGTGTGTAACCGGCCGGCCGCGGACTCGTCCAGAGTGACAACTCCGGGAGCTACGGTGAAGTCCTGGATGATCACCTTCTCGGCTCTTGGCAAAATTTGTGTTCCGCTGTAACTCCTGGTCACCTCGACCTTGACTTTGCCCATGTAGAAATTTCCGACATCGTTCTGGGCCAGAGCAACGTGATGGGCAGACGCGATTGTGCAGACAGCAGCAATACTGAATATTTGAACTATTTTCATGATTTCACCTCACTAATCTTTTGAAGCCAGCGCTTCGCGTTGACACAGCGAAATTGCTGGGAAAGAAGCGCCTTCGACATATAGTCAAAACTGATACTTCGTAGTGGTCTCTTGATGTGCAAAGGCCGCGCACGGACTGTGCTATTTGCAGCCATCACAACACCGTCACTTGATTTCGGCCGTGCAGATGAGCCACTTCGAGACGGAGTTCCTGGTTCTTCTGCAACAAATCACAGAGGAGCATCTCCAGGCGCTTATTCCTCTCCTCGCCTCCCGACTGACGGCCATTCGCGAAACCTTCTTCTGTTTGCGTAAGCATCTCTTCCATATCAGAGTCCCTTCTTATTTCTCTTGCGTGCAGTTGAGACGGCCTGGTTCGAGAGAGCCGCGATGAAGAAATTCAATCCGGCGGTAGTGCGTTTCAGATCACCCGTAGCGAAGTAATCGTGGAGGAGGCCCGTGATTGCCGCCAGAATAATCGTCGAAGCACCGCGCCGGCCTTCCGTTGTGTCTGACAGCTTTTCGACTTTTCCTTCGAAGATCTGTACCCATCGGTTGACGCCTGCTATCCGGTCTTTTTCAGGAACGACATTGCCCTCATGCATAGCGAGGCCGTCAATCTCAAAAAGTAGTCTGAAGTAGCGTTGATTGATTTCCTGGATCGCCCATTTCCAAAACACGCGCAAAAAATCCTCAAGTGAAGCGGTATTTCCCCGCTCTACGATTTCGCCCACTGCGGTTGTTATGCGAGAGCGCACCCTGTCCAGAGCGGCAGCGATGAGTTCCTCCTTCGATCCGAAGTGGTAAATCAACAATCGCGCGCTACTGCCGACAGAATCAGCCAGGGGGCGCAGAGAAAGCCCCGAGATCCCTTCAGCGAGAAAAACGTCGACAATCTTCTCCAGCAGCTCTTCCCGTCTTTCAATCACTTCATTCATGAAACGATTGTTACATGAAACGATTGTTTCATGCAAGAATTTATGTTCAGAAGTGCCCTGCGTTATTGTGAATGACTGCGAACTGCCACCAATTTACGGGCAAACGTCAGAGAATCCACGGAGCAGGTCTTGTGTTTACCGATGTGTCTGCTTCAGATTACGGCTGATTCTCAACTGCGAGAAAGGGGAATTTACCGGGCGGAGATGTTGTAGGTGTAACGTAAGAACAGTGGCATGGATTAGGCGGTGCTGTGCACATACTGGTCATCAATAGCGGATCTTCGTCGATCAAATTTTCCCTGTTCAATGCAGGAGAAGGTGAACCGCGTTCCTTGTTTGAGGGCGAGATAACAGGGATTGGTGGAGCGCAGGCGGAATTCCGCTTTCGCGATGCGGAGGGGAAGGATCTAAGTCGGGGACATCAAGAGGTAAAGGCCGAAACGCCGGTGGAAGCGATTGGGTTAGTAGTGAGGGCGGTGAGCGCACCCGATATGCCGAAGGCAGAGGCGGTGGGATATCGGGTGGTGCATCCGGGGGCGAAGCTGGACGGGCATCAGAGGGTTACGCCGGAAGTGCTGAAAGATCTGGAGGAGGCGGTGGTGTTTGCTCCACTGCATGATCCGGCAGTGATTGAAGTAATCCGGGAGATGATGGAGCGATTGCCCAATGCGGGACATTATGCCTGCTTCGATACGATATTTCATCAGACGATGCCGGAGGCGGCGAGCACGTACCCAGTGCCGGCAGAGTATCGCGAGCGGGGCGTGCGACGATATGGGTTTCATGGGTTGAGCTGTGAGTCGATTGTGCGGCAGTTGCGGACGGAGAAGTCGATTCCATTTCCGAAGCGAATGGTGATTGCTCACCTGGGAAGCGGATGCAGCGTGACGGCGGTTGTGGCTGGGTGCTCGGTCGATACGACCATGGGGTTGACGCCGACGGGCGGAGTGGTCATGGGAACGAGGCCCGGGGATCTTGATCCGGGGCTGGTGCTGTATCTGCTGCGGCAGATGAAGGGAGATCAGGTGGCCGCGCTTGAGAAAATGCTGAACCATGATGCGGGAATGGCAGCGCTGTCCGCTTTGCCAAATGACATGAGGGCGGTGCGTGCTGCGGTGGAAAAGGGCGACGCACGGGCGAAGCTGGCGGTGGAGATCTTTACGCGGAGTGTGAAGAAGGCGATCGGTGGATTTGTTGCGCTGATGGGCGGCGTAGACGCGGTAGTCTTTGCTGGTGGTATTGGGGAGCATGATGCGCGGTCGCGAGAGGAAATTCTTGGCGGGTTGGAGAATTTTGGAGTTTCGATAAATTCTGAGTTGAATGAATCGAAGAGCGATACGCTGCGGCATATTGGTGCATCTGACTCAACAGTGGCAGTTCTCGTCGTTCCCGCGAAAGAGGATTGGATGATCGCAGTGCATGTCCACGATATGGCTCGATCGAAAAATTAGCTTAGATAAAGTTACAAACTGGTTGCCGTTCTTCATCGCATTCACTTTCACAAGAAGGAGTTATTCATGAGCAGCTCGTCCACGGAATTACACGAGAACAAGAGACAGAATGCGCAGCCTTTGTCGGCTGATGAGCTGAGGAAGATCGATGCTTACTGGAGAGCTTGTAATTATCTTTGCGTGGGCATGCTTTATCTGCTGGAGAATCCCCTGCTGCGAGAGCCGCTGAAGCCGGAGCATATTAAGAACCGGTTGCTGGGACACTGGGGGTCCGATCCGGGGCAGACGTTTACGTGGGTGCATCTGAATCGGCTGATCAAAAAGTATGACCTGGATTTGATTTATATCTCAGGCCCAGGTCATGGAGCGCCGGCGACGCTGTCGAACAGTTACCTGGAGGGCGTTTATTCGGAGGTATATCCGGATAAGAGCGAAGATGTTGCCGGAATGCAGAAGTTCTTCAGACAGTTTTCGTTTCCGGGTGGGATTGGAAGCCATTGCACACCAGAGACGCCAGGGTCGATCCATGAGGGCGGCGAGTTGGGATATAGCCTGTCGCATGGGTTCGGCGCGGCGTTCGATAATCCTGATTTGATCGTTACGGTGGTGGTGGGAGATGGCGAGGCAGAGACGGGGCCGCTGGCGACTTCGTGGCATGCGAACAAGTTTTTGAATCCGGTGCGGGATGGTGCGGTGTTGCCAGTACTGCACCTGAATGGTTACAAAATAGCTAATCCTACGGTACTGGCGCGTATCTCCCCGGAGGAACTGGAGTGGATGTTCAAAGGGTATGGATGGACTCCCTATGTGGTGGAGGGGGATGATCCGGCGCTGATGCATCAGCTAATGGCCGGGATCATGGAGAAGTGCATAAAGGAGATTCGCTCGATCCAAAAAAAAGCACGGAGTGCGCCCGCGGGTGCGGAGCCGGAGCGGCCGCGATGGCCGATGATTATTCTCCGGTCGCCGAAGGGGTGGACCTGTCCGAAGGAGATCGATGGGCACAAGTTGGAAGGATCGTGGCGGGCGCACCAGATGCCGATTCTCGACCCCGTGACAAATCCAAAGCATCTGGAACTGGTCGAACACTGGATGCGGAGCTACAAGCCAGAGGAGCTTTTCGACGAGTCGGGCAGACTGATTGCCGAGCTGAGGGAGATGGCTCCGGTGGGTCAGCGTCGCATCAGCGGGAATCCGCATGCGAATGGTGGGTTGCTGCGTAAGCCAATGGAACTGCCGGACTTTCGAGACTACGCGGTGAGGGTGGAGACGCCGGGACAGATCGAGGTCTCGCCGACCGATGTGCTGGCGCACTTTCTACGCGACGCAATGCGGAAGAATATGACGAGTTTTCGTGTCTTCGGCCCGGACGAGACGGCTTCCAATAAGCTGCAGGTGATCTATGAGGCCAGCGGGAAGACGTGGATGGCAAAACTGCTGCCGGAGGATGCGGATGGCGGCGATCTGGCGCGAGATGGCCGCGTGATGGAGATTCTGAGCGAGCATACGCTGGAAGGGTGGTTCGAGGGGTATGTGCTGACGGGGCGGCATGGGTTCTTCTCGACGTATGAGTCGTTTGTGCACATTATCGACTCCATGTTCAACCAGCATGCGAAGTGGCTGGAGAAGAGCAAGCTGGAGTTGCGCTGGCGTGCACCCATCTCGTCGATCAATCTGCTGATTACTTCGCTGGTGTGGCGACAGGACCATAACGGGTTTACGCATCAGGATCCAGGGTTTCTCGACGTGGTGACGAACAAGAGCCCTGAGGTGACGAGGATCTATCTGCCGCCGGATGCGAACTGCCTGCTGAGCGTTGCTGATCACTGTTTGCGCAGCACGAACTATGTGAATGTGATTGTTGCGGATAAGGCTCCGCATCTGCAGTATCTGGATATGGACGCGGCGGTGAAGCACTGTACGAAGGGGATTGGGATCTGGGATTGGGCCAGTAATGACGCGGGTGTGGAACCGGATGTGGTGATTGCGTGCGCGGGTGATATTCCCACGTCGGAGGCACTGGCTGCGGTGGCGATTCTGCGGGAACATTGTTCAGATCTGAAGATCCGGTTTGTGAATGTGGTGGATCTGTTCCGGCTGATGCCGGAGACGGAGCATCCGCATGGGTTGTCGGAGAAGGAGTTTGACAGCCTGTTTACGAAGAATAAGCCGGTGATCTTCAACTTCCATGCGTATGCTTCGCTGATTCATAAGTTCACGTACAAGAGGACGAACCATGACAATTTCCATGTGCGTGGATACAAGGAGAAGGGCAACATCAACACTCCATTGGAGTTAGCGATTCTGAATCAGATTGACCGTTTCGATCTGGCGATCGATGTGATTGATCGGGTGCCGCGGCTGCAGATGACGGCGGCGCATACGAAGGAGTGGCTGAAGGATCAGATTATCGAGAGTGTGAACTATGCCCATCAGAATGGGATCGACAGCAAGGAGATTCGCGAGTGGAAGTGGCCGGTTTAGTGTTTGCTTTAGGCACTACCACGACGAAGCTCCTTTGTTTTCAGGACGATGAGGTATTCGTAGAAAGACTGCAGGGTGGAGTAGGTGAGGCCGGCTGCGCCATCGAGGATAGCGCGGCGGAAGAACATCATGTAGAGCCACTTGATGAGGGGGCGGCCGGGCAGTTGATAGAAGAGCGCCTTCTGGTGGAGGCGGCGGGTGTGGAAGTCGGGATCGCGTAAGGCTTTGTAAACAGAGGGGTTTTGCAGGCCCTGATTGCGGACGATGAGCTCGGCTTCCATGGTGGAGTACTGGTTGTGCTTGGCGATCCAGTGGGCGATGCCCTTGGAGAAGGGGTAGTGGTCGAGGGGGTAGCTGAGGTTGGCGATGGGGCCGTCGACTTCGATTATCTCGTTGATAGCACGGGTGTAACGGGCGCGTTCGGGGCGGACGAGGCGGATGTAGAAGGGTGAGATCTGGGCGTGTTTGAGCCAGGTGTCGAAGAGGAAATCGCGGCGGCGGAGGCGGAAACCATTGATTTCATTGGGCGCGGCGAGGGTGAGCTGCTGCATTTCGCGGGAGAGCTCGGGGGTGGGGCGCTCGTCGGCGTCGAGGAGGAAGACCCAGGGGTGTTTGAAGGGGACGGTGGTGAGGGCGGCGTTGCGGTGGGTGGCGTAGTCGTCGAAGGGGCGGGTGTGGAGATGGACACCGGCGGCTTTGGCGATATCTGCTGTGTTATCAGTGCTGTGGGAGTCGAAGACGTGGATGTCGTCGGACCAGGAGACGCTGGCCAGACAGCCGGGGAGGTCGTGCTGCTCGTTGCGGGTGAGGATGAGGACGGAGATCATTCTGGGTTATGGTATCGTGGCGGATTTTGCAGAAAAAAATCTGAGGGGGTTAGAGGGGTAAAAACGATGGTTTTGCTGGCTTTTTTGAAGGGGGTTTTGGAAAAAGGGAGTGTTTTTTGTGGTGTTTTTGTGGTGAGTTCGTGGTGAAATGTGGCGTTTTTGTGGTTCCTTAGCGACTGTTTTTCTGAGTTGAAAAATGTGCCATATTTTTCAACTTTATTTTTGGAGGGATGTGGCCGGGAAGGGAAGGCTTACCGCGGATCGGCACGGATGAGACGGATTTAAGAACAGGCAACAGCAACGACGATATAGCTCGATGGGGAACTGTCCGGGATGTGGTGAACGATCAGGAGAGAGTATTGGCCGGCCGAGCCAACCGCAGGTCCTTCGACTGCGCCTCTTGCGATGAAACTGCAAGAGGCTTCGCTCAGGATGACACTTTTTATATCAAGCAAGCACTTACGCTTGGGATGACACTTTCTATATCAAGCAATCAATCATTGACGCTTAGACACTTTCTATAGCAAGCAATCACTGACGCTCAGGATGACACTTTCTATTTCTGTATCAAGCAATCGCTCACGCTTAGGCTATTTCTATAGCAATCAATCGCTGACGCTTGGGCTGTAGGTTGATACTGCCTAGAAGCGGAGGACGAGGCCGGTGGAGAGGGTTTTGGGGTTGATGCTGGTGTTGAACTGGCTGATGCCGCCGCTGTAGCTGAAGTCGACGACGCGCCAGTCGATGCGGGGGAGGATGGCGGTGTCGATGCCGCCGACGTAGCGGTAGGTGAAGCTGGTGGAGTTCTTCGGGGTGTTGTTCTGGGTGCTGTAGGAGGAGGCTCCGAGAAGGAACTCGACGTAGGGCTTGAGGGGGAAGACGGGTACGTGGAGAGCGAGACGAGGGCCGAAGATGGCGCTGTTGATGTTGGTGGAGAGGTCGCCGCGGGCGTCGACCGAGAGGGCGAGCGGGCCGAAGTGGGTGACGCCGTAGTAGAGGCCGAAGGTTCCGGCACCGGTCCAGCCTTCGTTGGCGAGGCCGCTCTTTTCGCCGCCGACGGTGCCGTAGATGCCAAGCTTTGCCTGAGCGTGCAGGTTTGCGGTGAGGAGGACAAAGAGGAACAGGGGGAGGGTACGCAGAGTTTTCTTGATCATGAATTCTTTCTTTGTTTTGAGATTGCTCTTTGAGGATTTGTTTGAAAAGGGAAGGCTTACCGCGGATTGGCACGGATGAGACGGATTTAAGAACAGGCAAAGGCAACGACGAAATACTGGGGTCCTTTGCTTCGCTCAGGATGACGACGTAAAACAAACAACGACATAAAACAATGGCGATGTAAAACAAACAACTGCGCAAAACGAACAACGGCAACAACAAATAACTGTGTAAAACAAACAACGGCAACAACAAACAACGGTGTAAAACAAACAGCGGCAACAGCAAATAACGATGTAAAGCAAACAACGGCAACAACAATGACGACGTAAAACAAACAATGGAACAAAACACGCAACGGAAAAAACGAACAACGGAAAAATAGCTGCGTAAAACTATCTCGAGGTAGTTTTAAACAGGCTCTGAAGTATGAGACACACGGCGGGGTCTGAGGTTGCGCGGTAACGGGTTACTGTCATGGTGCTCGCGATGGTTGTTCACAGCCCCTGAAATGATTTTGCCGCATCGTGCAGCGCGTCGTTTATGCTTACTGCGACCCGCACGTAAAAGCCGGAGTTTCGGCTGGAATGTTCATGAGAGGCGGAGCCCTGGATTCAAACCGGAGATTTGCATGCACCCTCAGTCATCACCCACTCTGCAACGCCTTTGGTTTGTTCTTCTCCTCTGTCTTGCGGTTCCTGTTCTTCTCAGCGGCTGCGGCTCCGCTTTCCACACGGGCTCATCGACGGCTGTTCCCGAGGGCCTGCCTCAGGGACGAGTCTATGGAGGCAGTCAGCCGATCGGCGGAGCGACGGTTCAGCTCTATGCTGCCGGTACAACGGGCGATGGTTCGGCGGCGACACCGTTGCTTTCTCCCGCGATTACCACGGCAGCCGACGGCAGCTTCGACCTGACCGGGGCGTACACGTGTCCGACGGCTTCTTCGCTGGTGTATGTGGTGGCGAGCGGAGGAAATCCGGGGCTGGCGGCGGGGACGAATAACTCTGCCATTGCGCTGATGACGGCGCTGGGAGCGTGTGGGAGTCTGAGTCCGACGACCTATATTACGGTGAACGAGGCGACGACGGTGGCGGCGGTGAATGCGCTTTCGGCGTATATGACTTCGGTGTCGGCGGTGGGTTCGGGGACGGGAGATGTTGCGGCGCTGACGACGCAGTTTGGGTTAGCGGCTGCGTTTGTGGATTCGATGACGGGCAGCTCGCCGGGCTCGGTGGTGCCGTCGGGATATACGGTGCCGGTGGCGACGATCAATACGCTGGCGAATATTGCTGCGACGTGCGTTAACTCGGTGGGCGGCGCGGAAGGGGATGGAAGCAGTTGCGGAAATTTTTTTACGGTGACGCAGCCGCCGACGGGTGTGGCGGCCACGAATACGGCGACGGCTCTGTTGTTGCTGGCGAATAATCCCTCGTTGAATACTCCGCTGCTGTTTGGACTGGCACCTGCGAGCGCACCGTTTCAACCGCAGCTTACGGTGGCTCCGGCGAACTTTGCGATTCAGCTTACGCCGGAGGGAACGCTAACGGTTTCGCCTTCGACGCTGACGTTTCCGGATACATACGTTGTGACAGGTTATAACTCGGCGCCGCAGATGGTGACGGTGACGAATACGAGTTCGACCACGGCAGTATCGCTGGGCTTGTCGCAGGTGTCGTCGTTCGCTTTTAGTACGAACAACGGCAGCTGCGTGAGTATTGCGCCTGGGGCAAGCTGCTCGTTTCCTGTGGTCTTCAGTCCGACGACTGCGGGGCAGCAGAGTGCGACGCTCACGATCAACAGCAATGCGTCGAACGCGCCTCAGACGGTTGCGCTTTCGGGGACGGGGATAGCGGCTCCCGTAGGCTATATCGGTCTGTCGGGCTATTCTCTGACATTTACCGAGGTGAATGTTCCACAGACGATTACGGTAACAAACGCTGGCAATGTTCCTTTGATATTCGGATCGATGACGATTACGGGGGCGCTATTTACTGAAACCAACAACTGCGGCACTACTCTGGCTGTCGGGGGGGTATGCGGGATCACGGTTGTGGCGCCGACCGGAATTTTCGGTAACACCGGCTATCTCACGATTAATGACAGCGCGACGGGCAGTCCCCAGACGGTTACGTTGAACAACCAGATTGTGTCGACGAGTTCAGGCGGCACACTGCAGCCATTTGGACAGTGGGCTGTGGGTACTACTTCACTTCCGAACTCTTTCAGTGTCAATCGATCTGATTCGGCAGGCGCCACCCTGACGGTGACTGGCATCACTGGTTCCAATGCTTCCGACTTCAAGTTTACGGTTACTGGTATAGAAACCGGAGGGAGCGGAGTCTACGGGACTTCACCCATGGGCTGTAGCGACCCTATCGGGTGTTCTGCCGAGGTGGAGTTTACACCTTCCGGTGTGGGGACTCGCACGGCTACGCTCGAAACCAGTGCCGGAAACGTATCGATGACAGGAACGGGAATAGCGGCAGGCCCCAGCTTTACGTTTCAGCTGGACTATGCCAGCCCTTCTGACTTTCCTGATATCGGGCGCCTGATAAACAACGGAAGCACGGATATGAAGATCTCGGCTGTGCTTACAGCGCAGAATGCCTCGGACCTGACGCTTCAGAACCAGTGCACGAACTCGATTCCGGGCACTGTGTGTCAGGTGAGTATCGTATATAACGCCACGCAGGTGGGATCGTTCCAGGACACGCTGACGCTGACCGATACGTTATCGGGGTACACGCAGAGTTTTCCGTTTACCACGGAGCTGTCCCCGGCTCCGCCTTCGGTGAGTGAGTCTCCTGTGGCGTTTGGCTATGTGCCGCTGGGGACGACGAGCGCTGTGCAGACGGTGACGGTGAGCGCACCGAATAACGATCCGATCGTTGTGCTGAACAGTTTTGGGAAGCAGGGCGTGAATGTGGTTCAGGGTGCCTCGTGCGCGAGTACGCCGTGCACGCTGGGCCTGACATGGACTCCTGCGGGCGGAGGCTCGTTTGCCGGATCTGTCAGCATTACGGATACGGTGACGAACCAGGGAAGAACGCTGAGCCTGACGGGAAGCTCGGGAACACCGGCTGTCACGCTGTCGGCGACGAGTCTTTCGTTTCCGTTGCAGACTGTAGGCACGCAGTCGTCAGCCCAGAACGTGACTCTGACGAATAGTGGTACGCAGCCGATGCAGATCACGGCGATGAATCTGACAGGTACGAACTCGTCGGATTTTGGGGTGTCGAGTAACTGCCCTGTGTCACCGGCAACTCTGGCCGTCAATGGTCAGTGCATCATCAGCATGAGCTTTACGCCGATGGCAGCCGGTACTCGAACGGCAACTGTGCAGCTTATAACGAATGCGCCGACGTCGCCGGATCTGATTCAACTGAGTGGGACGGCTCAGTAGGGGTGTGGTTTAGCCGGTCTGCAGGATTATTGCGGAGTATGCGGGGAGTTCGGTTGGGAGGGTTGTCGCGGGCGTCGCTTCCTGGGTGAGGTGGACGCCTTGCTTTGCGTCGAGGGAGGGGGCGTGCAGAAGCCAGCGGTGGGTGGGCTTTTTGGTTTGCAGAGATTCCGGAAGCTCGACGTGGATGGGGGTTTGGCCTTTGTTGATGAGGGCGAGCTGCGATTGTTCTTTTGAGGTGCCGAGGTAGGCGGTGACGTTGGCGGTGGTGTTGAGGGTGCAGGGGGCGAGGGAGAATCCGGCGAAGCGCTGGGCGAACTGCATGCCGTAGTACATGGGGCGAGGGGTGGCGGGATTTTTTTCGCTGCTTTCGATGGGGGCGTAGAAGCCGGTGCCGCCGCCGTGGAGATTGACGCCGACGAAACCGGCGGAGGCGACGTGGAGCATGTAGTCGGCGACCCAGAGGGCGGAGGCGTAGGCGTCGCTGACACCGGGACGGCCGCCGCCGAAGCAGGAGTTGCCCTCGTCCATGCGGTAGGGAGTTCCTCCGGCTGCGGCGGTGGCGGCGTGGACGGAGGCGATCTGGCGTTCGAGTTCAGGATTGATTTTTTGCAGGAGGCGCTCGGCGGTCATGGCGGGATCGCTGGCGGGGCCCATGCCGTAGAAGTGGCTGGTGAGGAGGGTGGCGTGGCCGCGGGTGTGGCGGGCGAAGGGGATGACCCAGGTGTCGACTTTGTTTTCGGTGTCGGGGCCGGCGAAGGGGGCGGTGGGGGTGCGGGCGCGGATGGCTTTGACCCAGGTGTCGTACTCGGCGATATATTGCGGGAAGTCGTAGCCTTTGGCGCGGAAGACGGGGTCTTCGCCGAAGCCGTCGGGCTCGTTACCGATGACGAAGGCGATGAGGCGGGGGCCGATGATTTGGGAGACGGCGGCGGCTTCGTCTGCGGCACGGGCGGGGCTGCCGCTGGCGAAGTTGAGGCCGTAGAGGAGGCGCCAGTTGACGGCGTCGAGGAAGCCACGGAGGTTTTCGAGAGGGCGGCGGGTGAGGATGCCTTGTTTGTGGTGTTGCACGGTGGGATCGACGAGGGGCCACTCCCAGTAGTCTTCGATACCGTGGCGGACGCCGCGGATTTGGCGGGGGTCGTTCTGGCCGACGCCCTCCCATGGGGTGATGTTGCTGAGATGGCCGCCGAGGCGGAGGACGCCGGTGGTGGTGAGGTTGCGGAAGGCGGTGATGAGGGCGGTGTTTTGCGGGGAGAAGAAGTCGGGGTTGTAGAGCTGGCCGGTCTCGTAGCTGAGGCCGGTGAAGTCGAGGGGCATGCGGTGGGTGGGGGATTGGGGAAGTTCGAGCTTTATGGCGGCGGGGGATTGGGCGACGACCTGGTGGGTTGCGGCTGCGATGGACAGAGAGACGAAGGTGCGTCGGTTCAAGAGGTTCCTCCCGCTGAAGGAGACAGTGTATCGTTCGCGGGTGTTTTTTCTGCTCGGGGGTGGGACAACGGCGAAGGTAATTTCTGTGGGATGACGAACAAAAGGGGCAGGCAAGAGCAACGGCAACGGCCAGGTGGTATCGAGATCCAGCAGGATGGGGACTGTCGTGGATGTGGTGCAAGATGAGGAGAAAGTATTGGCAGGCCGAGCCAACCGCAGGTCCTTCGACTGCGCCTCTTGCGATGAAACTGCAAGAGGCTTCGCTCAGGATGACACTTCCTATAGCAAGCAAGCACTTACGCTTAGGCTATTTCTATATCTAGCAATCACTGACGCCTGGGATATATGTCGATACTGCCTACGGGATGACAAGCAAAAGGAGAGGCAACAGCAAAAGCAGAGGCAACGGCAAAAGCAACCGCAGATCCCTACGGGATGACAAACAAAAGGACAGGCAACAGCAAAAGCAAAAAGCAAAGGAGAGGGAGGGCGACGGCTTTAGATGGGGCGGAAGGCGAGGACGGAGTTGAGGCCGCCGAAGGCCAGGGAGTTGGAGATGGCTAGTTTTGGGGTGGTTTTGCGGGGGGATTCGAGGATGATGTCGAGGTGGATGGCGGGGTCGATCCGGGTGACGCCGGTGTTGGCGGGGAGGAGGCCCTGGTGGAGGGCGAGGATGGTGGCGAGGGCTTCGAGCGCGCCGCTGGCTCCGATGGAGTGGCCGTGGAGCGATTTGGTGGAGCTGACGGGGATGTTGGGTGTGAGGGGGCCGAAGACCTGGTGGATGGCGGCGGCTTCGATGGTGTCGTTGACCAGGGTGCCGGTGCCGTGGGCGCTGATGTAGCCGACTTCGTCGAGGGTGGCGTCGGCGTCGCGGAGGGCCTGGCGCATGGCTGCGGCTGCGCCTTCGGCGTGGGGCTGGGTGATGTGGCTGGCGTCGGCAGAGCTGCCGAAGCCGACGATTTCGGCGTAGATGGGGGCGTTGCGGGCCTGGGCGGAGGCGAGGGTTTCGAGGGTGAGCATGGCGGCGCCTTCGCCGAGGGTCATGCCGTCGCGGTCGGCGGAGAAGGGGCGGCACTGGGTGTGGGAGACGACGCGCATACTGTCCCAGGCACGGAGGAAGCCGAAGGTGAGGGGGGCTTCGTGGCCGCCGGTGATGGCCGCCTGGACCATGCCGGAGCGGACCATCTGGAAGGCGAGGCCGATGGCGTGGGTGCTGGAGGAGCAGGCGGTGGAGATGTTGAGGACAGGGCCGGTGATCTTCTGGTCGATGGAGATGTTGCTGGCTCCGGAGGAGGCCATGGTGCGGATGACGGTGAGGGGATGAACGCGGGCGTCGCGGGTGTAGAGTTTGGCAGTCTCGGTCTCTTCTGCCTGGCGGCCACCGCAGGCGCAGCCGACGATGATGGCGATTTTTTCCGGGGCGTAGTGGGTGGTGAGTTGGGATTCGAGCGCGGCCTGACGGGCGGCGACGATGGCGAAGTGCGTGGTGCGGTCGGTGGCGGTGGTGACGCCGGAGTCGAGGTGCTGAAGGGGGTCGAAGTCTTTGACGAAGGCGGAGCGGGTGAAGCGGAGGCCCTGGGTTTCGCCGGGAGCTTCGGGATAGGGCGGGAAGGCGGCGATGCCGGTGAGGCCGGCGAAGAGAGAGGTGCGGAAGTCTGCGACGGTGTTTCCAATGGGGGTGACACAGCCCAGGCCGGTGACGACAACACGATTCAATGCTTTCCCCTTAGGTGCTGGTCTGATTGTAGATTGTCCTGCCGGACGGGCCCACTTCGCGTGGGGCGACCACTTCGTGGTGGGTGTGCCGGTCTTGGCGAGATGATCTTCTGGGGGCCTCGCGTTGCTCGGCGGATGCATGATTCCGACCAGCGGGAGGACCGATGCTGTTTGCGTTGGCGAGACAAGTTAAAGAGGCGTGCGAACGCCCGCCCTCCGCGCAGGAGGCCCGTCCGGGAGGACAGTTTCTAAAGGGCGGTGGTGGCGGACGGGACAGCAGAGCGCAGGCGGGTGACGCCTTCTACCATGTCGCCGACAGTCTTGAGAGTGCTGAGAGCTTCGTCGGGGATTTCGATGGCGAAGGCCTCCTCGACCTCGAAAGAGATGTTGATCTTGTCGAGGGAGTCGATGTTCAGCTCATCGAAGGTGTTGGCGAGGGTGATCGTCTCCGCAGGAATGCTCTTCGATTTAGCGATGATTTCGATGCAGCGGGTGGCGATGTCGTCCATGGTTGCGGTTCTGCTTTCCTTCGGTTAACTCAACTTACAGGGACGTGTATAGCGCTGTAAAGGCGGCTGCGCTCGTCGTTGACTACTATAACGGCTTTATCTGTTTAGTTGGCAAGGATGTGCAGGCCGGTGGCGAGGAGGCCGTCTGTGCCGAAGAACCGCATGGAGGAGTCGCCGATGTGGACGCGAAGCATGCGCTCGAAGAGGCGGGGATTGCGTTCGAAGGTGCGCAGGGTGCGGGCGCGGAGGCGGGGATGGCGGTCCATGAGGAGAAGGCTGCGGGACATGAGGGCGGGAAGGCGGCGGATGCGGCGGTGAGCGTGTTCGTAGAGGGCGAGGTTGTTGGCGTGGAGGGCCTGGGCGAGGGCGGCGGCCTGACGGAAGCAGAGGGCGAGGCCTTCGCCGGTGATGGCGTCGACGGAGCCGGAGGCGTCGCCGATGAGGGCGATGTTGCCGGTGGCGACGCGGTGGAGGGTGCGGCCAAGGGTGATGGCGCCGCGGGGGCGGTCGCTGGCGGGCGCGGAGGCGAGATGACGCTGCAGGGCGGGGAAGTGAGCGAGGGCTTCGGTGGAGGTGGGGATTTTTTTATTGGAGATGAAGGCGACGCATACTTCGGTGGAGGAGATGGGGGTGACGTAGGCCTGGCCGTAGTTGCTCCAGTAGACCTCGACGAAGTTGTTCCAGGGGGCGATGGCGTAGTGCTGGCGGAGGGCGATGCGGCGGGAGTGGAGGCGTGACCGGGTGAGGCCGGCCCAGGTGGCGATGCGGGAGTGGTGGCCGTCGGCTCCGATGAGGTAGCGGGTGGGGAGGGTCTGGCGGTTGGTGTGGACGAGGGTGCCGGTGGGGGTTGGGGTGATGCTCTGGACGGAGTTCTGCCAGTGGAAACGGACGCCGAGGTTGAGGGCGCGGTTGAGCAGAAGCTGGTGGAGGACGGTGCGACGGATGCCGAGGCCGGGTGTTCCGGGGAAGATGGCCTGGACGCTGGCGTGGTCGTCGAGGAAGCGGATGCCGCGAAACTGGTGGGTTTCGAAGTGGCGGAAGTCTGCGTTACGGTCGAAGCCGAGGGCAGAGAGGGCTTCGATGGAGTCGGGCATGAGGCCTTCGCCGCAGGCTTTGTCGATGGAGGGCTGCATGGCGTCGATGACTTCGACGTGGAAGCCCTGACGAGCTGCGGCGATGGCGGAGGCGAGACCTGCTGGACCGGCACCTACGACGAGGACGTCCGGGTGTATTGCGGGGGTGCGAAGGGGCATGAGAAAAGCGACGTCCTTTATGAATTGGACGTCGCAGGAAGGAAGAAGAAGCTGGGGTTACAAGTAAATGACCAATGTGTGACGAGATGAAGAAAAGAGCGGGGGAGGCACGGCTGAAGCTGACTCAGATTTCAACCGTGCCGGGTGATGCATTCCACGCCTGCTGCAGCGAACTACCACTGCAGGAGAACGAGCTCCGAACAGAAGGCGGGGCCCATGGCAGCGAGGATGCTGTAGGTGCCGGGTTTGCCTGGTGAGTTGAGGAGGACGTCTTCAAGGACGGCGAGGACGGAGGCTGCAGAGAGATTGCCAACCTCGCGGAGACTCTTCCAGGAAGGGGCGAGAGCGCCTTCAGGAAGGTTGAGGGTGTTCTCCATGGCTTCGAGGACCTTGGGGCCGCCGGAGTGGAAGATGTAGCTGGAGATCGCATCCATGCTGAGGCCGTTGTCGGCGAGGAAGGACTCGACGTTGCCGCGCAGGTGCTCGTTGACGACCTTGGGGACGTCGGGGGAGAGAACGATCTTGAAGCCCATGTCGCCGATGTCCCAGCCCATGATGTGCTGGGTGTGGCGGTAGAAGGTGGAGCGGGTGTCTAGGATGCGTGGACCGGAGATGCAGGTGGGGCAGGTCTTCTTCGCGAGCGGGGTTTCGGAGCCGGCGATGACGACAGCGGCGGCACCGTCGCCGAAGAGGCCGCAGGAGATGAGGTTGGCGACGGACTGGTCGTTATCCTGCCAGGTGAGGGAGCAGAGCTCGACGGAGAGGAGCAGAGCGTACTGGTTGGGGAAGGCGCGGACGTAGTCGGAGGCGCGGGAGATACCTGCGGCACCAGCGACGCAGCCGAGGCCGAAGATGGGGGTGCGCTTGATGCTGGTGGGGAAGGGCATCAGATTGATGAGGCGGGCGTCGATGGTGGGGCTGGCGATGCCGGTGACGGAGGCGAAGAAGATCGCGGAGATGTCTTCGGGATTGAGATTGACGCGGGCCAGAGCGGTGGTGATGGCCTTTTGGCCAAGCTCGACGGCGGCGACGATCCAGGCGTCGTTGGTGGGGCCGAAGCCGGAGAGGTTCTCGTAGACGTCGAGAGGGAAGACCAGGTTGCGGAAATCGACACCACAGTTGACGAAGAGACGATTGATGAGCCGGGGCTCTTCCATTCTGTCCTGCCATCGCGCCGTGAGTGCTTCCGAGATTTGTGCCTGAGAGTAACGATGCGGTGGATAGGCCGTGCCGACAGATGCGATGCGCATGCTTATAAGAACCCTTTGTACTTACGTTAAATTTGACCTGCGTGGATGATGACCGATTGCACAGACAATACAAGAGTGTTGGCCCGGCAGGGGAGTCGCGGAGTGCCGGGCGATTCAGTTGCTTCAAGGGTACACGGTGTGACGAATCCGGTGTTGGATTTCGGAAGGATAACAGGGTGAGGCTAGTGGTATCGACCTATAGCCCGATGCGGAGCTGTCGCGGATGGGTTGAAAGATAAGGAGAAAGTATTGGCACCCCGAGCCAACCGCAGGTCCTTCGACTGCGCCTCTTGCGATGAAACTGCAAGAGGCTCCGCTCAGGATGACACTTCCTATATCAAGCAATCACTGACGCTTATGTCGATACTGCCTAGTGGAGTCGCGCGATCTGGCGCTGGTAGAGGGTGTTCTGGGGGAACTCCTGGGAGAGGCCGATGAGGATGGCTTTGCCCTGCTGGGTGCGGCCGTCGCGCAGCTCTCCGACGGCGAGCATGAGGCGGGCGAAGGGGGCGAGGTAATGGCCCTGCTCGGCGGTGAGCTTGAGGAGACGGACGCCCTCGGCCTTGTTGGTGCCGGCTCCGGTCATGCCGAGAATCCAGCGGATGGGCGCGGCCTTGAGGCTGAGCATGTAGTTCTCGATGCCGACGGCGAGGTTGGCGTCGTAGAGGGTGGGGCTGATGGCGAGGGCCTGTTTGGCGTATTTGCTGGCGAGCTCGCTGAACCGGAAGGCACCGTATTCGTGGCGGTCGATGAGGGAGGCCCAGTCGGCCTGCATGCCGGAGGTGACGGCTTTGCAGTAGTAGGCGTTGGCATCGTTGGGGTTGCGCTGGATGGCGACGTCGGCGAGGTGCTCGGACTGAGCGATGCGGCTCTGGAAGCCCTGGCGGAGCGCGGGGTCGATGTCGGGGCGCTTGCGTGAGGTGAAGCGGTTGTCGTCGGCGAAGAGCTCGATGTCGAGGACGCCGAGGAGGTCGAATTCGGTGAAGATGTAGGCGGCGGCGTCGGAGGCTGAGCCGAGGCAGTCGTCGGGGTGGGCCGTCATCCACTGCTGGAAGTGGTTGTGGGCGGCGGCGAAGTCGAGGTTGTACATGGCGTGGTAGCCGTCGTTGAGCGGAGTGCCGGTGAGGGGCGCGGCGTGGGAGAAGGCGGACGAAGACGCCAGAAGCAGCAGAAGCAGGAGGATTGGCGTGCTGCGTCGCCGCGCGGGGCGCTTGGGAGATCGTGGTGCGGAGGGCGTCGGGAACGTTGCTGGCATTATTTACTTTTTACCTCATCGGGGAGTTTGGGAGGAGAGACGTCAGACTGGAGCAGATTTTCAATGTTCCCGTGGACGAGTGAGCCGCAGATTCATAAGGACATCTCTGTGCTGAGATGCCGGGGGGATGCGGCTGTTTGCATCGGCATGGAGGAAGGGTCTGTAGTGGGTCGCGCTGAGAGATGTAAGGGGGCTGGTGCGAGCACTTTGGTGGCCAAAAGGGTAAATGAGTTCAGCTTTTGGTCTGTGGGCGGCAGGTTTTTGCAGGGTATCCAATATGGCATGGAGCTAAGTGATTGAAATATAGAGGTTTTGGTTTGGCGGTCAAAATGCCTCTTGCCTGTCCGAAGTCCTGCTGCCGACCGCAGGAGAGCACTAAAGACGGAAGGATCTCGGGAGAACCTTCCAGAAGCATGATTACCGCAGAATTTCCAAGTCGCCAGGTTTCTGGCGACTTTTTATTTTTGGGCGTTCCAGGTGATTGTTTGCGCCGACCCGCTGGTGATGCGCAGAATTAACTCTGCAGGCTCGGGGTCTGCTTTTTTTCTTTTTCTTCGAGATACCAGGCCACGGTTTTTTGCAGGCCCTCGTGGAAGTGGGCTTTGGGCTGGTAGCCGAGCTCTTTGGAGGCGCGGGTGATGTCGGCGAGGGAGTGTTTGATGTCGCCTTCTCTGGGAGGGCCGTAGGTGGGCTTTTCGGTGAAGCCGAGCTGGCCGGCGATGGCGGCGTAGACGTCGTTGAGGGTGTGGCTGCGGCCAGTGCCGATGTTGAAGACGCGGCCGGTGGCGACTTCGGGGGGAGCTACGCAGGCGAGGAGGTTGGCGCTGACGGCGTTGTCGACGTAGTTGAAGTCGCGGCTGGTGAAGCCGTCGCCGAAGATGGTGGGGGTGATGCCCGCCATCATCTTGAAGGTGAACTGGGCGATGACGCCGGAGTAGGGGGAGTCTGCCGCCTGGCGGGGGCCGAAGATGTTGAAGTAGCGCAGGCAGACGCCTTCGAGACCGTAGGCGCGGTAGAAGGACTGGATGTAGTACTCGCAGGTGAGCTTTTGTACGGCGTAGGGCGAGAGGGGCAGGGGGGACATGTCCTCCTGCTTGGGCTGGGTGGGCTGGTCGCCGTAGGCCGAGGATGAGGCCGCGTAGACGATGCGGCGAACCTTCGCGTCGCGGGCGGCGATGAGGAGATTGAGGGTGCCGTTGATGTTGGACTCGTGCGAGGTGAGGGGGTCTTTGACGGAGCGCGGAACGGAGGCGAGGGCTCCCTGATGGAGGATGTAGTCGATGCCTTCGCAGGCGGACTTTATGCCATCGACGTCCTGGAGGTCCATCTGCTGGAAGTCGACGGAGTCACGGATGTCGGCGAGGTTTTCGACGGTGCCGGTGGAGAGATTGTCGATGCCGCGGACTTCGTGTCCCTGCTCGACGAGAGTGTGGGCCAGGGTTGAACCAATGAAACCTGCGATTCCGGTGATGAGATAACGGGCCATCTATCCTCCACCCAGTCGTGTTGTGCTGGGGTGCTTGAACAAGTGTATCGAATTGGAACGCGATCTTTGGCGATCGGGAGGAGCAAGGGTCGCGCCCGATGTCGCTTCAGAAGATTGAGTATGTACGAGAGCTAAGTGTGAGGAAGAGAAGACAGGGAGTCGATGCAACTTTTGTGCAGTTCAATTCAACGAAAGGCGATAGATTGCCGGGTGAGGCGGATGCGATAATCGTAACCATGTTGACTACAGACCAAATTGTTCTGCCCGCCATTGCGCAGGAGCGCATGAAGCGCCTGGAGACCCGTACCGCGAAGATTGGAGTCATTGGGCTGGGTTATGTGGGCCTGCCACTCTCGCTGCTTCTCTCCGAGGCCGGTTTTAAAGTAACGGGTTTCGATATTGACACCAAAAAGGTTACAGATCTGGAGGCGGGTAGATCGTATATCTTCCGCATTCCGGCAGAGGAGATTCAGAGCGCGCGGCAGCAGGGTTTCAGCGCTACCGATAATTTTTCGCATCTGTCGGATCAGGACGCCATTATTATGTGCGTGCCGACGCCGCTGACGGAACATCGCGAACCGGATCTGAGCTATGTGGCGAATACGGCCAAAGCGGCGGCTCCGTGGATTCAGGAGGGCCAGCTGGTGGTGCTCGAAAGTACGACGTATCCGGGCACGACGGAAGAGCTGATGATTCCGATTCTGGAGTCGGACAATAAGCACGGGCTGAAGGTGCAGAGTAAAGGGACCGCGGCCGAGCATGGGGTGTTCTATGTGGCCTTCTCGCCGGAGCGTGAGGACCCAGGCAATACGACGGTGGCGCGGCACGATATTCCGAAGGTCGTCGGCGGGCATGAAGAGATTGCGACCGAGCTGGCGGCGGTGCTGTATGAGGGGATCTTTACGCGGTCGGTGAGGGTGTCGTCGACGCGCGTGGCGGAGATGACGAAGCTGCTGGAGAATATTTACCGCTGCGTGAATATCGCGCTGGTGAATGAGCTGAAGCTGCTTTCGCTGCGCATGGGCGTGGATATCTGGGAGGTGATCGATGCGGCGTCGACGAAGCCGTTTGGCTTTCATCCCTTCTATCCAGGGCCGGGGCTGGGTGGACACTGCATTCCGATCGATCCGTTTTATCTGAGCTGGAAGGCCAAGGAGTATGACTTCAATACGCGGTTCATCGAGCTGGCGGGTGAGGTGAATGAGGCCATGCCGGCGCATGTGGTTCAGTATGTCGGGAAGGGGCTGAATCAGAATAAGAAGGCGGTGAACGGCTCGCGGATTCTGATGCTTGGGATGGCTTACAAGAAAGACATCGACGATCTGCGTGAGTCGCCTTCGCTGACGGTGATCGAGCTGCTGCGGGAGCAGGGGGCTGAGGTTGTATACAACGATCCTTACTTCCCGACGGTCGGCAGAGGGCGCCACTACAACCTGAATATGACCTGTACGCCGCTGGATGATCTGGGGCAGTATGACTGCGTGCTGATTATGACGGACCACTCGGACTATGACTACAAGGATATTGTGAGCAAGTCGCAGCTGGTGGTGGACACGCGGAATGCGACAAAGGGGATTCAGTCGCCGAAGGTGGTTCGCTGCTAGAACGCTCTCTGGGCCTGTCCGGCGGCTGAAGGCTTAACACGGATTGGCACGGATGAGACGGATTTAAGAACAGGCAAAAGGCAACGACGAAATACAGGGACTTTCTTCCTCGGCTTAATTCGTTTGCTCGGGTCAGGATGACGGCTAAAACAAACAAGCGCAAGAGCCAGCTAAATGCTGGTTTTTGCGCTTGTCTTCGTTTTTGCGGTTGTCTTCAGGTTGGCGATGATCTGCTTTGCCTTCTTCAGGTAGAAGCCGTGGGCGAAGCGGTAGGGGCCGATGAAGTGGATGAAGGATGAAGCGTCGTAGGGGACGTCGGCGTGCGCCCAGTAGGAGAGGTATTTGGGGAAGGGGAGGGGGCAGGCGTTTTCGTCATTGGCGATGAGGAGATTCGATGTCACCTGCTCGCTGCCCCACTCATCCCATTTGTCGGCGGCGATGCGGCGCATGAGGTCGGAGAACCATTCGACTTTCTTTCGGTCGATGGAACCTTTGGCGAAGCCGGTGAATCCGGCGTTGCCGCGGACGTAGCGGAGAGAGGCGCTCTCGGGAAGCTTGTCGAAGGCTCGCTCGCAGACGGCCTGGACCATGTGGTGGTGGTTGTCCTTGGAACGCTCGCAGGCGCTGATCATGGATTCGATCTCGGGATAGGAGCGGTCGCCCATGAGGGTGAAGCTGCGGTTGGCGTCGATGCATTGCCGGATCTCGGGGATTGCGTTGGCGGTGAGGGTGTCGGAGTCGAGCTGCACGACGTAGGTGTTCTGCACGAGATCGCTGATGAGGAGAAGGCGCTCCCAGCAACTGCCTTTGGGGCATTGGGCCGGAGCTACGTCTGCGATGGCGACGATCTTCGCCTGGGGCAGGTGCGCGTGGATGGTGGCCTGGTCGGAGGGGGTCAGCGAGCCGTCGTTGAGGATGACGATGGCGGGAGTGCGGCCGAGCTGGCGGCAGAATGACTTCGCGGCGAGGAGGTACATGATGACTTCGCCGTGGCAGAGCATGGTGACGAGGGTCAGTCTGGCGTCGGTGGAGCGTAGGGGAGGGGTGTCGAGAAGAGTGCGGCAGTTGAAGTTGAACCAGGCCCGTTGCACGGCCCGCCTTGCGCGAAAAAACATACGAAGCACCTCGACTTACCGGAAAAACTAGGTTACATCAGAGGCGGGCGATGAAGAAGGAGTGTGTGGGGCTGTGAGCTGCAACGATGGATGCATGGGGCGGTGTGACGCAGTATGGGACAATATGGATCTGGGTTTCAGGTACCGGCGTTTTGGCTGCATTTCGCAGGCGATTGCGGACATCGGACGCTCACGGGGATAGATCGCAGACAATGCCGATGGTCGACGTCATCATACCGGCGTACAACGCTGCCAGATATTTGCCTACTGCAATTGAAAGCGTTGAGGCGCAGAGCTTCGAGGACTGGCGGATACTGCTCGTCGACGATGGCAGCACGGATGATACGGCAGACGTTGTCGCGCCTTATATCGAGCGGCTGGGGCCGAAGCTGAAGTACATTAAGCAGGCGAATGGCGGGCTGCCGGCGGCGCGGAACACGGCGATCCGCAACTCGACTGCGGAGTTTCTGGCGTTGCTCGATGCGGATGATGTGTGGCTGCCTTGCAGGCTGGCGGAGTCGCTGAAGATTTTTGAGGACAGGCCTCGGGTGGGGATGAGCTATGGGTTTATCCATCTCATCGATCAGGAGGGCAGGTTTCTGGAGACGCTGAATGGCGTCCAGCGACATGCCGAGGGGAACATTGCGCCGTATATCTATATGCGGGTGGTGCAGCTGCCCTGTCCTACGATTACGTTTCGCAGGCGATGCGTGGATGAGGTGGGGCTGTTCGATGAGACGATGCGAGCGACCGAAGACCGGGATATGTGGTTCCGGATTGCGCTGAAGTATGAGGTGGGGCTGGTGCCGCATGTGATTGCGAACTACAGGACCTCGCCGGCCTCGATGACGACGGACCCGGACAGGATGCTGCGAGCACAGCTGCAGTTTATTGAGAAGCACTATGGTTCGCCTGGGTGCGGATGGGGGACGCGGCGGTTTGCGTTGAGCCGGTGCTATCGGCAGCGCGCCGAGGCGCTGGAGAGGCGTGGAGAGAAGGTGGCTGCGCTGAAGAGCTCGGCGCGGGCGCTGCTGTTTTATCCGTGGGACTTCAACAATGTCCGGACGACAGGGTCGCTACTGCTGGGGTGTGTCGGGAGTGGGCGTTGATTGAAAGACTTGTCCTGCCGGACGGGCCTCCTGCGCGGAGGGCGACCACTTCGTGGTGGGTGTGCCGGTCTTGCCGGGATGATGTTTCAGGGGCCTCGCGTTGCTCGGCGGATGCATGATCCCGACCAACGGGAGGACCCTTGCTCTCTGTGTTGCCTCGACAACTTAAAAAGGCGTGCGAACGCCCGCCCCACGCGTAGTGGGCCCGTCCGGCAGGACATGTCTTTCCAGGCCTGAGGTGCGATGAACTAAGATAGGCGTCATGCTTATCCACGTGGCCGTTGCGAGCGGCACACCCAAAAGCGTTGTGCGCCGCGATGAGATTCTTGCGATGCATGCGCGGTCGTGCACGGATCGGCATCAGTTGACGGAAGACCCCGAAGCAGCGGAGATGATTGTGCTGGCGGGGGATCTGGAGTCACTGGCCGAGGCGAAGGCGAACAGGCTGATTCAGCAGTATCCGGAGAAGACGATGGCGTACTCGGAGATCGATGCGATGATCCCGTATGTGCCGGGAGTGTATGGAAGCGCAGGGGAGCCGAGGGGTCTGAATCTGCGCAGGACGCAGAGCAATATTTATTTTTCGCGGTATGGAAGCTCGATCAATCCCGAGGTGCGGCACCGGCCGCTGGAGAAGAAAGAACTGCTGTTCTGCTTTCGCGGAAGACGAGACTGCAGGGTAAGGGCAAATATTCTGGACTACCCGTATAAACGGCCGGATGTGCAGGTGCTGGAGACGAAGGGCTTCATGCACTGGAAGGACGGGATCGTCGGGAAGCGGGAGTCGCAGAAGGAATATGCCGATGCGCTGGCGGCGTCGCACTTCGCACTTTGTCCGCGAGGGATGGGCTTTGGGAGCATTCGGCTGTTTGAGGTGATGGAGATGGGGGTGGCTCCGGTGCTGCTGGCGGATCGGTATGCGCTTCCGCCAGGTCCGGACTGGGCGAGCTTTTTGCTGAAGGTTCCGGAACGGGAGTATGGGCGGCTGCC
>Ga0302220_10000612_pt1 | contig 29823 bp, 22 predicted proteins | sample II_Palsa_E1_3_FD_194572 | JGI IMG/M metagenome (GOLD analysis project Ga0302220, IMG submission 194572) | Peat permafrost microbial communities from Stordalen Mire near Abisko, Sweden - II_Palsa_E1_3 | ecosystem: Environmental > Terrestrial > Soil > Palsa > Peat permafrost | place: Sweden...
CGGGCACCGGCAGTACGATCCGAACCGACCTGTATCGCCTTTGCCTTACGTCAGGCTTTACAATGCCGGAATTGGCGAGCGTCATTGGCGCGCAACACGCGCTTTACCTGGATCCTGCAGCATTAAAAATTGAAGACGGGTCACGACTTACACACCGCAGATGCCAAATCATTTTTTTCCCGCCGTTCGGACCATGGCGCGCGCTGCCCGTATCGCTTACATAACCATGCTGGGTTTGCTGGCAGCCGTGTATCCGACCGCCTCGGCACACGCCGACGCCACGGTCACAACCTTGGGAGTGCGCTTTCGCGACATCGATATCGCTGAATATCGCGCCTGCGTGCTTGATTTCCGCGTGCTGGCAAAAGGACCGCCCGATTTCCCCGAGGCGGCGTTTATCGTCGACGGCAGCTTGGCTTATGCGGTACCGCGTTCCGGGGCCCCGCCCCGCATTGGTTTGAGTGTGGTGTTTTCCAAGGAATTTAAGCGCTCGCTCGACCCCCTGGACAAAATCTACGTCGCTTATGTGCGCACGCGCAGCGGCACCACCGGCAATAGCCTGGCGGATCGTGTGCCGAACACGCCCAAGACGGTCGCGTCATTTGCTTTTGCCTTGGACCCTTCTTCCAGAAATGTGCTGAAGGATGTGCGCGACGGTGACGGTTTCACCCTGGCTTACCGGCTCACCGCCAATAGCGATGAGCATTCCATCCCGGTCGACATGCGCATCGCCGATTCGACCTTTATGGGCGGCAAACTGACGCGTTACCCTTCGGCCCAGGCTACCCACGCCTATGCGGCCTGCGTAGACCGGCTGGAACATCCCAACGCCTCGATCACCGGCCGCTCGGAGTCTGAAGCCGAAGACCTGTCGAAAGGTTTCGGCGATTGGGTCAAACAGTATTCGCCCTTCGCCTTGTATCGCTCGCACTGAAGCTGAATCCGGGGGTGCCTGGAGTTTGCTCAAGCACCCGGCCTCGATTTGCCCCGAATTTGCTACGCGCTCCTGTCTTGTCCCTTCTTGTTTATCCCTTCTTGTCTTCGCGCGGCGGTTCGCTCAGCGCCTGGGCCTGGGACCGGTCTCGAATCAGCGCCGAGTAGCGCATCGGGTCGGCCAGGCAGGCTTCGACATCATGGGCTGACATCGGGCGAGCCGCGTAATAACCCTGGATTTCGTCGCAGCCCAGCCGTTGCAGGATTTGCAGTTGCTCCAGGGTCTCCACACCTTCAGCCACCACCGTCATGTGCAAGGCATGCGCCATCGAAATAATGGCGTTAACGATCACTTCGCTTTCAGTGGAACGTTGCAGTTCGGAAACAAAGGATTTGTCGATTTTCAGCACGTCGAGCTCAAGACGTTGCAGTTGCGACAGCGATGAGTAGCCGGTGCCGAAATCGTCGACCAGGATTTTGATACCCAAGTCGCGGATCGCCACCAGATCCTGGTAGACCTTTAAATCCTGTTCCAACATCGAGGATTCGGTAATTTCGATTTCGATTGCACTGGCCGGCAAACGGTATTTGCTCAGCGCCGCACGCAATACGCTGCGCACATCGGAGCGGGCAAATTGGCGCGCTGAAACATTGATCGAAACCGGCACGCGGGTCTCAAACCGGACGCGCCAATCGGCAATCTGGCGGCAGGCTTTTTCGATCACCTGGGCGCCGATTTCGACGATCAAACCGGTCTCTTCCGCCAACGGAATAAATTCCCCCGGCGGCACCAAACCGCGCCCCGGCTGATGCCAACGGACCAATGCTTCGAAGCCCAACAAACGCCCGTCCAGGGCCGATACGCGCGGCTGGTAGTGCAACAGAAATTCCTCGCGCTCCAGACCTTGTCGCAACGCGTGTTCGGTTTCAAGCTTGGCCTTGATCAGTTCATAGAGCCAAGCGTCATAAAACCGGTATTGTCCGCGCCCATGCGTTTTTGCACTGTGCATCGCCAGATCGGCGTTACGCAGCAGCGTATCGGCCGTGTCTCCATCACGCGGATACAGCGTGATACCGACCGACAAACTGACCGTGACGACCCCTCGCGACAGGGTAAATGCCTGTTTGAAGGCGCGCAGCACGCCGTCCGCCAGGGCGCGTACAACATCTTCACTGGCGACCGGGTCAAGGATAATCAAAAACTCGTCGCCGCCGAGATGGACCAGTTGATCGGTGTCGCGCACCGCGTCCGTCAAGCGCCCGGCCGCAGCCTTCAGCAGTTCATCGCCGACAGTGTGGCCCAGCAGGTCATTCACCTGCTTGAAACGGTCGAAATCGATAAACAGGACAGCCAGCTTGCGTTGGCTTAAACGCGCCGCTTCCAGCAATTCCGGCAGGGTGTTGATCAACCAGTTGCGATTGCGCAAATCGGTCAGTAGATCCTGGTTCGCCAGGGTCACCAGCTCTTCGCGCAGCCGGCGGTCATCGGTCACATCGGAAATGGCCACCGCGAATAGATCGCCGGTACGCACGATGCGCCGGCGCACCCATTGGATTTGGGGAAGAAACGGCGAGCTGGGTTCGAGTTCCGCATCTTCTTCGAGAAATTCGGTATCGCCCGCACGTTCATAGATACTAAGAATTTCCTGCAATTTATCCGGCGACCATAAATTGGACCAATAGAGGCCGGTCACGGCTTCACGCGTACGGCCCAGCATGGCTGCTCCGCGCACATTGCAGTCGATCGCCTGCAGGTCGATGATACGGCCTTGCTCATTCAGCCAAGGCTGGAACATAAAAAAACCGTCCTTGCCGCCCTCGGTCGCAATGCGGTACGAGAGACGGTTGTTCTCCTCGCGCCGGCGGCGGGCAATCAGTTGTACAGATAAACCAGTGCCCAGCACGGCCAACGCCAGCAACAACACACTGACCGTTTGCGCGGTGCCGATGCGGGTACGACGCGCGCTATAGAACCCGGCCAGATAGCGGGATTCGCTGGTGCCGCTAAGCACAATCAGCGGGTAATCGTCCAGCGCCCGCCATGCATACAGCCGGCGCTGATGATCGTTGATCCAGCTTGCGCCGCTCAGCGCACCGCTGCCGGCCAAGCCGGTCAACTGGGGCGGCTGGCCGAAACGGCGAGCCAGCGGGGTAAACAACGGATCGATAGTATCCCGGCCGATGCGCATGGCACGGAGGACCCGGTCGCGGCCCAGCACCGCGCTAAAATCGCCATCGTCCTGATTGGATGAAGTGGCGGGCGGATTGAAATAAGACAGCGGCACCGAGATCACCGCGACCCCGTCAAAACTGCCGTTGCGCCCGCTGACGCGGCGCGTCAACTGGATCATGCTGCGTCCCTTGCCTGAATCGCCTGACATACGCGGATCCGGCATCGGCGGGCTCAGGCGCAAGATGTCGCCGGGCTGGTTCCGATGAAACAGGAAAAAATCGCGCTGGCTGAAAGGGGTGCCGAGCGCGGTATTGAGACCTGGGTCGCTGGAGGTCTTGACCGCGCCATTCCGGTCGAGAATCAGGGCTTCGAGTTGCTGCTGCCGCGGGAAGACCCCCTGCACCGCGGCATCTTCCAGGCGTAACGGCCCATTTGCGCTTTGAAAGCGGATCAATTGCAGCACCTGATCGGCCTTTTGCACGGCGTTGGACAACGCTTGCGCGTAGCCTGCGACGTCGGAGTTGAGTTGGCGTTGCGCGTCGGCGACCGCGGCCTGCCGGTCCAGGTCAATCTTGGCGAAGGTGACGATCCACAATGCCACGCAGACAAACAGACACAGCAACGGCCAAGCAGCGGCCAGCGCAAGCCGGTCCTGCGTCCACAGGCGCCGACCCATCATTGAATGTAAATGTGGCAATTCCGGCATAGGCGTGATTTCCATCACGAACACTGTGGGAAGCGCTGTCATCAAGCCTGAAACCGGCCGGCTCGCGGCGTTTGGCGGGCTTGCCGGCCTGACTGGTTTCTACTCTGAGCCGATGCAGAATGGCAAAAATCCACCCTGACAGTTCAGATGGTAGTCGAAGCGGAATCCGGGTGGGTGATTTAGTACCAACAGCGCAAGCCCGGATTGACATGCCACCCCGCTTGGTGCCGAAGCGCAGCACGGACGCGAGGCCCGACGCCGGGTTCAGAACGGCGCTCAAGCATGGTCCGGGCCTGAATGGCGCTTACATCGGTTCCGAGGTGCGCGGCCGCTGACGTCCCGAGTCAGGCAGGAACACGCGCCGCAAGAAGGCGGCGAGGTGAGAAAAAATATCGTCGGGCTCGTCGCTGAATAATTCCGGCCTGAGCAGCCGCAGCGAATCGAGCACGCCTTTTTCGTCATCGCGACTGAGTGAACCATATACCGTGGCCAAACGCATCAAGACGCGTAGCTGGCCCAGCCGGTCGCGGGCATCGGAGCCGCGCGCGGTGTCCAAAGCACGCCGCGTCGATTGCAATAATTCGTGGACGCGGTTGGCGACCAGCCACGCCGGACTTTGCTGGTCTTTTTCCAGGTCGACGAATTTATGTGCGGTTTCGACGATTTGCAAGGTCAAGGGGGTGATCATTTCGGGCTTACCGCCGCCCTTTTCAACGACGTGTTTGACCCACGCCTGGGCATTTTTAGAGAGATCTTCGGGGGTCCACCGCGCCGCGCCGACAATAAAAAAGCCGAATTGCGCGGCATCTTCTATCATCACCTGGAACAAGTCCGGCACCCCTTTTTCAAACGACCGCTGAGCCCAGCCGTATTCACCCTTGGCCAGCAGGTCGGCGACCGCGGCTTCGGTCAGGGGCGCCAGGTTGTCGAGGATCTTGGCGTTGATGAATGCGTCGAAACTGGGCGGACGAAAACCAGGATCCGTTTTCATCACCAGGCGCGAAAACAGACCAAACTCGTCCTGGACGCGTTTTAGCTGTTCATCGCTCAAGGTGATGGTGATCTGGCTCATTGCGGATCTCGGTGCAGTCCGGACAGGCAGGGACAGCGGCTAGACAAGCCCGGGCTGGCTGTGCCTTACGCTATATTACCAGCCGCCAATATAGATTTTGTCATGTGTCTTGCGATGTGTTGCATATCGTCAAACTCAAGGCGGCCCAAGCGGAACCGCGCATTGAGTTGCGGGTCCCGATCAGGCGCGCTATCCGGCAACACGCTAATCGAGCCCGCGCATGCCGAGACACGAGGCGGCGTCATGGTCAGGCCCGCGCTTGAGCCTGTCGACCCCTGAATAGGCGCACCGACAGGCCCGGGCCCGCAACCGCTTAGGCTTTAACCGCAAGGCGCCACAGCGACGTTACTTCGGCCCGGCGTGCGGAATGCAACGGGTCGGCGGCATCGGCCGCACGCGGGTGCGTCGGTTTGATATCGCGCCGGCCCAGCACTTTTAGTCCGCCGGCCTCGATCGCTGCCAGCAATTCGGCGCGCGGACGCAGGCCTAGATGTTCCGCCAGATCGGACAGAATCAACCAGCCTTCGCCGCCCGGCGTCAGGTGCGCCGCCAGTCCGGCCAGGAAACCGCGCAGCATCCGGCTGTCCTGGTCGTACACCGCATGTTCGATCGGCGAACTGGGACGCGCCGGAACCCACGGTGGATTGCAAATGATCAGCGGAGCACGGCCGGCTGGAAAAAGATCGGTCTGCAGCAATTCGACCTGCTGCTGATAACCCAGGCGCTTGAGGTTGTCGCGAGCACAAGCCAAGGCGCGCGGATCCGTATCGGTCGCCACCACCCGCTTGACTCCGCGACGAGCCAGCACCGCCGCCAGCACCCCGGTGCCGGTGCCGATATCGAAAGCCAAGGCTTCAGTGGGTAACGGCGCCTCGGCGATCAAACCGATATATTCGCCGCGAACCGGCGAAAACACTCCGTAATGGGGATGAATACGCTCGTCCAGCGCCGGAATTTCCACGCCTTTCTTGCGCCATTCATGCGCACCGATCATCCCCAGTAATTCGCGCAGCGACGACACCGAAGGTTCGGTGCCCGGGCCATAAGCTTCGACACAGGCTTCTTTGGCGTCGGGCGCGCGGCGCAGGGTAATGCTGTAGTCGGCATCGAACGGCAGCAATATCGTGGCGAGGGTGCGGGCACGTTGCGACTGAGCCTGCCGATGTAAATGGAACACTTCGGGCGGGGTGGAGCCAGGCGGAATTTTGCGTGGCTTGCGGTCGGCGCGGCGAGCGATCGCCTCCAGCAATTGGCGGGCGTTTTGGAAATCACCGCGCCATAACATGGCGGTACCCTCGCAGGCCAGGCGATAAGCACTATCGGCCGTCAAGGTATCGTCAGCCAGCACTACCTTTTTGGGCGGCGGATTACCGCTTTCCGAATGCCAGAGCGCCGAACGCTCTTCGCCGGCTTCGGTCCAGTGGATACGGATCGGTTCGGTCATCGTGATACTCCTGCGCCGCAGGCGCATAGCAGCGGCCGAGCGGGCGAGACAACAGGCAAAATAGCGTACAAAACAGCGGACAGCATACTGCCGGCCGCGTCAGATAACGTAGGCGTTGGGGAATTCAAATCCATGATGTGATCACAAGGCAAGAGGTGGGCGCGGCCGGTTCAGGCCTGCCGCGTGTCCTGTTGTCCTGTTCCGTAAATTGTTTGATGAATGAAATTGCGTAACAGAACGCCGAGAACGCCGAGAACGCCAAGAACACCAGATACAGCCTTAATCATCATGACGTACATAATCGTGATGATCGTCGCCGCCGCCATACCAGCCGCCGCCGGGCATGAGAACACAGCCGCTTAAGGCGGCGCAGGTGAAGACGATGCCGGCAGCCAGGGCCAGGCGCGCGACGAGACGTACAAAATGATGAGCCATATGCTGTTCGAGAGCGGCAGTTAGGGCGTTTGGGTTGGGTATGGCTGGGTCAAGCACCGTAGCATAACCGTCAGGTCAAGCGCCACGGCGCGAAATCTCGGCTTGGCTGCCGCAGCGCGCAATCGTTGAATCAGGCATCGCAGCGCTGAGTCGTTGAATTACGCGCCGTAGCGCATAAAACCTTGATTTATCAGAGCCCAAGTCGCGGAAAACCCGCCGGGGACCCCGCCGAACAAGCCCGGAATAACCCGTCAATACCGCCCGTTTGCGTTAAATCAAAGATCTTTAACTGAAAGCCCGGCTTCTTTGCCGTCAATAATGCTTTCACCAAAACTGTCCGCGGCGCGGCGTGCGTCGCCGGTGTCTTCGAACGGCAATTTACGTTCGATGTGGAATACGCGGCTCAACGGGCTGCCGCTTTCTTCACCCGGGCGGCAAATACGCACGGCTGCATCGAAGCTGCGCACCATGGTTTTGGGCTTGCCCAACGCCGGAGCGCGACGCAAAAATACCAGCGGGTGGATTTCAAAGCCCATATAGGTGCTGGGTCCTGGATTATTCATAGTCGCTATCCTTCAATGTTAATTAATTTGTCCGGACAAGCCGTGGAGCGATTCCGCCGGGATTTGCCGCGCGCCATGACGCGGCAATCGTGATCGATACAGCGGAATATCGTCCGGCATGCTGCCCGATCTCATTTGGCACCTGACACGATCAAACAGCTCGGCCAAGCCGCTCCGTCAAACGGTCAAGTGCTGCCAAAATTCAGTGTTTAAGCCGTGATTAAGCCGAAATAAAGCGCGGATAAGTGCGGCGTGGGTTACCTGAGCCCCCTACAACAGCCCTGTCGGCCATCTCACGCAGGGTCTGATTGACGTAGCGGGAAGCATTCAAGATGCTGCTCCACTTATACAGCAAGCGACGCAGAAAGTCTTTCCGCCGCTTGGCCTAAAGCGAAATATTTTGCCGGAGCGCCGCAGCATCGGCGGTTTTCAGGAGATTCACATCGATTTGTCCCTTTGAAGGAACAAATTGCCTATTGTGAGGCTCTGTAACTGAGTACATGCGCTAGTACATGCGTCTGATTTTTTAATGCAATTTCCAAAACTGAGGGTTTACCCATGCAAATCAATCTGAGTTTCGCCCCCGTTGTATCCCTGATCGCCGGCATTTTGATTCTGGCCGCCCCCCGTCTGCTTAACTATATTGTGGCGCTTTACCTGATTGTGATGGGCTTGGTCGGCCTGTTCGGCACCGGTGCGCTGCATCTGCATTAAACTCGCGGCCGCTTCACCCCTGGCTGCCGCCTCGCACAGGGGCCAGGGTCAACCTGCAATTCGCGGAACTTCCAGACTGAGTTTATGAAGAAAAAAACATTGCCGCGGCCGTCCGCGCGCCAGGTCATGCTGACCGAAATCCGCAACTTGAAAATGGCGCGCTCCTCCAATGCCTATGTTCGCGGCAATACCCTGAAGTTCTACGAAGCACTGAACGCCCTGCCTGATCAAGCGATTCCGGAAGGTCCGCCGATCTGGATCTGCGGCGATTGCCATGTCGGCAATCTTGGGCCGCTCGCCAATGCCCGGGGCCGCGTCGAGATCCAGATCCGCGATTTGGATCAAACCGTGATTGGCAACCCGGCCCACGATCTGATCCGCCTTGGGCTTTCGCTGGCCACGGCGGCAAGAGGTTCCGATCTGCCCGGCGTCACCACGGCACAAATGCTGGAGCAGATGATCGTGGGTTACGAGGCGGCATTCGATGATGAAACCAATGCCGCGGACGGTGACGAAACCGAACGCAAATCCGAGTCACGTAATAAAGGCGGCGAGAAGGCAAGCAAATCCGCCGCCAAATCAGTAGCCAACCCGGACAACATCAAGCTGGTGCTCAAACAGGCCAAGCAACGCACCTGGGTCCATCTGGCGAACGAGCGCATCGAAGGCATGCGCCCCGAGATTCCCTTGGGCAAACGCTTTTGGCCGCTGTCCAAAGAGGAACGCGGTGAACTGACCCAGCTCTTTGAAAAGGCATCCGTCGCCAGCCTGGCGACCTCCTTGCGCCAGCGCGATGCACACGCGCATGTCGAAATCCTGGATGCCGCCTATTGGGTCAAGGGCTGCAGCTCATTGGGCGGTTTGCGATATGCCGTATTGCTCGACATCGGTGGCGGCACCTCAAGCGGGCGCGACCTGTGCCTGATGGATATCAAAGAGGCGGTCAAAGCCGTGGCCCCGCGCTATTCAAGCAATGCCATGCCGCGCGACAACGCCCACCGCGTGGTAAGCGGTGCGCGCCAGCTTGCGCCATTCCTTGGCGAACGGATGCTGGCCGAGCGTCTGCTCGATCGATCGGTATTTATGCGCGAGCTGTTACCGCAAGATCTGAAAATAGAACTCGACGCGTTGAGCCATGAAGAAGCGATGAAAAGCGCCTATTTCCTGGCGCAGGTGGTGGGCCGCGCGCATGCGCGCCAGATGGATGCAGCAACCCGCCATTCATGGCAGGCGGAACTCAAACGCAACCGCTCGAAAAAGCTCGACGCCCCCTCGTGGCTATGGAACAGCATGGTCGAACTGATACTGATCCATGAACGCGGTTATCTCGAACATTGCCGCCGTTATGCACTGGACGTGGCACAACGTTAGGGCTGCTGGAGGCCCGATAAATCAACCGGGTCAAACCATTTATAAGCCAGCCCGAGTGAGCAATTCCCTCTATGTGCATTGACACCTATTTGTAATAAACTCCCGCTACTCTTCACGGCCTCCTGTCGTTTGACCGGGGTATTCGCTCGGCCGATGCCGATGCGAGGTCAATGGCGTACTGCGGTGTCGCGCTCCCGCGCCCACTTGCGCATATCTAAAAAGACTTAGCGAATCGGAGATTCCAGATGCTAAAAGCCAGGCTTGTGCGTTCAATTGCGGTTGGAGCAGCACTCTTGTTGGGCGCTACCCATGCCGCGCTTGCCGCCACCGAAATTCAATTCTGGCACGCAATGGAAGCCGCACTCGGCGACCGGGTTAACGATATCGCCAACGATTTCAACGCTTCGCAGAATCAATACAAGATCGTGCCGGTATTCAAGGGTACTTACGATCAGACGCTGGCCGCCGGCATCGCTGCTTACCGCGGCGGCAACGCCCCCGCGATCCTGCAGGTTTACGAAGTCGGCACCGCCACCATGATTGCCGCGAAAAAAGCCGTGATCCCGGTGTCGCAGGTATTCCAGCAAGCCGGCATCAAGCTCGATGCCAATGCTTTTATCCCGACCATCGCCAGCTACTACAGCGACTCCAAAACCGGGCAATTGATTTCGATGCCGTTCAATAGCTCGACCCCGGTTCTGTACTACAACAAAGATGCGTTCAAGAAAGCCGGTCTGGACCCCGAAACCCCGCCCAAAACCTGGGACGAACTGGCCGCGGACGCCGCCAAACTGAAAGCCTCGGGCATGTCCTGCGGTTATTCCAGCGGCTGGCAAAGCTGGATCCACCTGGAAAATTACAGCGCCTGGCATGCCGCGCCGTTTGCCAGCCGCAACAATGGCTTTGACGGCACCGATGCCGTGCTCGAATTTAATCAGCCGTTGCAGATCAACCATATTCAGTTCCTGGCGAATATGGTCAAGCAAGGCACCTTCACCTACGTCGGCCGCAAGGACGAACCTAATTCGAAATTCTATAGCGGCGACTGCGGCATCATCACCGGCTCGTCCGGCGCACTGGCGACCATCCGCAAATATGCCAAGTTTTCCTTCGGTACCGGTTTTATGCCCTACGACGCAAGCGTGGCAGGTGCGCCGCAGAATGCGATTATCGGCGGTGCCAGTTTGTGGGTACTGGCGGGTAAAGACCCGGCGGTGTACAAAGGTGTCGCTGAATTCCTCGCTTACCTGACGTCCCCCGCTGTGGCGGCCAAATGGCATCAGGACACAGGTTATCTGCCGGTTACCAAAGCAGCTTACGACCTGACTCGCCAGCAAGGTTTCTACGCCAAGAATCCCGGTTCCGATACCGCCATCCGCCAGATGCTGAATAAACCGCCTCTGCCGTTCACCAAAGGGATGCGCCTGGGCAATATGCCGCAGATCCGCACCGTGATCGACGAAGAACTGGAAGACGTCTGGGCCGGCAAAAAGACCCCGAAAGACGCGCTCGATTCATCGGTTGCACGCGGCAATGATTTGTTGCGACGCTTTCAGGCTCAAGCCAGCAATTAAACTGCGCGCGGCTTGAACGGCGGCAATTCATACCGCCGCTCAAGCCCTCGGCAACTTGGTCCGGTCGTATCCGGTTGGTTTTAAATTCTCACGCGGCTCCGGACCCACACTCCATGCAAGAACGCTCTCGCTTCGGCACCAGCCTGCTGCCCTATCTGTTGATCGCGCCGCAGTTGGCCATCACCTTCGTCTTCTTTTTATGGCCGGCAGCCCAAGCCTTGTGGCAGTCGACGCAATCCCAGGATGCGTTCGGCACCTCCAGCGAATTTGTCGGCCTGAGCAATTTCAAGCAATTGTTTGCCGACCCGCTTTACCTCAGTTCCTTCGGCACCACCATGCTGTTCAGCTCGCTGGTGGTGGTCGTAGGCTTGGTCTTGTCACTATGGTTTGCCGCAATGGCCGACCGCGTCACCCGCGGCAAAGGTTTTTACCAAACGCTGCTGATCTGGCCGTATGCCGTCGCCCCGGTGATTGCCGCCGTGTTATGGGGTTTCTTGTTCAACCCCAGCATCGGCTTGGCCACCTACGGTTTGGCCAAACTCGGCATTTCCTGGAACCATGCCTTGAACGGCGGGCAAGCGATGTTCCTGATCGTACTGGCCTCGGTGTGGAAACAATTCAGCTATAACTTCCTCTTCTTCTACGCCGGCTTGCAGGCGATTCCGCGCTCCCTGATCGAGGCCGCGGCCATCGACGGTGCCGGCCCGGTACGGCGCTTTTTTAATATCGCGCTGCCGCTCTTGTCGCCGACTAGTTTCTTCTTGCTGGTAGTGAATCTGGTCTACGCCTTTTTCGATACCTTTCCGATTATCGATGCCGCGACCGAAGGCGGACCCGGCCAATCGACCCGCACCCTGATCTACAAAATTTATGACGACGGTTTCAAAGGACTCGATCTCGGCAGTTCCGGCGCACAGTCGGTGGTGCTGATGCTGATCGTGGTATTGCTGACGCTGGTGCAATTCCGCTTTATCGAACGCAGGGTTCAATACACATGATAGAGAACCGCCGCGGTTTGGACATTTTCTGCCACGCCATGCTGATGCTTGGCGTGTTGCTGGTGGTGTTCCCGATTTACGTCGCATTTTGTGCGGCCACCATGAACGAGCACGAAGTTTTTTCCGTGCCCTTGTCGCTGATTCCCAGCACCCATCTTTTTGAAAATATCGCCACCGTCTGGCAGCATGGCACCGGTTCGGCGGCGAGCCCGTTCGGCGTGATGCTGCTCAATAGCCTGGTGATGGCACTGGTGATTTCGCTCGGCAAAATTACCGTGTCGATGATCTCGGCCTATGCCATAGTATTTTTCCGCTTCCCCTTCCGGCAAATCGCCTTCTGGCTGATTTTCGCCACCTTGATGCTGCCGGTCGAAGTGCGGATCTTCCCCACGGTGTCGGTGGTGTCGTCGCTGCATCTGGTGAATACCTACACCGGCCTGACCTTGCCGTTGATTGCCTCGGCCACGGCAACCTTCTTGTTCCGTCAATGTTTCCTGATGATGCCCGACGAACTGATTGAAGCGGCGCGTATCGACGGCGCGGGGCCTATCCGCTTTTTTGTCGATATCGTGTTTCCGCTGTCCAAAACCAATATCGCCGCCTTGTTTGTGATCACCTTTATCTACGGCTGGAACCAGTATCTGTGGCCCCTGCTGATCACCAACGTGGCACCGATGACCACTGCCGTAGTGGGCATCAAAAGCATGATCGGCAGCGGCGACGTCGCCACCGAATGGCATCTGATGCTAAGCGCCACGCTGCTGACCATGTTGCCGCCCCTGCTGGTAGTGCTGGTGATGAAGCGCTGGTTTGTGCGCGGCCTGGTGGATGCGGAAAAATAATCACGGCATGTCGCGCAAGCGACCGGTTGATAACGAACGACGCGTAGCGGATGGCAAAAATGCCGACGCCGCAGCGGTTTAAGAATGCATGTTGAGCGGTGGGGATACGATGGCCAAGCTGTCACTGAAGAATGTCAAAAAATCGTACGACGGCAAACAAGCTGTCTTGCATGGTATCGATATCGACATTAGCGACGGTGAATTTGTCGTTCTGGTCGGCCCCTCCGGCTGTGGCAAATCGACCTTATTACGCATGGTTGCCGGCCTGGAAAGCGTGACCTCCGGCGAAATTATCATAGGCGACCGCGTAGTCAACAAATTGGAACCCAAGGATCGCGACATCGCAATGGTGTTCCAGAACTACGCGCTCTACCCGCACATGTCGGTCGCCGACAACATGGCCTATGGCCTGAAAATCCGCAACCTCGACCGCGCCACCATCGACGCCCGCGTGGCCAATGCCGCCAAAATCCTCGAACTCGACAAACTGCTGGCGCGCCGCCCGCGCGAATTATCCGGCGGCCAACGTCAACGCGTCGCCATGGGCCGCGCCATCGTGCGCGAACCCGCTGTGTTCCTCTTCGACGAGCCTTTGTCGAATCTCGATGCCAAGCTACGGGTGCACACCCGCCTCGAAATCCAGCGCTTGCATGCCCGCCTCGGCACCACCAGCTTATACGTCACACATGACCAGACGGAAGCCATGACCTTGGCTCAGCGTGTGGTGGTATTGAACCAAGGCCGTGCCGAACAAATCGGCGTACCAACCGAAGTCTACGAACGCCCCGCGTCGACCTTTGTCGCCAGCTTTATCGGTTCACCGGCGATGAATCTGGTGCCCGGACGAGTCTCCGATGACCTGCAACACTTCGACATCGCCGACGGCGTGCGACTGCCTATCGCCGGCGCGCCCGGCCTCGGCGAAACCGTACTGGGCGGGCGCGAATATATTTTGGGTATCCGCCCTGAACATATGGCGCCGGTTGACGACACTGCGCGCATCTCGCTCAAGGTCGATACCTGCGAGCTGTTGGGTGCCGACAATCTGGCTTATGGGCAGTGGGGGCCACATGATGTGGTGGCGCGACTGCCGCATGAACAGCGCCCGGCGCCGGGGTCGGTGATCGAGTTGGGCTTGCCGGCGCGGCGGCTGCATTTCTTTGATGCGCAGAGTGGGAAGCGGGTGGGTTGAGCAATTGGGATCTACTGCCCTGGCGATCAATCAAACAACTGTAATGCTCAATGAAAAATTCCTTCCTTTTTTCGCTTGTCGGATTCTCAGGAAGTACCGTCATCGCCATTATCTTCGCGGCACTTGCGCTTGGATTCCTGCCTGGTCATCATTCGCCTTTCAGTAGGATTGGAGGCGGAGTTTTGACAGTTTTATTTTTGTGGGTGGCTAGCAAATATGTGCCGGGCCTTAGAGGCAGAGCGGCGCGTCAGGGATAAAGGCGACGTCTGAAGGAGTCGGTTGGCGAATTCTATAACGCAGCCGACAACGGCTCGCCTCACCGTCCCCCCACTCAAGAACGGTGAAAATACGACCGGGCGGCAGGACGGAATAAAATGAAGCTGGCCACAGCGAAGATGGCAATCTTGGGAGCTAACGTTAGCAGGGACGGATATAGACCAAAAAAGAATCGTTGGATAATTACACCAAACACCAAGTCCAAAATCGTCACACCCACATAAAGCGACCGCCCCCAAAAACGGCCTCGCAGTATCGCGCTCCCTGCCAGAATAAGCACCAATTCGCATAGAATACCCAAACCTGCCAGCTTCCAGGGGTCCAAGCTGGTCCAGGACCAATCATCCATCTCCAATGGCATACCGTGCACTATGTAAGCGGCACACAGCATCCCAAATGCATTGAAAATGATGATGAACCATCCAAGGATGGATAAGGATAGAGGTCTTTTCAAAACGAATTTTCCAGTAAGTTATGTTCTTCTAAAGTCGAAGCTTGGATCGCGATCAATCGTCCCATCCTCATCTCACTGTAGTGGTCATGTTATTTAGGACACACCAATAGGTTTTTACTACCATGTTCCGCTCAAAGACAGAGGGCGGCAAACCGCGGGGTTAAATGCAACGTTTCCTGGAGAGTTTATATTCAAGACAAACCCGTCGGATTGCTGAATATGATGCTATGGAGCAGACGCCCCCTGCAACGACCAATCGTTGTTCGGCTCATATGCAAAAGCCCCGAAATACATCATTCTCCAGTTTTCGAGTTTGGAAAAATCTCGTCCAAATCCGGCTACCGAGTCGTGAACGAGGTAGTCAAAAAAATCCAGCATTGGCTTCCTTTCTTCATCTGTGGCAAGAATCAATGACGTGTCTTCATATGCAAGCGCCAACGTCGCTTCTCGCAGAGTAAGTTGCTTGCCATCAATTTTCTTGGTCTCGGCCATCCCGGTAGCCTGGTTCATTTCATTACCATTTGCCGTTATCAGAGCCACTTGATTTGGCAAGGCTGCAGCGAGGTCGCCGTTACCCGTTTGTTTCAATATTTGTTCTGCTGCGGGTATCCTGCCTTGCGCAGCACTGTCTTCCATGAGTTTGGCAAGATACGTGCGTGCAATATAGAGTTTTTCCAGATGCGCGGAAAAAGCACTTTCCAAAGGACCTTCGGCATTTGCGGTCGCTTGGTAAGAGTCAAAAAGCGCGGCGGCTTTCGGAGAAAGGTTGAACGATGCCTGTACGTCAAGAGCGAGTACTTCCAACGCCTGCAACGGAACTCCGGCTGCACGGGCAGCGCGATACATATGCAGCAGAGGAACTTGACTCAGCTTTTCTTCATCCTTGAGAGAACGTGTTTGCTCTCCTGGCGCATATCCACCACCCACATCAGAATGCACACCTGGATAGACCACCTCATGGGTATTGGGTGGATAGTGCTCCCCATCTCGGACAGAATCCAAGGGGAAGGAATCGCGCACTTCGTGGGCTGCCACAAAATGCACACATTGCTCAACCATTCGAGGAATGCGGAGATCATGGGCCCAAGCATAATGTCCATCTTTGGATGCCAAAGTAAGCACAGTACCAATTGGAAGTGAAAGCGAATCGAGACCAGCCCTCAACGTGGGACTATGATCTATCACTTTCAACCCGCCAGAAAGTCCCGATGATGCAACGGTATCAAACAAGCCCATAAAATAAAGCCGGATCGGGTAACCCTGATAGCGCCAGCCGCCGTCCTTGGCAACACATTCCTTGGCGAGTCTGACTGCAAAAGCACGGGCTGTTGCCGCACCGCGCGAAAAGCCAAACAACGCCAAGTTGATCATCCGTATTGGTTGCGTGGGGTTTGTTGCGCGTGCCTTGGCTTTTGTAATGAAAGCATCCAATTCAAACCGCGCACGTGCTATACGCTTCTCGCCGCTGGCACCAAAGCCAAGACCGGTGGCACTGGTACCATACTCGCCAATCTCCGGATAGGGAGTACCGAGCCCGGGAATGTAAATGGCAAGCTGCCCGGAACTTTCGCTCTTGCGGGGGTGTGTCAACGAAAGCCGCGCAACGTTACTATGCTTGAGCTTGGGTGTATCGAGAATCAAATTGTTACCTGTACCGTCAAAAAAAATGGACACCCAGATAGTTTGTGAGCAATCCGGCATTCCAGGTTTTTTTGTGGGGTCAATACAAGCCATGGCCTCGGCTCGTTGTCGGCGCTCTTCTAGAGTAAGCGATCGTAGACCCGCCGCCCTCGGAATTTGAGTGTCATCCAACATGATATTGGCTCCCTTTATCGTACATAAGGAAAACGGCGATCTAGTTTAAGTCTCGGCGGAGAGGGGCCGTCCTGAGATGAAATCGCGCCCTCTATGTGACCATCTGGATAAAAGTGAATCTCAAGATATCCAGGATTGGACGGGATAGGCCCTTTCACCTCCACTTTTACTTTAATGTACTGCCCCGCGGGTTCGATCACCTTTCTCGGAGGATAAGATTCAAGCGCATCTCGCCGATACTCCACGTCAACAAAAAAAGGGGTCTTTGTACTGCGACGTAAAAGAACACAGCACGAATATATTCCACCGCCATCGGTCGATGTGCTCAGTTCAAGATTTCCACCGGCCGCACCATTCACAGAGAAATCTGCGATGGCGCGATCGGTATAGTCATACCCAACTACGTCAAGCTCATAAGGGTCTTCGGCACTACTTGCCAAGCTGGCGAAAACCAAGAGACCGACGCCCAGAAAGATGACACGTTTCACGATTTTTCTCATTTTTACAATTAATCCTGTTTTCCCGTCCGCCTAGCACGATACGGTCGAGCTCTTCGGTTCAAATACCAGTCAACGCACGTACGGGAAACGCCGCTCAAGCTTGAGCCTCGGTGGCGATGGTCCATCGTGACCTGAAATCGCTCCTTCAATGTGACCATCCGGATAAAAATGAATTTCAAGGTAGCCTGGATTAGACGGGATAGGCCCTTTCACTTCTACCTTTACTTTGACATACTGCCCCGCTGGTTCGATCACCTTTCTCGGAGGATAAGATTCGAACGCATCGCGTTGATAAACCACGTCTACCAAAAATGGTGTCACAGTGTTTCGACTCAATAGAACACAACATGCGTACTTCCCACCGCCCGCGGTAGGAGTGCTCAATTCAATATTGCCACCACCGGCACCATTGACCGAAAAATCCGCGATAGCCCGATCCGTATAGTCATACCCGACAACATCAAGCTCATACGGATCCTTCTTACACCCCACCACCCCAACCAACATCACCACCCCAACCACCACCCATATAAAGCCCTTAACAATCCCCCTCATAGCCTCATATCCCCTCGCAGTCGCAGCGCCTCAAGCAGCGCGCAACGCCCACGGTCCGCCAGCAGCAAAGCACTATTGCGCTCGGCCTCAGTCGCACCTTCCAACGAACCTGCAACAATACGATATCGAGTACGCGGATCAAAAACGGCCAGTAGATCATCATCCGTTTGACCCAGCGTATAGAGCACGGAATCGGCTAACCCGGCATCGATAAACGTGGTGGTTTGTGCTTCGGTAAGGGCCAAGGGACCGTGGTAATCGTCTGTCGGCGCATCGGTGCCGCTTATTTTCTGCAACGCGCCCTCGCGGTCCAGGTACCACCATTGCGCGATAATACCCAGGTAATCACGTTGCTGGTCCACCGTGAGCACACGATCCAGCACCGGCAAGGTGCGGGTATCGAAGAACTTCATCTGCCATTGCGTGCGGTCCTCGCATTTCACTTCCAGTCGCGCTTGTAAAGCCAGGGTAAGCGCAGGCAAGGTCTGTCGCGAAAACAAGAAGGACACACCGCGTGGATCGCTATAACAGCGCTGGGCAATCATCAGTCGGGTCGCGGGCGGTAGCGGCTGCGCAAGGTTAAGCAGGAAAGGACCATATTGTTCGCGCTTATCGTCGCCGACAGCACCGAAGATAAGCGAAGGACTTTGCGCCGCGGACCCTCCCGCTCCGGGCTGAAGTTCGCGGTACGCGCGCGGAAACGCCACGCCATAGATCAACGCGTAAGAATGAAGATCCGGGCGCTCGGTTTGGTAGCGGTCGATCTCATGGCACAAAGCTTTGGCCGCATTGAAATGGGGAATGCTCATTACAATTTCCCCAACAATGCGCCTTGCGAAAATTCGGCAAGCAAACATGGAATGCAGATATTGGCCGGTAGAACGGGCAATGGATAAGCCATTTTTGTCGGGCCGGAAAACGAATGCTGGGTGCCTTTGATGCTGATCTGCCCGGGTGCATGGATCTCGATATTACCGTCTATCAGGCGAATGTATGCGCCCGCACAATGAAGCTCAATGGCCTGGCCCGCAGCCGCTTCGATGTTTTCGGTTGCGGACAACAGGGTTAGCGTTTTCTGCGCAGTGAGTTCGATATTGTCGGAGTGAGCCTGGATTTCGACTTTACCCTTCGCCGCGAATAGTTTCATGCCGGCGTTCTGCACGAAGAGGCTGAGCGTTTCCATGACGCTGGCGATCAAGGATTTCCCGGTTGCAATAAAGGTGCTTTGACCGCTCACGAGATTGATTTGCTGGTCGGCGTAGATCTGGTTCGATTTCTGCGTCGACAGCGCAATACCGGAAGGGCTGGCGAACAGCATGATGGGTTCTTTAAACCCATTGGCATTCCCTGTGCCACCCCCCGCTGTAATGCCGCCGGACGTGGGGCCACTGAGAGTATTTTGCGTCGCATTGGTGAACGCCTTCAGCGCGTCATAGCCATCTTTAAGACTTCCAGCCTGATGCGCCTCACTGGCATCCGACATCGATTCCAGCAGGCTTTCCGAATTGATCAGTTGGCTTGATGCGGCACGGGCGTCGAGTGGCTGACTTCCCATGTTGGCTGGATAAGTGGTGACGTACATCCCTTGACCGGCACGCAAAGCACCGTAGGACTCGGTCTTGAGATCAAAGCCGCTGCCTAGATAGCTGCCACGGGTGTTACCGTTCTGATCGATCAGATATCCAAGATGGAGATGGGCGTTGGTGCTGGTGCTATAGAGCTGGGTCCGGTTCTGGCCGGTCGCATCGTCCATCACCAGTTGATTGAAACCGTTCCCCTGATGTTCTTTGGATTTGTACCCTGACATCAAACCATTCGAATGCCAATGGGGTTTCTTGGCTCCGTTATACATGCGGGACGTAACCAGGGGGCGGTCGCAATCGTTATCCAGAAATGAAATGACGACTTCTTCGCCGATTCTTGGAACGTGTACGCCGCCGCTACTGTTACCCGCATTGGAGAACGCCACTCGCACCCAACAGGAGGCGTTTTCATCGGATGAATTCAAGCGATCCCAGTGCATGCGGATCTTGACCCGGTTCAAGGCGTCGGTGTAGACCTCCTGATTCGCCGGGCCGACCACAATCGCGGTCTGCAAAGACATGACCGGTTTGTGGTGTTCGAGCGGACTATGGAAGGGAATCGCTTTGCGCTGTGCTTCGATCTGGAGCAAAAAAAATCCGTCGCTGCCATCGGGATGTGGTACGGATAAGCCGCCTGCGAGGTCGGTCTGTTGCGCTTTGATTTCGTCCAACTGGGCTTTCAGGCTAAACGGGAAATCCGCCGTGCCCGACACCGGCAAATTGTTCTCGATAAACCACTTGGCTTCAATTACCCCAAATTGCCGGTTTTGTTGGCTATCGCTGCTGTGCGCGGGGCAATCGGTCAATTCAAACCAACGACCGGCATCCAGGTTGCGCACGCCGCCGGAGCCAAAGAACCGCTTGGCTCGCGATTCCCATTCTTCCATCCTGATCTTGGATAGCTGGTCTCCTCGCGCTTGTCCGGAAAAGGTGTAGGCACCGCTGTATTCATACACCTCCGTTTGCGAGGGTAGATTGCCCTGGGTCGGCGTGCCGTATTGACATAAGCATGGTGCGGTAAATAAGACTTATCTGATTGCTGAATCCATAACGTTACAGCTTGCGCAACCAGGTTTTTGAGTTCGATAGCGTCGGAAGTCGACACCGCATCGAGGCTGAAACTGCTGTCGCGACCGATTCGTGCATGTCCTACAAGCCTTTGTGGCAGCAGGACATTGTCGCCGAGCGGGGTGTCGAGCTTGAGCAGGCGGTCGCTTTGTACCAAGCCGTTTCTCAACGCCATGATGCTATCTTGAATTCCCATATTATTTTTTTCGAATCACCTGACAACTCCCCCGAATTGAGCGGCTAATCATACAAACATCGTATCGCTTTGGCAATCAAGCTTATCAAGGGCCGCATCATAATGAGGCGTTGAATTCAACTTCACTCTCGGCATCGGAAGGTCAAATATTTTTTGAGATAAAAACCAATTCCACCGAATAAAAAAGATCGGAGACGGGTTGAGAATTTTCAAAATAAACTCGCTTGAAGAACTCCGCACCCAAGCACGGAAATCCCTCCATCCCCCTCACAGCGCGATTCACCCCATGCGCGTAAAATCTTCGTGTCTGTACCGTGCGACCCACCAGGTCGGCTTTTGCCAACACATACGAGGAAAAGCACCATGTCGAAGTCTGTTTCTGCTTCCGCTTCCGGCCAGTTCAAGATCGGCGGCGATATCACCGTCAACCGCCTCGGTTTTGGCGCGATGCGCATTACGGGAAAAGGTATCTGGGGCGCGCCGGCCAATCCCGCCGCCGCGCTTGCAACACTCAAGCGTCTGCCTGAACTCGAGGTGAACCTGATCGATACGGCCGACAGCTACGGTCCTTATGTCAGCGAAGACCTGATCCGCGAAGCGCTGCATCCCTACAAAGGTCTATTGATCGCCACCAAAGGCGGTCTGACGCGCCACGGCCCGGATCGTTGGGCGCCGCTCGGACGCCCCGAATATTTGCGCCAATGCGTGTTGACCAGTTTGCATCGGCTGGGTGTCGAGCAGATCGATCTGTGGCAATTGCATCGCATCGATGCAAAGGTCCCGCGCGAGGAACAGTTCGAAGCGATCGCCGCGATGCGCAGCGAAGGTTTGATCCGGCACGTCGGTCTGAGCGAAGTCAGCGTCGCGGATATCCAAGCCGCCGCCAAATACTTCCCGGTCTCGACAGTGCAGAATCAATACAATCTGGTCGATCGCAAGAGCGAAGGGGTACTCGACCATTGCGACCAGCACGGCATTGGCTTTATTCCCTGGCATCCGCTGGCTGCGGGCGAGTTGGCCAAGCCGGGCTCCGTGCTCAGCAACCTCGCCAAACGGCATGAGGTGACCACGGGTGCGATTGCCTTGGCGTGGTTGCTCAAACGCTCCAAAGTGATGTTGCCGATTCCAGGCACGGGCAGTGTCGATCACTTGGTCGAGAATGTCGCCGGCGCAAGTGTCACGCTGAGCGATGCCGAATTTGCTGAACTTGATAAACAGGGGCGCAACGCGGCCTGATTGGAGTCGCCGATAGCTAGCTGCGCTGTTCAAGGTTCGCGAAAGGCTATCGTAACCATGATCGGCGATGCCCCGCATCGCCGATTTTTTTTTGTATTTGATGCTGAAACCTAACTCTGAGATAAAGTGACGGCGCCCGTCCTGTCATGATTAAACTCAGCCTACGCTTTCGATTTTCCCAGCTCGAATCGTTCTAAATATAGAGACAGATCATAATCTTTGCCGCGCAATCTCAAAAACAAGAATCTGCAACAATGGATCCAATCCAATACTGAAATCGGCATTCAAATCGAAAATTCAATAGAATTTCCTATAAAAATTCGATTTTCCATAAAAATTATCTCAAGTCAAAATCATTACAAACATTACAATTGCCAATCATAAATTAATTTATCTCTACAATTTTATCAATTTGTAATCAAATTGATACCGGCCTTTGATTTAAATCAAAAAAACACCTTCGTCAACACTCCACTCTTGAATTAAGCTGGTATTTGAAACTCCTGTTCTGCCTTCGCTAAAAACCCGCCTCTCCACTGCCAATATCCATTGATGTCATTCTTTTGTCGGGAGAAATAGATATGAATTTCAGCCGAATTTCCATAAAGAGCAAATTGCTCGGTGGTTTCAGCGTGTTGGCGGCGATGGTTATCATCGTCTCAATTTTAGCGTTGAACGCATTAAATACATCGACCGAAGGTTTTTCACGTTATGTGAGTGGTACAAAAGCCCGTGCCGATATTGCCACCGATATTCGAACCTCGGTTGATCGACGCGCGCTTGCGGCCAGAAACCTGGTTCTCGTCACGACTCCGGAAGATGTGGCACTCGAAAAAGCCGCGGTTATTGCTGCGGGGGATGACGTCAAAACCAATCTGGCGCACCTGGACGAGATGATCGCCAAAGGTAACGATATTCCCGAACAAGCAAAACAATTGGTCGCAGAGATAAATCGGGTTGAGGCGAGTTATGGTCCGGTCGCGGCAGCTATCGTCGCCATGACCTTGAATAATCAGCGCGATCAGGCAATCGCTAAAATGAATACCGAATGCCGCCCTTTGTTGGCTCAACTGATTAATGCCACCAATGCCTATGCCAGTTACACCCATGGCAGAGAAGAAATGCTGGTGGATGAATTTAATCAACGCGCCACGCGACAGCGCAATCTATTGCTGACCATCTGCTTGGCCGCTGTCATTCTTGCAATACTCGCCGGAATTTTCATTACACGATCGATTACCCGACCGATTATGACGGCTGTCGACGTCGCCAGGGCCGTCGCAAAAGGCGACTTAAGCCGTACGGTGCAGGTCCGAGGCAATGACGAAACTCGCGACCTACTCGAAGCATTGAAGGAAATGACCGAGCGGCTCACGGATATTGTGGGCCAGGTGCGGGACAGCAGTACCAGCATCGGCGGCGCAGCCGGCGAAATTGCCTCCGGCAATGCCGATCTGAGTCAACGCACCGAAGAACAAGCGGCATCGTTGGAAGAAACCGCCGCCAGCATGGAGCAGCTAAGCTCCACGGTAAGGCAGAATGCCGAGAACGCCAAGCAGGCCAGCACCCTCGCCGCCAATGCCTCCGACGTCGCGCAAAAGGGTAGCGAGGCGGTGGTCCAGGTGGTCCATACCATGCAGGGCATCAGCGAAAGTTCGAACAAGATCGCCGACATCACCGGCATCATAGAAGGCATTGCCTTCCAGACCAATATCCTCGCCTTGAATGCCGCGGTTGAAGCAGCACGCGCCGGTGAAGACGGCCGCGGTTTTGCGGTGGTGGCCAGCGAGGTGAGAAGTTTGGCTCAACGTTCGTCCGCCGCGTCCAAGGAGATCAAAGAGTTGATCTCCGCCTCGGTACAAAAAATCCAGGACGGGTCGACGCAGGCAAGCAAGGCCGGACAGACCATGCAGGAAGCCACCCAGGCAGTCTCACGCCTCACCGGCATCATGAGCGAAATTGCGGCGGCGTCCGACGAACAAAGTCGCGGCGTCGAACAGGTCAACAAAGCAATCAGCCAGATGGATGAGGTGACGCAACAAAACGCTGCGTTGGTTGAGGAGGCTGCGGCGGCATCGCAGTCGCTCGACGATCAAGGGCGGCAGTTGAGCGAGGCGATGGCGTTTTTTCATCTGGGTGGAATGATTGCCCGCCCGCTCGCCAAGCCCGATCGGAAACCGGCCCCCTCCGTTCCCAAGACCACGGTACGGAGACCGGTAGCCGCGGTACAGGTTCGACGTCCGTTGCTAGCCAAGGCAGCATTGGTCACGCCGGACGGCGCGAGCTGGGAAACCTTTTAGCCCGCCGCGGCGGACATGCATCTCGGTGGCCGACGCGGCTCGGAGATATCAGCCCTGAAGTTGCGCCGGGGTTCATCTTGCACGAGGTCTGCATAAGGATGACCGCACCGGGCCATCCTGTTTCATTTCAACACAAAATCGACCCGCGTCGTTGCGCCCTTATCGTTGATACCGGTCGCGTCAATCTTGGGCGAACGATCGTATAAGCGCGCGGCTGCCACTTTGCTGTCCAGCCACTGATGAACCGCCGCAACCCGCTGTTGCGCCAGGCTGCGCAATGCCGCGTCGGTGATTGGGGTGTTATCCGCCATCAGTTGCGCCATCTCGGCGGCAGGCAGCGACTTGTTCAGGCCAATCAGGTTATGCGGCTTCTTGAAGTCGGCCGCTTTGTAGGCCCGCGCAAGGTACTTCTCGTACTCGTCCGGCGCCACCTTGACCTCGCTCACCTCAATGCTTTGCCCGTGACCGACCACGTCCTTGATCTTGGCTTGCAGCACCGCGTGTTGTACCGCAAGCTGCCGCAGCGCGGGGCCGTCGACGGCAGGGTCGGCCCGCCCGATCAGCTCCAGTCTGACGGCGGGTTTGTCATTGAGCGCCTGGCCCAAGGTGTCGAGTTTCTTTTGATCTTCAGCACTCAGGGTGGCCGTACCCGGTTGAAAGGCAACGTATTGGAGTTCTTCCGAGCTGCCAAAGGCATTGGCCAGCAACGAGAAGGGCGCGGTGACGGCTTTACCGATCAAGTTGAGCAAGGCATGCCAGATCAGGCCGCCGACGCTGAATTGCGGATCGGACAGCGACCCCGAAACGGGGATGTTGATATCGATCTGACCGCGTGAATTTTTTAGCAGCGCAATCGCCAGCGTCACCGGCAGATGAGTTGCCGTACTGTTTTCGACATGCTCGCCGAAGGTCAGTTGATCGATAAACAAATGATTGTCCGCACTCAAGCGACCGCTATCGAGCAGGTAATGCAAATCGACATTCAAGCGCCCTTCCGTAATCGGGTAGCCGGCATACTTGGTCGAGTAGGGAGTAAAGCTGGTCAGCTCAATGCCTTGCGCACTGGCGGTCATATCGAGCGCCGGCGGCGTCGCCAAGGGGTTGACGGTGCCGTTGATCGAAACCGGACCGCGGGCATCGAGACTGGCTTTCATTTCGACGCTGGCGGGTTGCGTGGTGTGCGTGCCGAAAGCACCGATCTTGCCGTTGATCTCGACCAGGTTGGCGGTGAAATTGGGCTTGATAAAGTCATCGGTATAGTTGATGTGACCATGTTGCAGCAACAACTCGCCAAAATGCAAATTGAACGGAGGGCCGCCGGCCGTTGCCGTTTGCGGTTTTGCGCTGGAATCCGTACTTGAATTCGCACTGGCTGCCGAACTGGTTGCAGCACTGGCCGCCTGCGCGGTACGCGTAGCGGCAGCAGCCGACGCAGCGTCGGCGCTGGCCGCATCGGTCCGAGTCAGCGATGCATCAGGCGCTGCCTGCTGCGCGATAAAATTGCTCAGGTTGAGCCGGCCGTTCTGATCCAGGAAAATGCGTGCGTAGAAATTGCTCAAGGCAACTCGCCCGGCGTTCAGGTCGGTGCCGCCGGCATCGTAATGCGCCTTGATCCGCGACAGCGCCAGCGTACCCCAACCGGCGAACAAGTCGGCGCTTTGTTTGTCCAGCATGCGGACCTTATCAAGGCCGGCATCGCCCTGATAAGCTGCATGCCAACCATGGTCGCCCTGACCGAATGCCAGATCGCCGTCGGCATTAAACAAGGCGCTGGCAATCGATGCATTGATAGTCGCGCCAAAGTAAGGCTCGAACGCGGCAAGATCCAATTGCTTGGCCTGCAGACGCAGCGCGACATCGAGCGGTGCCAGTTTAAGCGTGCCTCGCGCGGTAAAGCCGCCCTTCTTGTTCAAGGTGCTGCTCAACACAACTTGCCAGGGTTTGTCAAAGGCATCGCTGATCTGACTCACTTTGAGCTGTAGCGGCGCGAGGCTCAATGACACATGAGGCGCTTGTGTCTTATCCGTCAAGGCCACGCTGGAATGGGTCACATTTAAGGTGCCGACTTGATAACGCCAAGCCGGCGCGGCGGCGGTAATTACCTTATTCCCGGTGCGGCGAATGGGCCTGGATGCAGGCTCTTGGCCATGCTTGAGCAGGCTGGCCAAGTCGACCTGGCCATTGGTCTCACGGTTGGCATTCAGCACCAAACCGTCCAGATCGATCTCGGACAGGTCGGCCTGGCGTGTAGCCAGATCCAATTGCTTCAGTTGCACCGTGCCGTGGCCCAGTGCCAGCACCGCCTGAGGATTCCGGCCATGCAATACCTTCAGGCTATCCAGATCGAGTTGCGCCGGGCTCACCGTCAAGGCCGTTATCGGAGCCGACCAATCCGCGTTCAGATCGGCCTGAATCGACAACAGGCCGCTGCCGATGCTTGCGTCAACCACGCTGTCGAGCCAGGGTTGCAGTGCCGGCAGAGCAAGCTGTTGCAGCGTCAACCGAGTCGTGAGCTGATGTGCCGGCACATTCAGGCTGCCCTCGCCGTTCAACCGACCGCCTTGTTCAAGCTGGGTTTGCAGGGTGAAGTGGGCATTGCTGCGCGTGACGGTCGAAAAATCGGCGAGGGTCAGGCCAAGCTGCGTCAAGGCGAGTCGCGCCGGTTTGCCCGCAAGACTGTCGGCAAAACTGACGGCTCCATTGTTCAAGGCAAAATGTTGGATGGCGAAATCAAAGGCCGCGTTCTGGTCCACGCTGGCCGTCGTCGCGGCAGAGGCACTCGATGCCGATGCAACGCTCGCCGCGCGGCTCGGCGCGGATGCGGTGCCGGCCCCGGGCGACGGTACGAGATTGAATAAATTGATTCGGCCTTGCGCATCTCGGCTAAGGGCTAATTGCGGCGCATCGAGACGCAAGTCGGCCAGATGCACCATATTGCGCAGCGGTTCGATATCCGCCGCCTCAAGGTGCAGGCTTTTTATATTGAACAGCGGCACTGCAGCCGAATCAGCCAGCGACAAGTCGCGCAGATCGACCGTGCCGGTAAACTTCAACTGAGGCTGGCTATCGACCCGCGTAAACGCCAGATTCAATTGAGTCGACAACCAGCCTTGTTGCAGCTTGAACGGCAGGCCCTGGGGCATAGCGTAGGGCAAATAAGGCAAGAGCCGGGTCAGGTCGAATTGATCTATCTGCAAGGCCAGCGTCGACTCCAAGGTGTTGCTGAAAGGTTTGGTTTGGCCGGTCACGCGTAACAGGCTGCCGTCGATACGAGCCTGCAATAACGGTTGCACAAAAATATCGGTCTTGGCCGGCAAGTTGGCGATAAACGGGATGCCGATGCGCCATTGGTCAAGCGTGTGATGCGTGCCGAGCACCTGGTCGTCGAAATCGATACGCCCGTTCTCCAGGCGTATGTTGGAGACCGAGAATCGCGCCGGTTGACTGCCGGGCGTCGCCGGTTTGGCGAAGGTATCGAGCAAGTCGGAAAAGTTAAAACGCTGGGGTGCGGTGCGCACCAGATGGATCAGCGGCGCCTCGATATAAAGTTCGCCGATCACCGGCTTAAGCCGGAATAGCGACGACCACGACGGACGCACCACCACCTTGGTGATTTCGATAAAGGCTGCGGCCGGCGTAGGGACGCCCGGCGCTGCTGCGGCCTGTCCTGGCTGCACCGCATCAGGGACACCGCCGGTGCGCTCGCCGATGCGCAATTGATCGACTTCGAGTCTGAGTGTGTAGGGATTCAAAGCAATCCGCCGCACCGACACCGGACGCATGATAATTTGACTTAGCTGGTGCTCGGCGAAATGACGCAGCAATGGCGGGCCGCCGAAAAACACCACCATGCCAAACCCGGCTATGAAGATGGCTAGACGCCGGACCCACAAGCGGGTCCTGGGCGCACTGGAGAACTGGCGTAACCCGGAGCGCAGCACAGCGAGCGAGAATTTTGGCAAGGGCATGTCGATCTCATCGGCGCGCGCCGGGTCATGAGCATCGCCAGCAGCGCAGAGCGCCCATTATCCCGCCTGTCCCGCAAATCGGAAAGCCTGTTAGTGCATGAAGCGGCTCACCAGTGGCGCCAGCAACACGGTCAGACCGCCGCTGAAAATCATCGTCAGACTGGCCATCACGCCACGCGCCGGACCATGCTCCAGCGCTTTGAGGGCGCCGATGGAATGAGCGATGGCGCCCAGCGATGCGCCGCGCGCCTGCTCGGTGCGCACCGGTAAAACCGCCAACGCGATTTCGCCGCAGATCAGGCCAAACAAGCCGCTCATCACCACAAACAAGGTGGTCAGGTCCTGCGTACCCTTGATCTCGTCGGCCACCGCAAAGGCGAAGGGCAAGGAAATCGAGCGGGCCATCAAGCTATGCGTCACATCCGCGGGCAGGCCGAACAGATGTGCCAGTTCCGCCGCGGTAAACAGCGCGGTCAAAGTCGCGGTCAAGGTGCCGCACGCCAGCACCAGCCACCACTTCCGCACAAAAGCGCGGTGTTGGTAAACCGGCACCGCCAGCGAAATCGTGGCCGGGCCGACCATCCATAACAGCGGCCGGGTACTGCTCAGGTAAGCGTCGTAAGTGAATCCGCTGCATACGATCGCGGCACCGACAATCAGCGGTGTCACCAGGATCGGCGAGAGCCAGATTTTGTTGACGCGGCGATAAATTTGTTTATTCAGCGCATAGACCAGACACGTGCCGATGATCCAAAAGGCGAACTGGATCATGGCCGATAACGCAGCATCATGCGCGAAGCAATATCCACGGTCGCCGCAGTCGCCAACAGCGTGGCAAACGTGCCCAACACCACCACCGAGGCCATCGGCAGCCAGCTATGCTCAAACACCAGGCGCTGACGCGCCACCGAGACAATTGCCGGGACAAAGAACAACATGCTTTCGGCCAACAGCCAGCGCGCGCCGTTTTCCAGCACCCGCACCGGCAGGACACCCGTCAGCAAGGCGCCCAGCACCAATACAAAACCCAGCGGGGCAACCGCCACATGCAAGGCGAAATGCTGCACCAACTGGCCGCATAACCAAAATAACAACGATAAAAACGCGACCTGAAAGACGGTATGCAAAGTTCGGTTAGGGAGCAGTCTATCCATGGTGCAGGTCCGCGGTTTAAGGGGTACCTGACGTTACGTCAGGGTATTCCCGATGTTTTTTAAGATGTGGCAATCATACCCGCGGCGCGCCGTAATCGATAATCGTTTTAAGGATAAAATGAGCTCTTTATGAATTACCAAATTCACCTTAATAAAAAATGAGCATAATCTATGCAAATCGATTCGATTGACCGAAAAATACTCGGCATCCTGCAGCAAGACGCTTCGCTCTCCGCCGGTCAGATCGGCGACGCCATCGGCCTGTCGCAATCCCAATGCTGGCGGCGTATCGAGCGCCTGCAAAATACCGGTATCGTGTTACGCCGGGTGGCAGTGCTCGACCGCAAGAAGCTGGGCCTGAATCTGGTGCTGTTTGCTCAGGTCAAGTTGTTGCGTCACGGCGAAAATGCGATACCGGCGTTTACCAGCGCGGTGCAGCAATTTCCGGAGGTGGTCGAATGCCATACGATGCTGGGCAACGTCGACTTTTTGCTCAAGATCGTGGCGCCCGATCTGGAGGCTTATGAGCGATTTTTTGTCGGCCGCCTATCGCGCTTGCCCATGGTGCAGGAAGTCAATACCTTGATCAGCCTGTCGGAAATTAAAGCCGGTGCGGGCTTGCCGCTTGAAACCCTGGTTTGAATCGACTTCACCGCGCATGGCCTGCACCTGGGACCTCGCCATGCCGGCCGCACCATGCC
>Ga0302220_10000614_pt1 | contig 29789 bp, 27 predicted proteins | sample II_Palsa_E1_3_FD_194572 | JGI IMG/M metagenome (GOLD analysis project Ga0302220, IMG submission 194572) | Peat permafrost microbial communities from Stordalen Mire near Abisko, Sweden - II_Palsa_E1_3 | ecosystem: Environmental > Terrestrial > Soil > Palsa > Peat permafrost | place: Sweden...
TGTGCGGTCGAGCTTCGCGTATCCCGTTTAAATACTGAAAATTACGAATACGTGGGCGCACGCCCAGGGCGCGAGGAGCAGGAAGGGTAATGGCATTGGGTAACGCCCGCTTTTCCTCGCGAATAAAGCATTGGACGTTTAGATGCATTATTTGGGTCGGTCATGGGCTCCTCAATTATGCTCGCGTCAGCGCAGAACCAAGCTGCGTGTGCACATCGCCGGCCTGAAAGGCGTCGCTGCGCAACACGTCCGCAGCAAATGGAATATTGGTCTTTACGCCGACCACCTCGAAGGCCGTGAGCGCGTCGAGCATCCGCGCGATGGCCTGCTCGCGGGTCGCCTCATGCACGATGACTTTGGCGAGCATCGGGTCGTAAAACGGTGTCACGCGATTGCCTTCGGCATAGCCCGTCTCAATACGAACGCCGTGCGCCGTGGGCGGCCTGAATACATCCAGTGGCCCTGGCGACGGGAAAAAACGTCGTGGATCCTCGGCATAGACACGCACTTCGATAGCGTGTCCTGAAGCCTCGATTGAAGCGGGTAAGACTGCGTCGAGCCGCATGCCTGCTGCGAGACGGATCTGCGCCTGCACAAGGTCGATGCCAGTGATCGCCTCGGTCACCGCGTGTTCGACTTGCAAACGCGTATTCATCTCAAGGAAACTGAGCGAGCCATCCTGGGCATAGAGCATCTCCGCCGTGCCGATCACGTCGTAGCCGAGTTCGCTGAGGATGCGCGCAATACGCGTACCGGTTTCTTCGATCAACGCTCGCGGCAGATGCGGCGCGGGCGATTCCTCGATGACCTTCTGATGACGACGCTGGATCGAGCAGTCGCGCTCGAACAGATGTCTGACCTGGCCGTATTTGTCGGCCAGCAACTGAAATTCGATGTGGCGCGGGCGCTCGATCAGCCGCTCCACATACACGTCGGCGTTGCCGAAGCTGCGCTGCGACATCGACCGTGCGCGCTCCAGCGCATCGACTACCTGCGCTTCGTCGCGGACCGGCAGCATGCCGATGCCGCCACCGCCCGCGACTGGCTTGACGAGCACCGGAAAGCCGACGTTTCGAACTGCCGCGAGTTGCTGGTCAGGCGTGCCGGCCAGCACGCCGCTGCTTGGGTTCAGGGGCATGCCCAGGCTCGCCATCAACGCGCGCGCGTCGGTCTTGCGGCCCATTGCGCGCAACCAACGCGCGTCGGGCCCGATGAAGGTGACGCCGAGCGCGCTCACGGCGGTGGCGAAGTCAGGGTTCTCCGACAGGAAACCGTAGCCCGGATGCACGGCATCTGCACCGCTCTTGCGGATCGCCGCGCTCAGCGCGTCGACGTTGAGATAGCTCGCTGCCGGCGCGGCCTCGCCAATGCAGATCGCCTCGTCGGCCTGCACGACATAGGGCAGATCGCGATCCGCCTCGGAATACACGACAACCGAGGCGATCTTCATCTGCCGCAGCGCGCGCACGACACGCGCGGCGATCGCCCCCCTGTTGGCAATCAGGACCTTGTTGAACATGGCTGTCTCATCGGCCAAGGACGAGTCGGCTTCGTACACGGGTCATCATTCACGGCCGAACGCCCGCACGCAGTTTTGGTCCGACGTCGGCTTTCATGCGCCCTTGCACCGCGTCGATGAAACGGCACAGATAACGCCGTGTCTGTCTCGGGTCGATCACGTCCTCGACGCCGAATGCTTCGGCGGTGCGAAAGGGTGAAGCCAGCGCACGCAACTCCTCTTCGAGTTCTCGCTGCCGCAGCAGCGGATCTGCCGCGCCTTGAATCTCGCGTTTGAATGCAGCCGCGACGCCGCCTTCGACCGGCAACGACCCCCACTCCGCTGACGGCCACGCGAGCTTGAGATCGAGTCCGTTCTTATCGGTCGTGCTCATGCCGGCCATGCCGTAGCACTTGCGGATCACGACGGTCAGCATCGGCACAGTGGCCTGCAGACCGACATACACGGCACGCATGCCTTCGCGCAGCGTCGCGGCCGCCTCGGCCTGGGTGCCCACCATGAAACCCGGCACATCGACGAGAAACACCAGCGGCACATGAAACGTATCGCACAGCTCGATGAAATGAACCTGCTTGCGTGCGGCCTTCACTTCCATCGCGCCGCCCGCGACCATCGGATTGTTTGCGACGATGCCAACCACCTTGCCGTTCAGACGCGCGAAACCGGTAATCAGCGCCTTGCCGAAGCTCGGCTGGATTTCGAATAGCGAATCACGATCGACCACCATGCCGATCAGCTTACGCATGTTGTAGGGCTTGCGGCGATCGCGCGGCACGATGCTGAGCAAGGCTTCATCGGCGCGATCGGGCGGGTCGTCGCAAGGCAGCGCCGGCGGTAGTTCGTACACGTTTTGCGGCAGATAGCTGAGAAAGCGGCGAATCAGCGCGAAGCAGTCGACCTCGCTGTCGGCGGCATTGTCGATCGTGCCGGCGATATCGACCGCCATGTGCGCGCCGCCCAGTTCTTCCTTGCTCACTTTCTGACCGAGAGATCGTTCGACCACGGGCGGCCCAGCGGCGAACACCTGGCTCGTGTCCCTGATCATGATTGACCAGTGGGACAGAATCGCGCGTCCAGCCGGGCCGCCCGCGGCGGTGCCGAGCACCGCGCTGATCACCGGCACCACGCCGAGCAGCTGCACCGAACGTTCGAACCCGTGCACACCCGGGAATACCGTGTGGCCCTTTCTTTTCGCGGTGTTCACCGTACCGCCCGCGCCGTCGATCAGATTGATCAGCGGGATACGATAGTTGTAGGCCAGATCTTCGACAAAACCGCCCTGCCCCCCCTTCCTCCGGTCACCGCCCCAACTCGTTCCGCCGCGCACGGTAAAGTCCTCGCCGCCGATTGCGACCGGCCGGCCGTCGAGGTTCGCGAGACCGCAGACGTAGGGCGCGGGAACCACTTTCTGAACCGTGCCGTTCTCATAGACTCCGTTCCCCGCGAGCTTGCCGATTTCCTCGAACGAGCCGACGTCAACGAGCCGTTCCACGCGTTCGCGGATCGTCAGCCGTCCCTGTGCGTGCTGACGGTCGATTGCGTCAGCGCCACCCAGTTCGTCGGCCCATCGGTGCCGCAACGCAATTTCATCTGCTTCTGCCTGCCAGTGCTCGTCCATGTTCTCGTGCTCCGTTGCTAGGCATTCCCCGTTATGTCCAAAGGACGGGCTACGACAATTCAAGCCGCAGGACCGTGTCGCCTTCAGCGACCGACTGGCCTTCGGCGACGAGGATCTCCGTTACAGTGCCCGCGTCCTCGGCGATAAGCGGGATCTCCATTTTCATCGATTCGAAGATGATCAGCACTTCGCCCTCGGCCACCGCATCGCCTGGGGCTTTCAGCACCTTCCAGACCGATCCCGTGACTTCCGCCTTCATCTCGTACGTGCTCATTCGGCTTCCTCATTATGATTTTCGATACCGCTGCGCCTAGAACGTGGACGGCCAGGTATGCATCCGATGCGCGCCAACGCCATCGGTCAAACGCAAACGATGCACGTCGAGCATACGGATCAGGTATTCGCGCGTGTCTTGCGGCAGGATCACATGTTGAATGCCGTAGTTGCCGGCAATGTCGTATGCACTGCTGTCCTTGTCCATCTGCTGAAGCACGTCGTCGAAGGCGTCGTCGCCGGGCTTGAGGCCGTGCACGATCTGCGCCGCGTAATGCGGGTTCATGAAACTGATCTCGGCGCTCGGCCACGCGGCCACTTCATCGGAATTGCGGCCGCCGCCCATGTTCAGATAGGCCTGACCGTAGCTCTTGCGCAAAATGATCGACAGCTTCGGTACGCTCACGAGCGCCAGCGCACTCATGAAATTCATGATTTTGCCGGGGGCGCGCTTGCGTTCCGCGTCGAGGCCGATGATGAAGCCCGGCGTGTCGACAAACATCACGAGCGGGATGTTGAATGAATCGCACAGCACGATGAAGCGGGTGATCTTCTCGCACGCGTCGGTGTCGAGCGCGCCGCCTTTATGCAGCGGATTATTCGCGATAATGCCAACCGACCGCCCGTTCAACCGGGCCAGCGCCGTGACCGCCGACTTGCCGAAACGCGCTTTCAGTTCGAACAGACTGTCGCGATCGACTACCGCCTGCAAAATGTCGCGCATGTCGTAGACTTGCGTGCGCTGCTCGGGCAACAGCGCGCCGATATCGCGGGTCGTTGTACCGGAGCCGGCTGGCACTGCGCGTACCGGTGGCGCTTCGTTGCAATGGCTCGGCAGGTAATCGAGGAACGTGCGAATCGCGTCGAGTGCTTCGTCGTCGGTATCCACGACGCGGTCAACCAGCCCGGTGATCTGCGCATGCAGCCGCCAGCCGCCGAGCTCTTCCGGATCGATGGCTTCCTTTACCGCGAGCGACACCAGTTGCGGACTGGACACGGCGAGAACCGCGCCCTTGCGCATGACGCTGAAGTCGGAAAGCGCCGTGTACCACGTCGACGATCCATAGCAGAAGCCGAGCACCGCAGCGGCCCACGGTGTTTCGCGGGTGCGCTGGTATTGCGTCGGGTCTGCTCCGAGCATGCTGCCCATGCCGCGGGCGCCCATCGTATCGGGCATCCGCGCCCCTGACGATTCGCCCAGGAAAATCAAGGGCAAACCGCGCTGCGTCGCGACGCGCTTCATCTGCGCAATCTTCTTGCCGTTGGTCGCGCTACTCGATGCGCCCATCACCGTGAAGTCGTTCGACACCACCGCAACCTCGCGGCCATTGATCCGTGCATAGCCGACAATCTTGCCGTCCGCCGGCGTGCGGCTGCGGTCGGCTTCCGAGACGGACGACGTCGCGAACAATCCGGATTCGATGAAACTGTTCTCATCGACGAGCCGCTCGATTCGTTCCCGTGCATTCAGCACGGCCTGCTCGCGCCGCTTGTCGAGCTTCGAAGAACCGCCCATGGCAAGCGCTACCGCTTGCCGGCGCTCAAACTCGGTTTGTAAGTCGCTTTCCTGCGTCGCTGTCGATTTGCTTCCCGATGAAGCGGCGTCTTGACGGGGATCGGATGACTTCACGGCGTGGCCTTAAGTGGCAAGACTTTTAGAGCGAAGCGGAACTCGCGGGCGTGACGCTCCTGGCGATGTGAATCACGCCGCTTGCATCGAGACTCGCCAGTTCCTCGTCCGACACATCGGCGAGTGCCTGCAATACTCGCCGCGTGTCGCGGCCGACCGCGCCGCCGCTGAGCCGCAACTGGCCGGGCGTATCGCTCAGCTTCGGCACGACGCCCGCCATCGTCACGGTGCCGAGTTGATCGTCGGCGACTGGCAAGAGCATGTCGCGCGACTTGAAGTGAGCATCGGCAAAGACATCTTTCATCGTGTAGATGCGCGTGGCGGGCACGTCCGCCTCGTGCAGGAAATCTTCGAGTCGGGCCAGCGGATGCATGACGGCCCAGTTGCCGATCAGATCGTCGAGCGCCTCGTGATGTTCCGAACGGGCGAGACCGCTGCTGAAACGTGGATCGTCGGCGAGGGCCGGCTGCCTCATCGCCTGTGTAAGCCTTTTGAAGACCGCATCGCCCATCGCGGTAATGTGGATGAATTCGCCTTCGGCGGAGGCATACAGATTGTTCGGTGTACTGTCCGGCAGCCGTGAACCGGTTCGACCGGCAACGACTCCGAGCTTTTCGAAAGCGGGGATATGCGGCTCCATGAAGCTGAACGCGCATTCGTACAGCGCCGCGTCCACGCATTGGCCAACGCCCGTGCGCCCGCGAGCGAGCAATGCCATTACCGCGCCAAAGGCCGCGTACAGGCCGGTGCAATAGTCGGTCAACGACACCGCCGTGCGCGCTGGCGGCCGGTCCGGGTCGCCGGTGATGTGCCGCAAACCGCTGACCGCTTCACCGATCACGCCATAGCCTGCGCGTTCGCGGTAGGGTCCGGTCTGGCCGAATCCGCTGATGCGGACCATGACGAGGCCGGGGTTCACTGCAGACAGTTCGTCGTAGCCGAGGCCCCATTTCTCGAGGCCGCCGGGCCGGAAGTTTTCAACGAGACAATCGCAGCGCGCGGCAAGCCGCTTGACGAGCGACTGCCCGGCCGGCGTACGCAGATCGATCGACACGAGTTCGCGATTGCGCAGCAAACTCGCCGCGTACAGCGACTTCCCCTTGTACTGCTTGCCCATCGTGCGCAGCGCGTCGCCCTCGGGAGGCTCGATCTTGATCACCTCGGCGCCGAAATCGGCGAGCAGCCTGCCGCAAAACGGCCCGGCGATCGTCGAACCGAGTTCGAGCACACGCAAACCGACAAGCGGCCCTTGCCGCACCGGCCCACCTTCGTTTTGCGTCTCCGACATCTGTCACTCCCCGGCGCCGCACGACGGCCGCGCCTGTGCGTCATACAGACTATTCAGACGATGAAGTTCTTGTACCGCTTGATGAATTCACGCGCGCTTTTCATGTTCTCGCGACGGCAGCGCTCGGCTTCCTGCGCGTCGCCACGGCGCATTGCGTCGAGCACCGCGCGGTGCTCCTTGAGTCCCTGCTCGGCGCGTCCCGGCAAGATGATCACGCGTCGGATCACCGCCTGCGTCTTTTCATAGATGCCGTCGATCATTGCGCTGAGCACGGGGTTGCCCGCGGCACCGAGAATACGCTGGCGGAACAGAGAATAGCCTGTGAGAAATGCTTCGTAGTTACAACTATCGACGTAAGTCTGCATCGGCCCAGCGAACAACTCGACCAGATCTTGCCAGTCGGCAGGAGAGGTTTTCTCTGTCGCGAGGCGCACGAGCAGACCTTCGAGCACTTCGCGCACCTCGTAAAACTCGAAGATCTGCGAGACGTCGAACTTGACCACAATCGCGCCGCGATTCGGAATGCGCTCGACGAGACCGCGCTGCTCCAGCATGGCCAGGACGTCGCGCACTTTTGCGCGAGGAATGGCGTGTTCGTCGGCGAGTTCCTGCTCGCGCAGCCGGCTGCCCGGCGCAATCTGATGCGACACAATCTGGTCGCGCAGCATCTGAAAGACGTCTTCGCTCTTGACGGGCTTTACCGGCTTCGTAACCTTTGCAGCCTTTGTTACTTGCCCGACGGGCTTCACGGATCTCAGCGTCGGCTTAGCCACCGCTTGCTCGCCGCCCTTCGCCGCCTTACCAGTTTTCGGAACCGCAGACTCCTGTGGGCTGCTACCCCGCCTGGTGGTGCTATCCCGTTTCATGTGCTGTCCGTATCCACGTGTTGCAACCGATGGTAGTAACTTGATATCAGGTTGTCAACAATATTGTCGGAATCGTATAAGCGCTGTTTTACAAAGGTTTTCAAGTTTATTTTCGAGAATTTTTTGCCGATCAAACAAAATTGTTGACATTATTGAAGACGTTTCCTAGTCTGCTTTTACGCACCTTGCGGCTTTGCCCGCGGGGCGTGTATTCGTCGGCCCATCAGCAGGACAGAATCGGGGAGACAGGAGACATGGCAGCTTCGGACTACAGTGCACAGACGGCCGTTGCGAGCCGAGGCAACCGCTGGACCATCGCCTGGCTGCTCTTCATCATCACGATCATTAACTACGCCGATCGCGGAGTGCTGGGCGTGGTCGCGCCGGTGTTGATCAAAACCTTCAATCTCGACATTCGCCAGTTCGGCATCATCGCGAGCGCGTTCGGCTGGGGTTACGTGGTGATGGTGTTTTTCGGTGGCGGAATCGTCTCGTGGCTGGGCCCCAAGCGTACCTATGTCTGGTTCTCGGTGCTGTGGTCGTGCACCATCTCGCTGGTTGCGGTTGCAACCGGTTTTGCAAGCCTCTTCGCATTGCGCTTGCTGTTCGGCGTCAGCGAAGGCGTGGTGTTTCCCAGCGGCTCGCAGTTGATCGGCAACTGGTTCACGAAAGAAGAGCACGGGCGCGCTGCGTCACTGATGGGCGCCGGTATTCCATTGGGTTCGCTGCTCGTCATTCCATGCGCGGTGTGGCTCACCGCGAACTACGGCTGGCAGGCGCCATTTCTTCTGCTTGGCGTAGTGGGTATTGCATGGGCCATATTGTGCAAACTGTTTGTGCACGACACGCCGCAAGCGGCGGCGAATGCGCAGTCCGGTGGCGCCGTAACGGAGCACGACGCATTGCCAGTGCCGTGGAGACTCGTGTTGCGCAGCCAGACCTTGTGGCTCACCGGTCTCGCGTTTTTCTCATCGGCGTATGTGCTGTATTTCCTGCTCAATTTCCTGCCGACGTGGCTGGTACGCGAACGCCATATCGAATTCTCGCATGTGTCCTTTCTTGGCATCCTGCCGTGGGTTTCCATGACCGCGGGTGCGCTGCTGTCCGGGCCGGTGTCTGACTTTGTCTACCGGCGCACGCAAAATCTGCGGTGGGCGCGCAGCTACCTGGCGGGCGCGTGCCTCATCCTGACAGGCGCGATCATCAGCCTCACGCTGGTCCTGTCCGATACCTACGCGATCGTCGCCTTGATCAGCGTCGCGAGTTTCATCAATTTCATCGCGAACCCCGTGTTCTTTGCCATTCCGATCGACGCCTGCCCGGAACATGGTGGCGCCGCGTCGAGCCTGACTACGGGCATTGGCTCGACGGCGGGTATTGTCGCACCGCTGTTCACCGGCTTTATCGTCCATGCGACGGGCACGTTCTATATGGCTTTTGCGCTGGTGTCGATCCTTCCGATCGTCTTTGGCCTGCTGCTGATCGTTGCATGCAATCCAGCGAAATTATGATCGCATCCCCGTTGCTGGCGCATGACGCCTCCGGCTGCGATCCGAAGAATGCTCGATGCCTTTGTTGGGGAGCTCGGACAGCAGTTGCGCAAGATATCAAGCTGGTGTTCCGCGCCGACGCAGAGATCGCAGCCTTGGCGAAGGTTGTGTCTGGTCTTGAGTCGAAGGGGATGATGCTGGAGTGAACAAGGTTTCGACCCAAGCATGCCATTTATAAGCTTTAACGGAGGCTCGTGAAAATCAAGTGAATATCGGACCGGCGGTATTCATCTACTTATCGCTGCCACGAACAAGACGCACAGCGCGGCGTTGGTTGTGCTACCTAGCGACGAACGGCCTGTCCCCGACCGCGAGGAGCCGGATGGCCGCAGCTATGCGACTGAAGGCCGCAAAGGACCAAGCTGTGAGATCAATCTCACTCCCGACGGAGCGGCTATAACGTCGGGGATGCGGTTCACCATGCATGCGGCCGAGGTGTGCACTCCGTCCGCGCGGTCGACCCGGGTTTTTGATGGCGGTCTTCCGTCAACCGTCCACATCATGTGTTCGGCCTCGCCCTCTGCAAGGATGCGCAATTGGATATGCGCGCTTGCGTCGGCCCTTCGGCGGTTTCGACTGACGCGACGATCCTTAGGCCAAGCGAGATGCCGGGGTCTAGGGACCTATTCAGGATGCGGCACCACACGGGTTGATCGGCGAGCACCGGCTCGCGCCGTTCAGTCACGTTCGTGATGGTGAAGCTAAGCGCGTGCATCGCGTGGTGCGGAATGCCCTTGTACGATTCACCTAGTTGACCAGGCACCTTGGTCACCTTTTGCGCGAACTCGGCTTGCGTCATGTCTACGCCATAGGCTCGCATCATGCGCTCATTCGCTAGCTCTGCGTTTGTGCAGGCTGTGATGATTGAGCGAGCAAAGTTCACTGCAAGGCCCAGCGATTAGGATACCCGGCCAGATACGCGAGAAGTCCCAGATGCCGGTGCACGTGAACGTGACGTCACCCTGCTTGGCCAAGGCGTCGATCTTCTCGGCCAACCCCGGATCAGCGCCTTGTGGGAAGTAGGACTCGGAACCGTGGCAGATAACGTTGATGCCAGCCCCTAGAAGACGTTGGTTCGCCATCAAGTTCGATTCAGCCTTTCAGTCTGAACAACGAGCGCGATGTCCGCCCCCATGGCAGCATAGTCGGCAGTTTCGCAATCTTGAACAATGACCCCTAGATCTTCGTTCAGACCAGCGAGGCGTCCTTGATCCTGGCCAATCTTGGGACCCGCTCGGTTCGCGGCCGCGACGATCGACCAGCCTTTTTTGCTAAGATGCGCACTGCCTCCATGCCATAGAAGCCGACGCCATAGATCATGACCCGGGGCTTGCGCTGAGCTTGGTCTTGAGTGTCGCTGTTCCCACGTGCGGTCAGGTTCATAAAGGGCGGCTTCGACGGGTAAGCTCGAAGCGTGAGCATAGCAGGCCATCTATCGATTGATCACGATCCCTGAGGGCTCACCCAGTATCCGAAACTCTGAACCTTGGTGCTTCCATAGCAAGTCTTCGAAGCGATGGCGGAGTGTTCCTGCCGTCGCTGCAACTCGCTACGAAAGCAAGCAGTTGAGAAGGCAACCTTGGGCGCCAAGAGACGCGATCACTTTACCTCTGAATAAAGAAATCTTCCTGCATCGTAGATGCAGCCAAATATTACGGAATACGAAGCACATGGTGTTAAATGTCGTGTCGACCGACGATCATTCTATTTATGTCAAATAGATGTCATTTGATTGACGAGCGGCTGATTTTTAGGTGCGGGTCGATCGTAACGTGTCGATCAGATCTTTACAGAATCCCGGCACAAGCGGATTTATCGTTGCCGGGCGATAGCGTCTCGCGAACAAGCGCTGGGCAGTTGCACTATTCAGTGACGTAAGAATCCCTATTATAAAATATAAGAATTCTGCGGTGATCGCGCTCATCCTTTTATCGTAAATCATAAACCGACTAGGCGCTCCATAAAGCGGTTGGCGAGAGGCTTGCAGGTTGTGTTAAGGAATTTTCGAACAACTTCACAAAACGCGTTGCGGCTGGCGACAACGTATGACCACGAAGGGTAATGATTGAAATTGTGCGGCACATGGTGGGATTTATGAGGCGCAGCACCTTCAGTTCGTCGCGTTGCGGGGCCGCGCTCGATGGAAAAACCGCTGCGCCAAGCCCTGCATCGACCATCGCGATCAGCGTCGTCACGTTGGTAAAATTATAATTAAGTTCGACCGCCAAACTTTGCGCGTCGAGCGCCTGCAACAAATGCTCATGAAACTGCGAAGAGGCCAGGCTAAGATTGGCATTCCGGCTAATTCACTCAATGCAATTTCGCTTCTTTCGGCTATCGCATGCTTTTCGGGCAACAGGGCAACATACGGATCTTCGAAAACGGGCCGAAATTCGAATTCGTTTGAGTCTTCCAAACTTGGGCCAATACCAAATTCCACCTCGTGCCGCCTGATCGCGTCTAGCAGACCAGGCTGTATCAGTTCGCGCACGTGAATAGAAATACCTCGGTAGCAATGCGCGAACTGAGGCTCTGTCGCGCTAAGGCGATCATGTAAAATTCGGCCACCGGAATTGAGACGAGCACGATGACCATGACGGGCAAGACGCCGCGCAAGATATTACCGGCAGGGATCGCGAAAGTTCTGAAGCGATTGCACTATCCGCTGGATGTGATCCTGCTGTGTGTGCGGTGGTACGTGGCCTACTCGCTAAGCCATCGCAATCTCGAAGAGATGATGGCTGAGCGCGGCTTTGAGGTTGACCATTCGAGCGTGCATCGGTGGGTCATCAAGCTCGTACCGTTGTTCGAGAAAGCCTTTCGCAAGCACAAACGTCCGGTGGGTAAGAGCTGGAGGATGGATGAAACCTACGTCAAGGTGCGCGGCCAGTGGAAGTACTTGTATCGCGCAGTGGACAAGGCCGGAAATACGGTCGATTTCCTGTTGCGGGCGCATCGCGACAAGGCTGCCGCAATGCGCTACTTCGAGAAGGCCATCGATCGCAACGGCGCGCCTGAGATCGTGACCATGGATAAAAGCGGGGCCAATCTGGCCGCCCTCCAAGTCATCAACGCTAAACGGGAAACGCCCATCAAGATCCGGCAGGTCAAGTATTTGAACAACATCGTCGAGCAGGATCATCGATCGATCAAACGCCGAACTAGGCCCATGATGGGCTTCAAGGATTTTCGCTGTGCCCGCATCATCCTCTCAGGCATTGAGACAATGCACATGATCAGGAAAGGCCAAATGAAAGACGGCGGTGTCGCGCGAACAGCTGCCGCTCAGTTCTACTCTCTGATGATGTAGGAATCCTTATCATATAAGAATTGTTCGCCTTTTCGACCTTATCGCGACACAACCGCTTCGAGGGCGTGTGCCATATGGTGGCAGCGGGTGTGGGCGTGTCGCTGGTGCCCGAATCAACAACGCGCCGGCTCAGCGGCGCACTGCCGTTTTCGATCGTACCGCTCGACGAGCAGTGGTCCAAGCGGGAGCTGCAACTCGTCTGCAGGTCTTCGCAACGGCTGGCGCCGCACGTCAGAAAACTTTTCGAGGCACTTGTGCCGGCGCCTCACCCGGGGTAAAACAGCACGTCAGAAGGACGCGCTCATTCCCCTGCGGCTACCAAGTTCGTGATCGAGAGGGTATTTTGCAGTTGACTGCAGCCCAGTTGTTGCCTTCCAGTTTCTCCGCTCGGTGAGTCACCTTCCCTCTCACTACTCGCAGATAACGATATGTTTGCCGCGTGGCATCGATTCACTGAGCTCACCCAAAAACTGTCGACTGCCTTCTGAGCGATTGCCAGTTATCCTTAAGTTCGTCTAAATACGGTAAGTCGCGGAAACGAATGCGCTTTGGGCCCAGGGGGAGAAGAACTTTGAGTCCGCGTTCGGACGCGCCGAGGCACAATCCCTGCGCACATTGGTGCTCGCTTCGAGAAGAGTCTTGCGGCTTCTGCCCGCAAGTACAGTCGGCTCGACTACGCTGAGAAAACCCCACAGAAGCGTGTCCGTCCTGAATCAGCCGACCTTTGAGCGACCCGTGAGAGCACCTTGGTTGCAACGGATGTCTGCGAATCGCACAGTTAATCTATGCGATTCCTGGACCAGGTAGCTTAAACCGGCTTGCCTTCACTACTCGCCCAATTCGGCATCAAAGCGTTCGTGGGCAATGTCTCGTCCACCATTTTCTTCGCGGTCTGAATGCCCGCGACGGGCAAGCCTGTCGGATCGAGAGCGCCGATCTGCACCAGCACCGACGCCTGGTCCCAGTAAATATGCTCGTTGTACAGCTTGTCGCCCCGAAAACAGATAACCGCGAGCATGGGCACTTCGAAGTATTTTCCGGTCGGCTTGAGCCCGGGCAAAAGCCAGTCGATCTCACGGTCATGCGTGGCGCAGAACACGAATTCATCGACTACCCGATCCGCACCAATCGTCCGCGAGACCGGAATCAGCTTCGTATCGGCGGGGTTCGAATCCACGAAATGGTACTTGTAAAAGCGCTTCAGCTGATCGTGGCCGACGCCGCCAGTCATTGTTGGAACGTGGTTCACGTAGGGTTGCGCCACCATGGTGGGCATCACGGCGTTGACGTCGCGGGTGCCGAACTCATAGTAGCAATGCATCTCCCACAAGTGGTTCAGATCGTACACAGGACCCAGCACTTTTCGCAGCATGGCCATGGTGCGCGAGTACGCCATCATGGCTGCAGGTTTGTCGAAATGATCGCGCCCGGGCGTAGCGAACGCGTGATCGCAACCGGCGTAGACGTATTGCTCGATCTGCGCCTGCTGGCTCAACGCCGCCTGGACCTTTTCGCGAATGCCGGGCGATGAGAGGGAATCGTTTTCGGCGAAGTGAAACACCATGGGACACTTGATTGCAGCAACCTCGTCGAGGTACGCGTCAAGACCCACGCCGTAGTAGCTCACCGCACAGTCGACGTCGGTACGCGCGGCCGCGAGCATTGCGAGTTTGCCGCCCAGACAGTATCCAATCGCGCCGGTCTTGCCCGCATGCTGGGGGAGCCGGCGCAACGCGTCCAGGGTCGCAGCAATATCACCCACGGATGCTTCCACGTCGAAGCGTTCGTGGTAGTCGAGCGCTTGCAGGAAATCCGCTTCTTCATAGCCGAGCACCACACCGGGCTTCATGCGCCAGAAAAGATCCGGTACCAGTACGACGTACCCTTCTTCGGCGTAACGATCGGCCATCGACTTCATATAGTCGTTGATCCCGAAAATTTCCTGCAACAACACGAGCCCCGGTCCGGAGCCTTTGGCCGGGGTCGCAAGATATGCTGAAAATTTGCCGCCGTCGCGTGCGGCGACGTCAATGATTTGACCGCTCATGATGATGCCATCTCCTTCAAAGGTAGCTTGCGAACTGCAATTGCAGGGCTTGGCGATCCACCGCCAGGCCGGCCGCAACACCTATTGCCATCTCACCGACGTAGACCTCGTCGGGACCGCCGTCGAGCGCATTGAAGACAGCATCGACCACTTCAGAAACCGGGAGTTTGGGCGGCGGAAAATCTCGGCTCATGTCCGTGTCGATTGCACCCGGCAGGATGGCAAGCACCCTGACATGGTGAGCGGCCATCTCGGCGCGCATGCCTTCAGTCATGCGCAGCGACGCGGCCTTGGAGGCGCATAGCGAGCCCATCCCGGGCAGCGTGATACGAGCGAGCACCGACAGCATATTGACAATCGCCCCGCCATTCGCGATCAACGCCGGTTCGAATGCGCGGCACATACGTAGTGTGCCGAAGTAGTTCACGTCCATTTCGTCCCGCGCCGCGTCGCCGTCGCGCGCGCGGATCACACGCTCCAGGCGGTTAATGCCGGCGTTGTTAATCAGCAAGGTAACGTCGGGCGCCAGCAACGCTGCCTGCTCGACCTGATCCGGGTCCGTGATGTCGAGTGTTACCGGCACAATACGGGGGTCGTGCGCGACGATCATGCGGGTGTCACGCGCGGTCGCATACACCTTGCGCGCACCACGTTCCAGCAACGACTTTACAAAGCGCGCGCCGACTCCGCGATTCGCGCCGCTCACAAACGCCACCGCGTTTTCAACCAGCATGCAATTGCCTCAATGAAAAGAGTTTAAAGGCCGGACGATCGCCTGCTCGCGATCGTATTCTTGCGCACGGCCTTATTGCGCACGACTTACTGCGATATGAACCTTGCGCCAAGGGTTTGCTCGAACAACGCTTGCGCGCCGGCGACACCGGTTTTGACGATATCCATATCGTTAGCAATCACCGCCATGTCATAACCGTGCGCTAATTCTTTCAAGGCACCGGATACGCCATGCGTGAAGATTCCGCACGGCAAGTCGTGCCGGGTCGCCACGTCGCGCACATGAGCACAGTCGCCCTTGATGTCATCTTCATTCGTTGCGCCACGCGACATCGCGAGGTCGCCGGTCCCGATGAACAGATAATCGATACCCTCTACCGCCGAAATAGCCTCCGCCTCTCGCACGCCTTCAATCGTTTCGATCATCACGCCGACTGTTACCTCGCTGTTCGCGCTGGCGAACCGCTCAACGCCCCGCAACAACGGCCGTACGCCTCCCGCCGAGCGGATCCCTTCCGGTGGATAGCGACTGAACGACACCGCGCGTCTCGCGGCATCAGCCGATTCAATCAGGGGAATCAGTACCGAATGGGCTCCTGCGTCCAAGGCCGTTGAGATCGCGCTGGCCGTGTTGTCGGCGCAGCGCACGATGACTTGTGTCGAAACTCGGGCCACGCCGATCGCGGCTTCTAGCGAATGGCGATCCCACAGTCCGTGCTGCATATCTATAACGATTGCTGCGGGCTTGAAGTGCGCAGCGATCTCGACCACGGCGACACAACCTAACGCCAGCCAGACCACTCCGACGGGCTGACGTTCATTCAACATTGATTGAAAGGTTGGACGAGCCACAAAAACTCCTGCAACGAATAATGGGGCGACAGCGCGGCCAACAACGGCGATGCCGGTACGCATGAGGTCGAGCGCGGCACCTAGTCCGTGGCATTCAACAAGGCGAAATATTGCTGTTCCGCGCTGAGAATGAATTCGAGCATTGCGGTCTTGACCAGCTTCGCGTCGCGCTCGACGAAACCTTCGACGAGTGCGCGCATGCCGTCGAGAGCGATCTTCTGGGTGCCGCGGTTGTTCAGCGTACCAAGGCGGACCTGCTGCGCATGATCGACAAACCGTGCGATCGTGGCTTTCAGCCGCTCGTTCTGTACCGCGCTCAGCCACACGTCCCGGAACTCGATGTTGGCGTCAATCATGACCGCCGCCGAACGTTTGTCGAAACCCCGACGCATCTTCTTGTAGGCAGCTTCCAGCGCCGCTTCCTGGGCGTCAATCAAGACCGCGGCCGCGCTGGCCGCCGCGGCGGGTTCCAGCAGGCGGCGTACTTCAAAAATCTCGTGGATGTCGTCGCTGGTCAGCGTGGGAACGACGAAGCCGCGCGTGGTGCCAATCAGATAACCGTCGTTCACCAGACGCAGCAAGGCTTGCCGAACCGGCATGCGGGTACAGTCGAATTCCTTGGCGACCTCATAGTCGAGGACCCGATCCTCGGTACCTACTTCTCCGCGCTGCAGACGTGCACGGATCTCGATGTAGATGGCCTCGCTCAGCGTAGTGGCCTTGAGCGCGGTTCGACGCGGCAATTTAATAACGGTTGAATCACTTGCCATGTGCGGCTGCCTTAAAAAGAATTCTGAATTCAGAGTAATTTCTAATGAGGATGCCGTCAAGCGGTGCGAGCGAAGAGTTGATGCGGGCGGGTTTCATGGATCGCGATGTTGAAACAAAAACATGCCACGTGCCTTTTTCGTCAATTCACGCACCGGGGCGTGCCGCATGACGACACGCCCCGGACAATCGAGTCACTTAGAACGAGTGGTGCAGTCCGAGCCCGGCTTCGAACTGATTGTTCGCACCCGGGAGTTCGACCAGCGCGGCCTGTCCTTCAACTTTGTTGTAGTCCGCCGTCGCATACACGTACGTCCTTTTGGACAGCAGGTATTGCGCGAAGAACGCTACCGTCTGACGATGACCATTGTCGCCGGCAGTGGAATAAGCATCTTTGATCGCGTCGTAGTAATACGCGCCCGTGAGCGCGATGTCCGGTCTCACCTGCCAGATCGCGCCGGTGAAGAAGCCGGTGTCCTTGCGCCGGACGTTCGAGGTGCCAACCGTCACAGGCTGCACCGTCAGGCCCTCTTCCGCGAGGCCACTGCCGTCGTCGTTATGAGAGAAGCCAAGATACAGCGTAGTCGTACCGATCTGATATGAAGCGGCGAGTCCGGCGATATCTTGCGTCGCATTATTGATTGCGTGCGTCTGGCTGAATACGCCGCCAATAGAGAACGGGCCGGTCGTATAACTGAGCGCGATCGCCGCTTGGGAACCGGCGGAGATACTGCCGGGCTGACCGCCAAGACCGTAACTCGCTCCAATGTACAAGCCGCGAAACGTGCCTTCATACTTCACCATGTTGCTATAGCGGGCATCGGACTGGTAGAAATACCAGGAATTGTTGTAGTAGTTGCCCACGGTCAACGGGTCGTAGTTGCCCAGGCCCGTGAAGAACAGCGTGTCTTGCCTGCCTAACGTGACCGTTCCCCAGTTGCCCTGCAAGCCCACATAGGCGTGACGGTTGAACATCGTGTTGGCCGAATCGAGGGCACCACTTTCCGGCTGAAAACCGCCCTCGAGGTCAAAGATAGTGCTCAAACCACCGCCCAGATCTTCATTGCCTTTGAAGCCGATTCGGCTTGCATTGACTGCTCCGTCCGTCATTTGTATTGAGTGGCCGCCGCTGCTGTTGGCGTGGTTCTGATACAGGATGCTTGTATCCACCACTCCGTAAAGCGTCACGCTCGATTGCGCAAAGGCGTGCCCGAATAAAAGCAGCCCCGGAACCATCACGGCAATTATTTTTTTCATTGGATTCCCAAATAAGAAACAGGTCGCTGCAAAGACTCAGCCGATTGTGGGTGCATTGCTTGTACAGGTCAGTCGCTGATTTTTTTCAGGACTGGTTTCAATCGATCCAGCGCCGCGGCCGTGGTCAGTGGCCCTGGCGAAAAACGTATCGTGCGGCCACGTGAATCGACTTCGAATCCGTGTTCCCTCAATTCGCGAACGACCGGGTCAGCTTCGAGGTCCTGTGGCACCCTTGCCATCACACTGCCACCGCGCTGATCATCGGCGCGAGGTGACACCAGCTCGAAGCCGACGCTATCGACAATCTCGATCAGGCGATGCGACAGCGTCAGGTTGTGCGCTCGGACCGAGCCGGGTGCTTGCGCAAGTAGCCACTCGAGTCCCGGCGTGGACGCAATGAACGGAAGGAAGGACGGTGTGCCGTTGTCGAAACGCCGCGCCTCGGCCGCCAGGGAAAAGCGCGTGATATCCCAGTTGAACGGGTCAGGCTGACTAAACCAGCCCTGGAACAGCGGGGTCAGGCTGTCATCGAGCAAGTGCGGTGCGATGTACGCCAGGCCCGTACCAGGAGCACCGCACAGCCACTTCAGCGCGGTACTGGCGACGAAGTCCACGCAGGGCTCGCTTACATCGAATTCCAGCACGCCGGCCCCCTGGGTGATGTCTACAGCGATCAGACTGTCCCGGGTGCGGCCATGTTCGACCAGACGAGCGAGATCGGCGCGCTTGGACGTAGTCGACGTGACCCACGTGATGATCGCCAACCCGACCTGATCGTCCCAATGCGCGAGGAACGCGTCATCGGTGACGTACGAGACTTCGGGGGCCAGCGGCACCGTGACGAGATCAAAGCCGATGCGCTCTGCAAGACCACTGAGCAGAAAGTGCAGACTCGGAAAGCAATCCGCGGCGATCAGCACCTTCCTGCCCCGCAATCGCGCCGGCCCCAGCGCAGAGACAAAGCGACCAAACGCTTCGGTCACGTTTTCGCTCGCGAACGCGTTAGCGGGGTCCCCGTGGATCAACTGTGACCAAAGGCCCAGCATCTTGTCGCGTGCTTGCAGACCGTAGTCCCATCGGGGGCTCTCGCGGCGGCACCACTGCCGGTTGTAGTCGGCCAATGCGGCTCCGACAACCGTTTCGTGATCGGGGAAAAGACCGACCGAGTGATACATCAACCAGCCTTCGTAGTTATCCTTAAGATACGTCATTCATCACCTGTTTCAATCGATAAGTCGATAAGTCAAATACGCCATACACGCGGCCAGATATGCTGAGGCATCGCTTCACAGGCACCTGTAGCGCGTTTGACAAGCAAAGGGGTAGGTCCCGCTGCAACTTCAGGCCGCGGCCAACATTGCGAAGCGCTTGCGGTAGACGAAATAAAGAATCGAGATCACCACCAGCCAGGGCACGCCGACAATCCACGAGATGTCCCAAAACGAGGTGTCGAGACCCATGGTGACCAGGATCGCGCCCAGCAATACGAGACCGAGAATCTGCGCATACGGGAAGAACGGCATGCGGACCGGCAATGCGCGCCCCTTCCACGCCTGGCGAAAACGCAAGTGAGTGACAAGGATAAACATCCAGACCATGATGCCGCCGAACAACGCGATACCGAACAGGTAGTTGTAGGCAAGCGGGCTGAAGACCGAGATCAACGCGGCGACGGCCACTCCGGCGCTGGAGATCAGTGTGGCGACAACGGGCGTGCCTTTTGCCGTCAGTTTGCCGAACCAGCGAGGTGCGAGCCCGGCGCGTGCCAGTGAGAACAGCATGCGCGACGACAGGTACAGGTTGGTGTTCATGCTGGACAACGCGGCCGTGATCACCACGAAATTCATGATGCCCGCGGCATGCCATATTCCGGCATGAGCAAACACACGGACGAACGGACTCTGCTGGACCACCTTGGCGCCTGCCTCGGTCCACGGCAGGTAGGTCATCATGATGCCGAGCGCGAGGATATAGAACAGGGTCAGGCGCAATACCATTGAGCGCAGTGCGAGCGGAACCGCCCGTGTCGGATCCTTCGCCTCGCCCGAGGTGACCGCTACCACTTCCACCCCGTAGAACGAAAATATCGCAATCAGCACGCCCATCCAAACACCGCTGAAACCGTGCGGCATGAAACCGCCAGGCAAGCCCACGAGGTTGTGTATGCCGACGGGCCCTGCGTGCGTGCCCAGTCCGAATATGGCGCCCAACCCGAAGATGATGAAAAGAATAATCGCGATCACTTTGATCAGCGAGAACCAGTACTCAAAGGAGCCGAAATTGTTGACCGAGCGGCAATTGACGTACACCAGGATTGCGCCGAATCCCAACGACCATATCCACACAGGAATGCTCGGAAACCAGAAGCTCATGTAGACGCCGACGGCCACTGCTTCTCCACCCACTGCCACAATTTCGATGACGCAGTAGGTGTAGCGCACAACGAAGCCAGACCAGCGATTCAAATACATCTCGGCATAGGTTCCGAACGACCCCGCTGACGGATGCGCCACCGCCATTTCAGCGAGGCTGAACACCATGATCACGGCGATCACCGCAGCAATCGCATAACTGATCAGCACGGCCGGTCCGGCATAGCCAATGGCGATGCCGCTGCCCATGAAAAGGCCGGTGCCAATGGCGCCACCTATCCCGATCATGGCGATCTGCCGTTCGCTCAGTACCTTCTCAAGGCCGGATTCTCTTGATGTTTCGGGAGTTCGTTCCACTGCATGTCCTCTTGGATGATCGGTCGATATCGTCGCAACAGTAGTTTCTGACTTCTGAATTCAGTTTGTTTGATAAAAATTCTGGAATCAAGCTTTTTCTGAAACGGATGACTTTGATGTGGCCGGTCGGACCTCATTGCTGCCGGCAAGCGTCGTGGTTAAACGAAGCCCGGTCGCCGCGTGACACTTTGGAGTTGCGCAAGAAGGAGCCAGGTGATCAAGGACTTGGCGACGCGTCGGAGCGACGGCCGGCCTCCCATGAACAGGCCTTGCCGGGTCGTGGGAAACGCGTCATGAGACACCTCTGGAGCGATGTCAGAGGTGTGCTTCGTTCGCCTAGAACCGGCTGCGATGTCGCAGCGCGATGAACGCTTCCAGCCGGTCCATCGCCGTCATCAGACTGGGGTCGCTGCGCGCATAGCAAAGCCGGATTTGTTGTGCGGCATCGTCGCCAAATGCCACGCCCGGCGCCAGGCCGACACCCGCATCGAGAACGGCGCGCTTGCAGAAATCGAGAGTGTCGGTGACGCCCTCGATGCTGAACATGGTGTAGAACGATGCACGGTTAGGAACGACGTTCACACCCGGCATTGCACGCAGTCGGTCAAGCACGATCTGACGGCCGCCCCGGCAGCGCTCCACGAATGACTGAACAAAAGGCTCGCCCTCGTTGAGCGCGACGACTGCGCCTTCTTGCAAGAAAGCCTGGCCGCCGCTCGTGTTGAACTGGATCAGTTTTTCGAAAGTGTCGAGGAAATTTTCCGGATAAATCATCCAGCCCAACCGCCAACCCGTCATCGCCCACGCTTTGGAGAAGCTGTTCACGACAAAGACCGGATCCTGAGGGCTTGCAAGCTCGGCGAGCGACGCGGCATAAGGCCGGTCGTACACCAGTCGTTGATACACCTCGTCCGCAATGATCGCGATGTCCCGTTCACGAGCAAATGCCAACAGGCGTTGTTGCTGATCACCTTCCAGCATCCAACCGGTCGGGTTTCCCGGCGATGCGTAATAAATGGCCTTGGTGCGAGCGTCGCATGCGTCAAACAGTTGTTCCAGGTCCAGGTGCCAGCCGTCGTCTCCGTGTTGCAAGGACACGGTGCGCACGTCCGCACCGGTAATCCTGGCTGCCCGCAAAATATTCGGCCAGGACGGCGTGACGCAAACAACGTTGTCGCCGGGACTCATGATGGCCTGTGCGATCAGCATCACCGCGTTCATTCCAGAACACGTAACCGCCACGCGCTCATCAGCAACCTCGAGTCCGCACAGGCGGCGGTAGTAGCCGCGAATGGCCTGACGCAGCGCAGGAATACCGCGGTTCTGGGAATAGAACGTCTTGCCTTCGGCGAGTGCCCGGCTCGCCGCATCACAAAATGCCTGGGGAGTGGGCAAATCACTTTCGCCGGCCCACAAACCGATAACGTCGGGGCGATCGATCCCGAGACGCCACACTTCAATAATGGGTGAATCAGGTAGATCGACGATTGACTGTCGTGCAAGAGTCATCAGTTTTCTCTGTAGCAATAGGCATACACGCGTCGGCCCGGCAACGCCCGATTCACTTTCTGGCCATTTTTTAATTCAAGATTCTGAATTCAGATTATTGAGACATAATTTTTCTGTCAAGTGCTTACGACGGCGGGTTTACCTGAGCGGCGACGCGACGTCGTCGAAGCCGCGCAAGAGCCGCTAAGTAATCTCGGGGGCAATGGAATGTTTATTGATGGAGGCAAACATCGCGCAGTTGACCGACAATTTACGGAGTCTTGTCTGTCAGCTTCCAGCTTCCAGACAGCCGTTCGTTGGAGTACTCTCAATGGCCCTCGCTGGATGGATGCAAGCGGCCCCCTGGAACCGTTCGAGCGGGTAATCAACAAAGCAGCGCACGCGAGCGGGGATGTGCGCCCCGCCGACGAACACTGCATAAATCTCCTCGCCGTCGCCTGGATTGAACGCTTCCAATAGCGGTACCAAATGACCGGATTTGATCTTTTGGTTTACCGTCTCAGCACATACGCGCGCTATTCCGACTCCTTGCGCGGCGAGTTGACCCTGCGTGTCTCCGTTGTTGGTCTCCACGCTGCCTTTGACCATCAACGAATAAACGTTGCCATCCTTGCGAAACGGCCAGCTAGGCGCAGCGTTTAAAGTTGAAGTTGACGCAGTCATGGTTGAGCAAGCCTCCGGTATCAGAGGTGTTCCGCGTCGGGCAGCCGGACTCATGCATGAATTGATGGCCCGATTGTTTGGGCATGCTCGCTACATCGTCCAGGGAGGAGACTGAGGATCGGGTATCGCGGGCTGGATGGCCTATGGCCGACCTGAATCGTTACTCGGCATCCACCTGAACATGGCCGACCTCCTCGCAGAAGGCACCACCCCAACCACGATCGAGGAAAAGAATTTCGTTGCCAAGCGTGATTTCATCCTTGACTGGGAAACTGGCTACAACCACGAGCAGGAAACCCGCCCTCAGACGCTAGGGGTTGCGATGGCTGACAGTCCAGTTGGTGCGGCCGCCTGGATACTAGAGAAATTGGGTAAGTGGGCCGATCTACCTATGACCGGTGTAGGCGATCCGGATATTTGGAGCAAGTTTTCAGAGGAGGAGTTGCTCACCAACATCGTGCTTTACGTTGCGCCGTCGTCAGTGGTCACTGCGACCTGGATGTACCACGGTAAGGGCCTGGAGGGATCAGGTAAGTTTCCCGCCGGTACAAAAATTCAGGTGCCGACTGGATTCGCCGCCTTCCGGGACCCCGTGTTCGTGCCGCCACCTCGCTCATTCGCTGAGAAGACGTTCAACATCGTTCATTGGACTGAGAAGTCTTCGGGTGGACACTTCGCGGCATGGGAACAGCCGGAGTTGTTGTTGGCCGACTTGCGGGCTTTCATCGCCAAGGTTTCAGGTTGAATCTCCAAGATTGGAGCTTTCGGGTTTCCTAGCTACTCGCCACGCCCGCGACCTAAGGCGGGCATCGGTCTTAGGCATCACCACTGGCTGATATCGGCAGGCGACGTGCATCCCGGTTTTTCCTCCGGCTAACCAGAAGCGCCCTTCCCTGCACGACGCGTGCGCTTGAGCGGCCCCAGTTCAACCCACATTGGCGCATGATCGCTGGCATGCGGTTGTCCACGCACCCATTTGCTGACGTCAGCCGTTTTCAGGCGCGTCGCAACATCGGGACTCGATAACAAATGATCGATGCGAAGACCGGAGTCGGTCTGCCAATGCTGTCGAAAATAATCCCAGAATGTATAAACCCGTTCATCGCCGTAGATGCGACGAAGCGCGTCGGTCCAGCCCTGGCTCAACAGTCGCTCGAAACATTCGCGGCTTTCCGGCTGCAACAGCGCATCCTTTAACCAGGAACGCGGATTGTAGATGTCGTCATCGGGGGGAACGATATTGAAGTCGCCTGCCGGGATCACAGGATGCTCGCTCTCAAGCAACGCCGCCGAGTACTCGATCAGTCGCTCGAACCACGCGAGCTTGTACTGAAATTTGGGACCCGGCTGCGGATTGCCATTCGGCAAATAAAGGCAGCCAATGACCATGCCCTCGATGGCTGCCTCAATGTAGCGCCTTTGTTTATCGTCTTTATCGCCAGGCAAGCCTCGGCGGCTTTCGATAGGATCTCCGCCCTTCTGCAGGATCGCGACGCCTTTCCAAGACGTCTGTCCGTGCCAGATCGCACCGTACCCGGCCGCATTGATTTCCCTTACAGGAAATCCGGAATCCGGCGCCCTGAGTTCCTGCAGGCAAACTACATCGGGCGCTTCCTTGGCCAGCCACTCCAGCAATCCGGGCAGCCGTCAACGAATGCCATTGATATTGAAGGTCGCTATTTTCATTTGTCTGGGTTTCCGGAAGAAAACTGCGGGGTCCAGGCTTTGCAGCAAAATTCGTGCTGCGGCGACTCCACACACAGCTTGCTCCAAACGGCAGCCCTTCAATGCACGCGCGCCGCGTGCTCCGCCGCGGGAAACTAAGGTGCCGCGCCTTGCCAGAAAACAACCGCCGTTTTCTTGAAGGCGTAGGATAATCCCGGCAGGCTCGCACAGTTCCAGCGGCGCGAGCAATACTCGCAGAAATGCATTCGGTGGACCATGAACCCTGACAGCGTCGATACCCTAAGCACGCTTCACCTATCTGACTCGCCGACGGTTGTTATTACGCAGCGCTTCGTGTTCCTGCTGGTGGAAGGGCTGTCCATGATGAGCCTGTCATCCGCGATCGAACCCTTGCGCTCGGCTAATCGCCTGGCCGCCCAGCCGCTCTATGCATGGGACATGGCCAGTCTCGACGGAACACCAGTACAGGCGTCGAACGGAATTGAACTCCAGGCTCGCCCGCTCGCTGAGGCCATGCTTCACGCGGATTATCTGTTCGTGTGCGGTGGGCTGCGGCTCGACCCCGAACTCGAACCCCGCTATCTGCGCGCACTGCGCACTGCGGCGCGCAGCAAGGCAGTGATCGGGTCCCTGTCCACAGGCAGTTATCTGCTGGCCCGCGCAGGGTTGCTCGATGGTTACCAATGCACCATCCACTGGGAAAATCTGCCGGCGTTCACGGAAGAGTTTCGCGACCTGCTGTGCTCGGGAAAGATCTACGAGATCGATAGAAACCGGATGACCTGCTCAGGTGGCATCGCTGCAATGGACATGATGCTGCACCTGATCTCCGAGCAGCACGGCGCCGAGCTCGCGGTGCGCGTGGCAAACCAGTTTCATCATGAACGCATTCGCGACGGCCGCGACGATCAGCGCGGCTGGCGCGACCACAATCATGCCAGCCTGCCAAGAGGCATCCGGCGAGCGATCGACCTGATGCGGGCGAACGTGGAAGCACCGCTGCCGATTGCGCAGATCGGGACGACTATCGGCATGACATCGCGACAACTCGAACGCCTGTTCCTGCGTCACCTGAACGCCACGCCCGCACGCTATTACGTGCAGTTGCGGCTTGAACGCGCGCACGAATTGCTGGCCTACTCAAGCGTTCCGGTGGCCGACGTTGCGCTCGCTACAGGCTTTGCTTCGCCCTCGCATCTGGCGCGCTGGGTGCGTCGTGTCTATCAGGCCAGCCCGTCCGACCTGCGCGGCGCGCAGTCACGTTCCTAGCGGAGCGAGCGAGTCTTGCGAGGCGGGCTGTGAGGCGGGCTGTGAAGCCAGCGGCAGCCAGCCCTGCAACGCCCGCCAGTCCGGTTCAAGATTCGCAAATCGCGAAAGCGCAAAGCTCGACAGGTCCGCGAAGCTGCATCTGCCGTCAATCACGAGATCGCGGATAGCGTGACCACTCGCCGGCGACAACCCGAATCCGACGCTCGATAACGTCGCCAGGGTGAGGTTATCGAATTGACCAGGCTGGTCGATGATCGGCCGTCCGTCAGGCGTATTCTCGATGAAACCCGCCCAGCTCCGAATCACACGTGCATGCGCGACCTTCGGAAACAAGCCCGCCACGCGTGCCGCGATGCTGCATTGCAAAGGTGTGGAATGAGGCCGCTGGCGGTTCGCGTCGGCGAGATCGATCCACTCGTGCGGACCGCCGCCATACGCAAGATTGCCGCGCAGCGTCTGCCGTCCATACAGACCGTTGCCGTCAACGCCGCCTATGTTCATGGGCGGTAGCGGTTCCGTCACGATCATCTCGGCGCGCGCGCTCGCAAGCGGGACATCCACGCCAAGTTGCGCGGCAAGTTCGCCCGTGTGCAGCCCGGCTGCAAGCACCAGATGATCACAGGCGATGTGGCCGCGATTTGTGTTCACGCCAGTGACATGTTCGCCGTTCGTCGTGAAGCCGGTCACGTTCGTGTGCTGCAGCAAACGCCCGCCATGATCCTGCATCGCCCATGCGTAAGCTTGCAGCGTCCGATGCGGATTCGCGTGACCGCCGAAGTGATAGAAATAACCGCCAAAGACGTTGTCGCCCGCGAACGGCACGAGTTCGCGAACCTGCCTGGGATCGAGGATGTCGGAACGCAGACCATGAACCGCGCCGTTATCGAGCGCCCGGCGATACAGCAGGAACTGATGCTCGTCGAGCGCAATACGAATACGGTTGGGCCGGAATTCAGTAGGATAACCAAGTAACTCGTCCATCATCGGCCAGAGCCGTTGCTCTTCCAGGAATAACGGGCTGTGATGATGCGAGCAGCCACCGCCGTTGCGGCCGGATGCACCCCAGCCGATCAGGCCTGCATCGAGCACAAGCACGTCTACGCCGGCGCGGGCTAGCCACCATCCGGCACTCAGGCCGGTGACACCTCCGCCAACGATTATCACCGCGGCACCCGCGGCAGCCGTGGCACCCTTAGGCACGCCGTTGTGGGGGCCGGGATGGTCTGTCTGGCGCTGTTGCGCTGTCATGGTGTGCTTGTCCTCGTACTTGCGCGTTTATTGAAACCTACTCGCTCGCTACGGCTGTGCCGCGCTCGCGTCCTGCCGCCGTATAAAGCGGCACGGGCCGCCAGAACGGCACCCATTGCGAGGCCATTCCAAACCAGCTATCCCAATGCTTGCCGAGTTCGGGCACTTCTTCCAGGACGGCAAGCTGACGCAGCGGCAGCGGGCGCACCGGCGAACGGAATGTGGCGAGCGGTATGGCCGCCAGTTCAGTTCCCGAGCCGATGGACATTAGCGCAGCAACCTGCTCGCGGCACCGTCGTCCCTGACATGGACCCATGCAGGCGCGCGTAAGACGTTTGACGATGTCAGGGTTTGGCGGCCCGTCGCCGGCAAGTTGCGCAAGCGTGTGCGGGTGCTCATCGTCCTTCTTGCTATCCCAGCCGATGTAACGCGGCGGGCGGACCAGCAGGATCTCGGCCGCCGTAACTTCCTCGCATTGGCAGACATAAGGTTCGCCAACCGCTTCGATCACCGACGCACGCACCCACGCGCAGCGCTCGTCAGCGGGATCGGTGTAGGCCGTATCAGGAACCACCGGCGCTTCATAGGCAACCTCGTGATCATTCACGCCTAAAGCACTCAATGCGGCCGCCGCTGCGATCCGCCCTTCGCGTCTCGCGATCGATGGCGCTACGCTTTTGGCCGCCCATGTCCCGGTGCAATCACCCGCAGCAAGAATGAACGGCAACGACGTACGCTGTGCTTCGTCGATCCTTGCAACATGCCCGCCGCGCTCCGGGATAAACGCGGTATCGCAGCCGGCTGCCTCGAGCAATTCAATCGCGGATACCGTTGCGATTCCCAGAAGCACCGTGTCGCAAGCGAGGCGCTTCAACTCATCCTTCCAATGCCGCCCGTTCGCGTCCACTGCCACGACCGTCACGGCCTCGACCTCGCCCGATCCGGTAGCGCCCTCGGCCCGCTCGATCACATGGCGCGTCAGCACCTGCGTCCCCCCTGCAACCAGATGTGCGAGCAGCGCGGCATCGCCTGTCACGGTTTCACCCTGCTCGATCACAGCCGCGATACGCACACCTTTATCGGAAAGTTCATTCGCTATCTGCAACGCAGCAGTACTACTACCCATCACCACGGCTACGCGCGTGCTAAGCGCGTCATAAGTCATTGCAAGCCGATACGCCGCGCTCGCGCCCATCACGCCCGGCCGTTCCCAACCCGGGAATGCGAGCCCCATGTCACGGCTGCCAGACGCAACAATCACCTGTTTGAAACGCAGCAAATAAGCACGGTCTTCGTCTGCGAGGCCCGCGACGCAGCCGTCGATCCACGCAGCCGTGGGACGTTGCGGAAACAGGCCCCATGCAACCGTGCCGAGGCGCACATCCACTCCTGCTTCCAGCGCGTCGGCAAGTTCAGGCGTGCTCTCCAGCAGCGCTTCGAGCATGGCGTTGCGGTTTGCCATGACCGTGCCCATGCGACAGCCGAAGTGCAGTGGAATCTCTTCGCCCATCGTTTCGAAGGGCACGGGGTTTTCGTCGATCAACGTCACCCGCACACCTCGATTTGATGCAGCCAGCGCAGCAGCAAGCCCCGCCGGCCCCGCGCCGATCACGAGCAGATCAGTTTCATCGGCGATGGGTGGTTGCTTGCCTGCGACCGACGCCGGATCGTATTCCATAGGGCCGGAAGGTTCGGCAGGTTGCCGCACGGGTTGGTCCACGAGTAGTCCTCGATCGATGAAGGGTTGTCCGATTATCAGGTGACAAGCGCTGCCCTCCCGATCACAAAACCGACCTGATCGCTTCCGCGGGCGACGTTTCCGGCACGCTCAGCACGAGATCGAGAAGCGGGCTTAGGGCGTGCGCGGGTTCAGTCAGATTGAACACCTCCCGCTCCATGGCCGCCGCCCTGTCCTGGCCTATGCGCGCATCGGCGAACGCGCGAAATTTCGCACGCAACGCATCGCGCGGCAATGGCCGTTCAGGGTCGCCCTGTGATTGCATCGGACCGGAATCAAGCGTCCTGCCATCGCGTGTATGCACGATGACGCGTGCCCAACGTTGCGCGGGGAACAGCGCGCTGAATGAAGCGGAATCCCGCAGGCTCAGGCGCGGAATCAGATAACGCAAACGCGCGTCGGCGAGACCAGTCGGCCCGATCGTTTCCGCGTCCACACGTCCATCCAGAAGCGCCGCCGCGACAGGAAAAAGAACGCCGTACTGTGCTTCCTCGGTCGTGACCGGAACCGATGCGCACAGCCGGGTGGCCTCGTGAAACGTCTCGATCTCGACGCTTTGAATGGCATCCGCCACGAACACTTCAGTCTCGCGCAAACGCAGTGCGCAAGCGATTGCCGGATGTGCCCAGCGGCACACTGGAAACGGTTTGAAATACTGATCGAGAATGAACCAGCGTTGCCCGAGATCGGACCACAACGCACCCTCATCATGAGCTTCGACTGTCAGCGCAGGCGCGCCGGTGAAATGACGCTCGGCGAGTAAAGCGGCGCTCACGCCCGCCATGCAACCCCATCCCGAGCCATCCTTGAGCATCGTCGGAAAATCGATGCAGCGCATCATGTCGCTGCGAGGTCCGTGATACTCCGCGATACCTAACGCATGACGCGTTCGCTCACTATCGAGCTTCAGCCCTCGCGCGATGACTGCTGCCGCGGCCAGGGCGTTCCACGCGCCGGACGTGTGATATTCGCTGCTGGTTGCGTGCAGCGCGATGCCGGCGCGCGTCCCGATCTCATAGCCGAGCACGAGGCTTGTGAGGAAGGAACGGCCGTCCATGGACGGGTCCAGTTCCGCCATCGCCAGCAACGCAGGCAGCACAGCCACGCCGACGTGACCCTTGGTCAGCGAATGACCGTCGTGACCATCGAAGCTGTCGATCGTCATCGCGCCGGCCAATGCCGCACCCAGTGGACTCGCAATACGTCCGTCGAACAGCAGTCGTGTGCGCATGCTGCC
>Ga0302220_10000615_pt1 | contig 29766 bp, 32 predicted proteins | sample II_Palsa_E1_3_FD_194572 | JGI IMG/M metagenome (GOLD analysis project Ga0302220, IMG submission 194572) | Peat permafrost microbial communities from Stordalen Mire near Abisko, Sweden - II_Palsa_E1_3 | ecosystem: Environmental > Terrestrial > Soil > Palsa > Peat permafrost | place: Sweden...
AATCTCGTCCACCGCTGCGGAAAATAACGATTCAAGGTCGGGCTCTTCCGTAAGCAAGGCAGCTTTAGGAATAATTACGGACTTTGCCTCATTTAGGACAAGATCGTAACTTCGCAACGTCGGGATTAGTTGACGGAGCAGTCGGTCAGCTGCTTCGACATTTTCCAAGAATACATATAAATCATCTACGTAGCGCGCTGACTTCACCCCATAGTCGTCAAGGAATCGGTCCGCTGACGCGAGATAATAGTTACCCAATAGATCAGACGGGTACATTCCCTGTAGGATGCCCCGCGAACTACGGTCGCCTGTAAAGCTAATTAGCATAGCCTCAAGGCGTGAATAGAGCGCTTTTGGGTAACCTGAGTCAGCCAAAAGGTTAATTAAGGTGTGTTGATTCAAAGAACCAAAAAAATTTGCGACGTCAAGTTTCAGGACATAATTGATCGACTTGTCGCTTGCGTAAATGCTTAATGCTTTTTGGAGGCGATTCCAGCAGGTGCGAGTCGGAAGGAACATCGTTGCGCTATTTTCTTCAGCTAATCGATGGCTGAACGATCTTGCGGTGTTGGTCTTAGTCGCCACTATGGGAGCGGCTTGATCAGCAAGCGCTTGATAAAGCAACCGGTCCTTAGGCAGCAAGATACTTCCCGGGCGTGAGTAAGCTGGCCCAAATCGTCGCGATGGGACGGCAATTCGCATGCGATGCGACTTTGGAACTTCAATGGTTAAGGGTACTCCCGGACTAAATTTACCTGCCTTTAGCTCACTCTGAAGAACTCCTTTCAACTCTTCATGCGCTTTAACGTATATATAGTTGAGGTGAGGTGCGTAAATGAAATCTGATCGGAGATCCTGTCTAATGCGCGATATTGACAAATTCCAATCAATTTTAGTAAGCCAATCCTGATCCAATCCGAACGGCTCCCCGAGCTTGATGTCTGCCATATTGGTTTCGTCTGCCACATATCGTATTTTAATTTAGGACGTGCCGGATCGAACGAGACTTTAAGCCGGCCACACTATTTGTCGCTGATTTTACCGGTTTCCGATTGTTTGACCAAAGTGATCAGATGGACTGAGCCTGAGGATACACTCGACTAGAAAGATAGCTGAGCTTTTTTGTTCATGACGTTCCGTGCATCGTAGGTAAAAAGGCGTTGATGATGCGCCTGGGGAAGATATTTGGGTTTGCGGCGATTGCACACAGCGCGCTGCCATGGCTTTTTCTCCTGGTCGCCGGTGACGGAGCGCTCGGCTGCAGCACACAATGTTCGGGCGAGCGGCGTCGACCCCGTTAGGATTAAACATGTTCTTTGGATGTTAGCCGCAGGAAAGGGTGCGACGTGCTCGGCACCTATCCCGAGGTATGACGGGCATAGACCGTGCACTTCCTCTGGACCGAGGAGAGCCGCTATGTCAGGACGATGGAGCACGACGCAAAATCGCGAACGCCCGGTCGCAAACGATCCGCCTGGCACGATGCCTTCGATCATTGAGCCGGAACTCGCGACACTGGCGAGTCGTCCGCCGGCATCCGGTGACTGGTCCTACGAAATTAAGTACGACGGATACCGGATGCTGATTCGCATCGAAGGCGGTTCCGTCAAACTCTTCACCCGGAACGGACACGACTGGACCGATCGGATGGCGAAGCTACGGGCGGCGGTTGAATCGCTTCCTGTCGAAAACGCGTGGCTCGATGGAGAGGCGGTAGTGCTGAACACCAGCGGAACGCCAGACTTCAATGCGCTGCAAAACGCGTTCGACCGGAGAAGCACAGCCAAAATCGTTATCTTCCTCTTCGACATCCTTTGGCTCAATGGGGAAGATGTTCGCAGCGAGCCTTTGCGCGCACGGCGCCAGTTACTCCACGACCTGCTTGAGGAGGTTCACGATCCGCTCATCAGATACTCCGCGGACTTCGCTGAGGACCCGCAGTCTTTGGTCGCCTCCGCTTGCAAAATGAATCTTGAGGGAATCATTGGCAAGCGCGGCGATGCGCCGTATCGCTCTGGGCGCTCCACCAACTGGGTCAAACTCAAATGCAATCTTCGCCAGGAATTTGTGATCGCCGGCATCTCGCGCAACAAGGGTGCGAAATCCGGGGTCCGTTCGCTTCTGCTGGGTGTCTATGACGCCAGTGGCGTGCTCCATTACGCCGGCAACGTCGCGCCTTCAGTCAAAGCGTCGCGCAACGATGCAATCTCGAATCGAGTCGAGCCGTTGAAACAGAAAAAGGCAGCATTTGCGGTTGCTCCCGAGCCTGACCAGGACCGTGACTACATATGGTTGAAGCCTGAGCTCGTATGCGAAGTCTCGTTTCTGGAATGGACGCCAAGCGGCGAGATCCGGCATGCGGTTTTCTATGCAATGCGCGAGGACAAACCTGCCCACGCTGTCGTCAAAGAGCAGGGCGCGGTGATACCCGGCGAAGAAGCTCCCGACGAGGTGAGATCGTCTCGAGAGCGGGCGGGGCCGAGAGGAGCCGTCTTCATCGCAGAGATCAAAGTAACGAACCCCGCCCGAGTTGTCGACGGCACGTCCGGCAAAACAAAGGTCGAGCTTGCTCGGTACTACGACGACATCTCAGAGTGGGCGCTACCCTATCTTCACAACCGGCCACTCACATTGGTACGGGCGCCCGACGGCATCAATGGCGAGCTGTTCTTCCAAAAGCATTCCGAGCGCGTGCGCATACCGGGTGTCGAAGAGCTTCCAGTTGAGCTTCATCCTCGCCATCCTCCGCTGCTCGTTGCAAACAATGCGGAATCGCTCGTCGGACTCGCTCAGATGAGCGTGGTCGAGCTGCATTCCTGGAACGCCGTCGCACCGGACCTAACCCATCCGGATCGCGTCATCTTCGATCTGGATCCTGACCCGTCGCTGCCCTGGTCGGCGATGCTCGATGCGGCCTCGCTCACCAAGCTCGTGCTCGACGAGATCGGACTCAAGTCGTTCGCCAAGACGAGCGGCGGCAAAGGGTTTCATATTGTCGTTCCGCTCACACGTAAGCAGAGCTGGGCGGAAGTTAAGGGGTTCTCGCAAGCGCTTGCGCAACACATGGCGAAGGTCTTGCCCGATCACTTCTCAGCAGTCTTGGGGCCGCGAAACCGGGTTGGCAAAATCTTTATCGACTATCTGCGAAACAGCCGCGGAGCAAGTACGGTTGCGCCGTTCTCTGTTCGCGCGCGGCCCGGTCTGGCGGTGTCGATGCCCATTGCCTGGGACGAATTAAAAGACGTTACCGCTGGCGATCAATGGTCGATGAGCTCAGCACTTGCCCGGCAACGCTCGCTCAACAACGATCCGTGGGAAGGCTATTGGCGAACCCGTCAGGGCATCACGGTAGCGATGCGCCGCGCCATCGGCATGCAGCGTTGATGTGTTTGGTCACACTCTTCGGTAAGCAGTGGCGTACGGCTACGGGCGCTGCGCGATCGCGTCCGCGCAGATGGCCAAGACGCGCTGAACCATGGTGCTTGATAAGTTCAGCGCCATATCTCCCGTGAATAACGCTTGAACGTGCGCCTGCCGGATCACGACCTTGGCTTTGAATAGGTCGCGTCTCGCGAGTCGTAACGCGAGTTGCCCCAGGTTGACTCGCTCAAGCCACGGCATCATTACAGCGTTTCGTCTGAGCCAGAGCCGGCAACTCTCGACCACGTGGTCGACCCGCCATTCACTGGTCAAGCTATGCGACGCTGCAGCGGTCACGACCAGGAAGCACAACAATTCGGCGCGCCGTTCATCTTCTACAAACATGCAACTCCTCGTCTAGCGTTTCTGTTGGTCTTGCATCGTTTGGGTCATGCGCTGACTGCATCTGATCGCGGTTCCGATGCAACTTCCGTCACACCCGTCGCAATAGTGACGATCGCGCACGTCCTCGGACGCCTTCCATGCGTTGTGATGGTCTGCTGGCGGCGTACCGACCGTGCGCCCGTTCTCACGCGCGTAAAACGTCGGCTCGCCGTTCTTCCCTCGAGACACCGCTTCGTCCACCGAGTCGCCGAAGGCCGCTCGCAGTTCCGCGACGAAGGCCGCCATCTCCGGCATCGGATGCGTTCGTCGATCAAGCATATCCACAACAGCCTCCGCAATCGACTAAAAAGGGGCAATTCAGCGTTTCAAAACCCGATATAGAATACTGTACATCCATACAGTGTTGTCTGTCCATGAGCCGCCCGATCCCGATTACCGCCGACGCAGCAGGCTCATTTCTCATCGAAGTGCTGGCAAGGGTACCGGCAGGGTTTCCCAGTCCGGCGCAAGACCATACGCAAAAGCGCATCGATCTTAATGACGTGCTGGTGCTCAATCCGATCGCAACTTTTCTGTTCCAGGTCGAAGGGGACTCAATGATTGACGCCAGGATCTTTGACGGCGACCGGCTGATCGTTGATCGCTCGATCGAGCCGGTGCATGGTCGAGTGGTCCTTGCCTGCGTCGATGATGAGTTCACAGTCAAGCGCTTGTACAAACGCTCGGGTGTCGTCCGTCTGCACGCGGCGAACCCGCTCTATCCCCCGATCACGTTCGTCGAAGGGCAAGAGATGAGCGTGTGGGGCGTGGTCACGTGGAATTTGCGTCAGCTGCTGCATCCGCAGAAACGTCGATGACCACCTTTGCGCTCATCGACGGCAACAACTTCTACGTTTCTTGCGAACGGTGTTTCAAGCCGTCGCTCATTGGCAAACCTGTCGTCGTACTCAGCAACAATGATGGGTGTGCAGTCGCGAGATCGCAAGAAGCGAAAAATTTGAAAGTGGGAATGGGGCAGCCGTATTTCCAAATTCGCGACCTCGAGCGCACCAACGGCCTTATCGCACTTAGCTCAAATTACGCCCTGTATGCCGATCTCAGCGACCGCATGATGTCAGTGATCGGCCAGTATTCGCCGGTCCAGGAGATCTACTCGATCGATGAATGTTTTCTCGACCTGGGCGGATTTCGCTGCGACCTGACAACCTATGGCCTTCAGATACGTGCTCAGGTGCTGCAGTGGATCGGCATTCCTACCTGCATCGGTATCGGTCCCACGAAGACGCTCGCGAAAATGGCGAACCACATCGCGAAGAAGAATGTGGGGCGTTTATGGCATGGTGTATGTGACATCGGAATACTGACGGCAGAAGAGCGCGACAGTATCTTTGCGAGCGTGGACGTTGGCGAGGTCTGGGGCGTCGGCCGCAAGATTGGCGCGCGTCTGCATGAGATGGGTGTCGAAACGGTGCTGCAATTCAAACGCGTGAGCCCTTCGTTCATTCGCAAGCAGTTTTCCGTGGTGCTCGAGCGGACTTTGCTCGAGCTCAATGGCATCGCGTGTTATGGGTTTGAAGATGCGGGGCAGCCGCAGAAGCAAGTGCTTTGCTCGCGCAGCTTCGGTCATGTCGTCTATACACTCGATGAGCTGACGCAGGCCGTCACGCAGTTTGTGGCGACAGCGGCCGCGCGATTGCGTCGCCAAGCGTTGCACGCCAATCAGGTCCAGGTCTTCATCCGAACAAGCCCGTTTAAACGCGACGACCCGCAATACAGCCGTGCCATCAATGTTCCGCTCGTTTCACCGACGTCGGACACCCTGACGCTGGTCGACTCGGCGTTGTTCGGGCTGCGTCAGATCTATCGGGAGGGTTTCCGGTATGCGAAGGCCGGGGTGCTGCTTCACGAGTTGCAATCAACGTCGATTGAGCAAGGCGAGCTCTTCGGTCGCGATGCCAGCCGGCAGGCGAAGATGATGGTGGCGCTCGATGCGATCAACGACAAGTACGGACGTGGGACATTGAAGGTCGGCGCCGTTGAGCAGCGCAGAACATGGCACATGAATCAGGACAAGCGCAGTCCCGCCTACACGTCCGACTGGGCAGCACTTCCGATTGTGCGATAGGACTGGTCGGTGGAGAAGGGTGATCACCTCTTCGACCAGCGCTGGCCACGCGGGTATTATGGTTCACGAACAAGAGACGGAGAGCATTCGTCATGTGTTACTCGGCTCAGATCACCGCGGACTATCGCAAATACGTGCACGTCTATGGCGCGGACATCGATATTGATGAATTCTTTCGATTATTTTGGGACCGCCGCAGCGGCAGCAAGTCGAAAATCCCGAAGGCCATGGAAGCGCCGTTCCTGCTGCCGCAAAACGATGCAGAGGCGCGCATCAAAGAAGCGATCGTCGAGTTTTCGGCCGGCCAAACGGCGAAACTCGAAGAGGACCTGTTCAAACAGCGCACGCGGCTGGCCGATGCCGAGCGTACGCTGCTGACAAAGACCACCAAAGCGGCGACCGAAAGCCAGCGGATTGCGACCGACAAGATCGCATGGATCCGCGGCAGGCTGGAAGACTTCAACCGCACCGAACTGAAGGATCGTGACTCACGGATTTTTCCCGGCCAATACGCGCCGGTGATGGTGGTTGAAAATGGTCAGCTTGTGGTGAAGCCGATGCGGTATCAATGCCGTCCCGCCGGCAAGCCGGCGTTCTACGACACCAAGTATCCCGGAACATACAACGCAAGGCGAGACAACCTCGAAGGCTTCTGGAAAGGACTCTTCGGATACACACACGGCCTGATGCTGGTGAGCGCGTTTTATGAAAACGTACCCCGTCACCGCGTCGAGTCTCGTGAGTTGGCTGAAGGCGAGAAAGAGGAAAACCTCGTGCTCGAGTTCAAGCCCAATCCGCCGCAGGACATGTTGATCGCGTGCCTGTGGTCGAAGTGGACAGGCAAAGGTGAGCCGGACCTGTTGTCGTTTGCGGCCGTCACCGACGATCCCCCAGCGGAAATCGCGCTCGCCGGTCACGACCGCTGTATCGTCCCGATCAAGCCCGAGAACATAAACGGCTGGCTCAATCCAGACCCGACCAACCTGGCGGCTCAATACGCCATTCTCGACGATCGTCATCAGCCGTATTACGAGTATCGCCTCGCCGCTTGAGTCGAGGAGAACCGCGAATACGTTCGGTCAGCGTAGACGCTTGGACCGCCACTCGAAGCCTCCATTCAGAAGGCCGACTAGGTTCAGCGAGTGAAGTTAACAGCAGCGTGGCCAAGGGGCACGTTCAAGAGCGAGCGCGTCTGATTGCTTCCACTGCCGTCGCGCTGGCGAGGTCCGCGTAGAGTTCGGCCCACTTGCCAAGGAGCGATGAATCGTCGGTGAGGAACAGGGGGTGTTCAGCCCATACACTGACCATTGGTCCCTTCCAACCCAGTTCGAAAATACGAAGGTCTTCGTCGTCGCTCACGCCCGAATCGACCAGGTCGACGAAGGACGCGAGGTTGTACAGATAGACTTCGAGCGGCTCGATGTCAAAGAGCGCCGCAAGTACCGATGTCGCCCGCTTGGAGGCGGCTTCTCGGCTGCCGGCCATCAGGAAGACGATGCGTTCCTCGTTACTGTTGGTCTTACCGAATATCACACGGTATAAGGATGTCCTGCACCGATTGCTCAATTGCGTGTTCATTTCAAATTTTGTCCCGACCTAATGTCGAATCGTCCGAGGGTCGATTGCGCTTCGCCGTCACACGGCCTGGTCAACGTACAATCGGCACAGAGCGGCGCACGTAACTGCTTTGCCGTATCTTCGTTTTTGGAACGGCTGGAGCCATGATCGGTCGAACTCACATCACTAATCATAGAAGAAAACACGACCCACATGACGAACACTGGCTACCGCGCCCTGCTTGCGCAACGTGAAGCACTGGAAAAGCAGATTGAAGAGTTGAGAAACGCCGAGCGCGGCGATGCGATCGAATGGATCCGCGAGCAAATGGCCCTATACGAAGTCAAGCCCGAAGACCTCGAGCCACGCAGTAGCCGCGGCCCGCGGAAGCAATCGGCGCCTGTCGCCGCGAAATATCGGGATCCCGCATCGGGCGCGACCTGGAGCGGTCGCGGCAAGCCCCCTCGCTGGATCGCGGGCCAGGATCGCGACAAGTTCGCTATCACTGACTGACCCTCGCCACGATACCGAGCCCACATCTTGTCCACATAATTTGTGGACAGCGTTGTGGACAACATCAATCGAAAGCTCCTACGTCGTTGTTGTCCCACCGATAATCGAGCCCGCCTCGATGTGCGCCACGAATCCCCCGTCAGTCGACCAATGCAGGTTCGGACTCGGGTGGCTCAGATGGCTTCGTTCCCTTGGGCGCCGGCTTGATCTTGGCAAGGACGGTCTGCCGCAGGTGCTGCTTGACCAACACAAGCCGCAATTTTTCGAGCGCGATCAATTCACCCAGATTTTCCTGTCGCCATGTGCGACGAATGATCTTGAAGTAGTCGTCGATTTCGTTGATCACACCCCGGCTGAACTGAACCTCCAGCACGAGCCGCTCGATATCTTCGTTGCCCCGGTACTTCTTCCAAAGCGAACGCAGTTCCTTCAGGCTCAGTGGCGCAAACTCAGGGAGGGCTTTGGGCATCGCATCGATCTCGGTACGAACTATTCGGTGATCGCGGCGTGCTCGACTGCAGGCGTGGGCAGTTCGACCGTGCGCCGCTGGACGCGACGATGTTCGCTGATCAAGTTGGGCGACGGAGAGAGTTTGACCATAATCGGCGCCGGCGCAGCGGGGCCTTTCCGCTTAATCAGTTCGACGGCGACGCCCTCAGCGACCGCGCGAACGGCGATTCTAAGCGGGGCCGGCGACGAGTCCTGGGCACGCGCCAGCGGCCGCATGACGACAAACAGCATCTCGGAACTCTGTGCGGCCAGCAGGAGGCGCCTGAGCGACTCGGCGCGGATATGTTGCTGCCAGAGCACGAGGGCGCCGCAGCTGCCTGCTCTCAGGATCTGTTCCGCGCCCCACAGCGCATCGGACGATTTAGCAGCCTTCAGCCACATGAGCTTGCTCGGATTTATGCCCATAAAGGCGTAGCCGTGCGCATTGGGAATCTGCTGCGGGGCGATCAGTGCGATCGAGCGCTTATCCGATACCGCCGCCATGGCAGGACCCAGCAGGCGCATTTCGCCGATCCCCGGCTGCTGTAAAAGCAGCTCGGTCATGGTTCCCAACGGCCAGCCGCCGCCAGGCAGCTCGGCTGATAGCGCTGCGTAACCCGTGTCCACGGTACGCCCATGGGCACGCGCCAATTGCGTCCCTCGCCAAAGACTTGGGTGTAGCGACTCGATGTCTTTCGGTAGGGCGTTCATAGCAAGAACTGTATATCCATACAGTATCGTACACCGGATTTCGGACGCGGGGCCCGGAACTCCGCAAACCCAAAAAGTGGGCTGACGCGGGACCGACCCAATTACAACCCAATCGCTTTGCGCGCACCCACCCTGAACAGTGGCGCGTAGCGCCAGGTGCGCGAGAGCCTGGCGGCTCCCGCGTGTGAGGTCGCATGTGTGGGAATTACGTCGCCGCGCGGCACTCGCAAAACACGCGGACCGCTTCAAGGTGAATTCAAGTAAGACGGCCGCGAAGAGTGAATCAAGGTTTGAACGCTGCTCGCACCGTCCCAATGAAGCTAGTTCACCACCCACGACGACGGCTACAGCGTTGGAGTGGGACATTCGGCGGTTCCTATCGACGTATGAGCCGCTCAACCATGCAAGGAATGAACGATGAAAAAAGATGAAACCGCGCGCTTTGTTGTCGGATACAACGCCACCGCCGTGTTTTCCATGCTCGGTTATGCCGGAACCTTTTCGGGCGATGGATTTGTGGGCTCAGATCTGCGTCACTATGATGGGATCACCCGCACTGAGGCCTTCGACCTGAGCAATGAGAAACATGCTGAGCTCATTGCATTATATGAATATGCGATTCGCCGCGAACAACGCCGCACCGGTCGCTCACGCTAGGCAAAACGCCTCGCCATTCACGCTGGTTCGATAGCCCATATGATGCCCAGACCCGCGGCGTGACATAGCAACGCCCACGCGGAATAGGGGATACGTGCGTCCTCGGCAATCCACTTACGGACTTGGCGGCAGCCGCCCGTCTCCTGAGTGGCTATGCCGAGATACTTCCCGGCTCTGCTCCCCGTGAAACCGGCCCGCTCGATAACCTCGCGAATTTCGGGACCGGTTGGTTGCAACCAGCCGTCATCGGCTGGGCGCAGGCATTCTGGTCTGATCGAAGTTACTTGATCCATCGTTTCTTCCTCAAAAATTGATGACTTACGCTGCCGGCGAAACGCCCTTCGGCATCCAGCCCCCGCTGAAGCGGGGGATACACCGTGGCCTTTGGCCACTGGACGACCCCGAACGGTGGTCCATAACGGCCCAACTGTCGCGCCCCTACGCTTCGCTTCGGGTCCGCGGCTCTCCCCGCGCTACTAGCGCGGGTCCCCGTGCCGCTCGCTCCAGGCGCGACGGTGCGCGCGATAGTTTAGCGGTCGGCTCACCCCCGGTCTGCAAGAGAAAGGGTGTGAGCCGAAGCGAGCGGGTGCCCGGCCTTTCGGCCGGGTTCTCCAAATGATCAGTCGATGGCGCTCATGATTAAATCAGATTCCGCATGATCAATTGCGAAATCGCGAAGCCAATGATATTGATTGATTAATTTGTCGTCGCCATACCGATTGGCCAAATCGCATTGCGCAAAAAGAGATGCAACGATACCTGCAGCATCGGCGCTCATTTCGCCAGAGAAGTAATTCCCCGATACGCCGATTTTAAATCGTTTTACGTCGCACGGTGCCATATAAAAGCCACCGTTTGACAAGTCGTAGAAGTTCCAAAGCCCTCCGCCATAGTCCTTTGACAGTTGTTCTAGCCATCCATACACAAGAAACTCGCCTTTAGCATTAGGCTTCCTAGGTGCCTTGGAAGAAATTGAGGGCGAAGGTTTTCAGGGACTAGGTTTGCGGTAATTACAGATACATCACAAGTGTTAGACATCTTATTTCCTTAAAACGGGCCTTAGCAGTATGCTCGGCCACATCAATATGATAAGGAATTAGAGGTGGGCGGTAAAGACAATTCAGCAATAAAATATGTAACTCTGAGTTTACAATTAATAGATTTTATAAATAGGCATAAAAGGCCTATTATATATTCAGTGGTCGAGCACATCGCTAAGACCAAAATCGGAGAAGTAAATCATGGATGATCGTTCTATTGATGTTGCAGGAGCAGAGGATGCGAACGTTTCGAATGCAATCGGATCGTTATTAGAAACGAAATTTGTTGAAGCACCGATTACGTTTGTTCCGCTGTCGTGCTTAAGCGTCTCGCCGCTCAACGTGCGGCGCAAGGCGCTGACGGGTATCGAGGGGTTGGCCGATAGCATTCTGGCCAAGGGCTTACTACAGAACTTGGTCGCCCACCCCGCGAAGGGTTCACGCGGCAAAAATCCGAAGCTGTGCGTGTGCGCCGGTCAGCGTCGCCTCGCCGCGCTCCAGTTACTAGCCGAGCAAGGCAAGATCAGCGCGGATCAGAGTATCCCTGTCAAGGTGCTGAGCGAAGCCGAAGCCGTGGCCGCTTCGTTAATCGAAAACGAATCTCGCGAGCCCATGTGCGCCGCAGATCAAGCGATCGCGTTTCGCTTGTTACTGGAGGAAGGGCGCAGTATCGATTACGTGGCCTCCTTATTTTCGATTTCAACGCTTGCCGTGCAACGCCGTTTGAAGATCGCCAATGTATCGCCCAAGTTGCTCGACGTGTACCGCGACGATGGCATGAGCACCGAGCAGATTCAAGCGCTTGCCCTGTGCGACGACCACGAAAAGCAAGAACACCTCTGGTTCGACGCGGCGCAATCGTGGTTACGCGATCCGTATCACTTGCGTGCGGCCATCGTTGAGGAAGAAATCAACGTGAGTGAAAATCCGCTGGTCGCATTCGTCACACTCGATGCCTATGTCGCCGCTGGTGGTTACGTTCGCCGTGACCTGTTCAGTGAGTCGGAAAACGCTGGGTACATCACGGATATGGGATTGCTTCAACAACTGGCGACTGAGCGCCTTCTGATAGTTGCGCAAGAGGTATCGGCCGAGGGATGGAGCTTTGTCGAAACGCGGGTGAAACGCGACTTTAGCGAGCTTTCCGCTTACAGCCATATCACGCCGCAAGCGCGGGATATGACCAAGAAGGAAGTCGCGCATTACGCCAAGCTTGAAAAGGCACAGGACAAGGCGAGCAAGGCCCTCGATGCCTACTACAGCGACGAAGCCATCCAAGAGGACGATGACAAGCGCGAGGCACTTGAAGACGCCGCCAGAGACGCACAGACCGCGTGTGAGCAGTTTGTGGAAGGACTGGAAGCGTGGACGCCCGAGCAACTCGCCAGCGCCGGAGCGTTCGTGTTGCTCAACCACGCGGGTAAGGTTGTGATCGAGCGCGGGTATGTGAAGCGAGGCACGGCGGTAAGCGCGGCTTATGACGGCGATGGATCGGACGCACCGAAGAAGGCGAAACCCGTTCACAGCGACAAGCTTTGCCGTCGCCTGACCGCTCACCGCACCGCCGCTGTCCAGGTCGAACTCGCGGCTAGGCCTAACGTAGCGTTAGCCGTTCTCATGCAACGGCTCATTCCCACGGTGTTCTCCGAACAATACCGTTGGGGTGCAGACCACACCGGCGTTCAGGTGTCTGTCATCTGCTCGCATGACAAGCTGCTGCATGAAGCCGACGATATGGAAGCGAGCGCCACATGGCAACAGATCGACGCGGAGCGCAGCAAGTGGGCCGCCATGCTGCCCCAAAAGCTTTCTGACCTGCTGGCGTGGTTGATTGAGCAAAGCGACGACGTCATGGCGAACCTCTTTGCCTTCTGCGTGGCCGCGACGCTCGATAGCGTCACCGGAACTGAAGCCGTACACCCGGTCAATAAGCTTGCTGATCTGCTCGAAGTCGATATGACGAAGTACTGGACGCCGACGCGGGGTAGCTATCTAAGCCACGTTTCGAAGGCCCGAATTGCCGAAGTCGTATCGATGGCGGTGTCACCGGAAGCCGCAGTGCCACTGGCGGTGATGAAGAAGGAAGAAGCGGCCGCCGCAGCCGAGCTTCGTTTAGTTGGTACCGGCTGGATTCCGGAAGTTCTGGCTTACCGGGACGTGGCGGACCTGTCCGGCGACGACGATCAAAGCGCCGAGGAGACGGATGAAAAGGAGGAGGACGGCTTCTCGATCTAATAGACGTCCATAGGGAAGGAACACGGCGCATTCGAAGAAATTCGGGTGCGCTTTTTTACTTGTGTCGCTCAATGATGCAGGTACAGCGCCATCATCCAGGACAATTCAAATAGATAGGCGCGCAGGGCTCAATCGACGTGGAGTTTGTCGTAAGGCGTTGGATGAAACAACTTGTCACGGGCTTTCCGGCGCTGTTGCTTTTGTTCCGGCGATAACGCGCGCGCCTGCGTCGGCGTTAATTCGGCGGTGAGCCAATCTGCCGGCAACGTATCCGCATCCCCACGCTTTACCTTCTCCTCCTTCTGCAAAACCGGTTTTTCTAACTTCTGATTGTCCAGCCGTGCTTGTCCTTGCGCTACCGGTGCACTCGGTCCATTTTCTGCAGATGGCGCATGCGTCTCTTCATGCCGTTCCTTTCGAACTCTCATGAGCAGAACGTTAAACGTGTTCTGTTTGATGTCGAGGCCCAATCTTGCCAATTCATCGCGGGCCTGAGACCGGGTAACTCCAGCGTTGAGCGCGATTTCAATCCCGTCGAAAGCATCTCGAAATCGCGAAGCGAGGGACCGTTCGGCCTCGGCAGCAAAAACGGTGAAGTGATCGCGGAAGGTGGCATTGTCCATAGAGGGGCAGAAGGATTTTAGCGCGAAGTTGTACTCTACTTGAATCTAGCCTGTACTGCATACGAAACGCATTGTTTTCATCCTGTACTGAAGGCGCTTCCGACTTGTATCCGAAATATACCTATCTGTACTATCGCTCACAAATTTGGTGGCGGTCGAGGCACGATGCATATGTTCGACAAAAATTGCTTCGCACTTTTTCTCGAACATATGGTGCCCAAAGGGGAGACCCCTTTGGAATCCCCGACGGCTACGCCGGCTCAATAGCGCCCACTGGGCGCTCTTTGACGACGGCTGTTAGCCTGCTCGCGTTATATGGGGAGAGGTGAAGGCTTGATATGCGGCTGCTGAATCTGCTGGTAGCTGCACTTCGGACTTTCACAGCCCTGATGGGATGAATGGGCAGAAAGTCTTGCAGACGAAACTATCGATAGGAGGTTAGAGAAGCGGAATGCCGACACCCCGAAATTGACAAAACGATTTGCGCGATCCTTAGCAATCCATCACCTGAAGGCCGACGTTTGGCACAAATTCGATCTTCTTTCTCGCCACGTGTGGGGCCCGTTCCGCCAACGCCTTTTCGACCACGGCACGCGCGGCGGGGTGTTGGTCATCTCGTGGATATGTACTGCCTTTCGCTCCGCTTCTTGCAAGTGTTTCGCGGTGAACCGCATAGTCGTTGACTTACCCGACCCGATGATGCCCTCGACGATCACCAGCCGGTGAACACTTTGGAAGGCTTGTGATGCGAGGTTCCGACACCGTTGCCATAGCTCGCTCACTTCGTCGCTCGTTGAAATATAGCCAGTATCCGAACGTACTGCCCGAAATATCGAGATTCGCGTACGTAGGCCGGCTTCTGGGGCGTTTCCCGCCTGAAAGGGTTACATGCCATCGCCTCGGCCGGCCTCTAAAAGCATACGAAGGATTTCCATATTGAACGATAGGAACGCGGAACATACCGCCATGACTTCCGCCGCATTGATGCGTTTGAGCGCATCTACCTGCTTTGCGAGGTCAGGACTATAGTGCCCGGTGGCGACGTTTCGAGCGCTTGACCAGGCCCTCAGCCTGCGGAATTCGGCGCCCCATATTTTTCGCTGTGCTTTGATGGCTTGCTGGTCGATGGGAAGCTTGCGAGCCTTCATCAAATCGAGCAACCTTGGAATGTGCTGGTTCAGTGTTTGATCGTACTCGAAGAGGCTGTGAACGAGCCGCTTTAGCGCCACCCTTGAGCGAAGCCTGTTGGCGAATTGCGAAGCAGACCAGCCATCTCTACGCAGATATCATATTGAAAGATGCTTGCTTGTAGTCGCATCGCATTAAACTCGATCGGTATGCCGTCTCGCGCCTCCTCGTATTCGGCGTACGCTGCGTTCAGCCGGTCCTCGGCAGCAGCAACAACTTCATCAATGTCACTCATCTGGGCCTCTCTTACCCGAAGACGTAAGTCACGTCCATGATGTCCTATGAACGTTACCGGCCTGTCTCAGCGGCCAACACTTTGGATCTGGAATTCCGCGTATTGATCAACGATTCTCGCCCAGATCTGCTGGATGTGAAGCTGTATCCGCTTAATGTCGGGCAACGCCGCTCGGAGTTTTTCCTGATATCCAGGCCCCACGAATTCTTCTAAATGCTCGACTAGACGACCGAAGTCTGACTTGTAGGTCTCGTCTTCGATCTTGTATGTGAAAAGCTCAAGGATCAGTCGGCCGAATGATTGAAGCGGCGCCTCATCGCGACGTGACAACCGCATAGCGATACCTGCGACTTTGCGTCGAAAAAAGTACATCTGTTGGCGTAAGGACATCAATTCGGCCCGCATTTGACTCTCGGCTCCCAGATCGAGCATTGTTTCCTGAACAGCCTTCTCGGCTTGCTGCCTTGCAGTCATCCAGAGGTTGCTGTAGTTTTCGACCGCCCCCTGCAGATCGTTGTAGAGGGGGTCGATGACCTCCTTGAAGAGCATGTGTTTTTGCCCGCCGGCCCACTTGAAAACATCGAGTGCCTTTTCGGCAGTCTTGAACAGAATGTCGCCCATCGATTTTTACCTCAGTGTCCATGTGATGTCATCTAAGTCTCAATTACGCCTGAATCTCAGCGCTCATGCTCGCCGAACTTCGTTTGCTCCGGTGCTTTCGCGACTTTCAACATGCTTTCGCCATGAAAATCTACACATCCTCCGCTGCGTCGGCCATCGCTTGCTCAGCTTTTAAATCAGCGCGCCGATAACGCGCCTGGATATCTCATCTAGGGACAGGTCACCGCGCGCGCACGCTTCGAGGAAAACGATCTCTAACGAGGTCAGAGTCCTGTGCGGCGATCATCTCTTCGACGATCTGACGGCGTTCCGCGCGTGCCTCCTCGCTTAGCTCCCTGTTCATTATCGCGATCCCCTTTTTCTTCGGCCCTGAGCAGGCTCAAGTGTAGCGCCCGCCATCCAAATCAACGACATCTAGGCAGTGCCCCAAGCCATCGAACCTATCGCTAATGGCGCCAAATTGCCTTTTCCATTCAGAAAATGTCGGCCAATCGTGCCCCTGGCGAGTCTAATTAACTCGTTCAAAGAATCCGGCTTGCCTAACTATTTCGGTGTCGCACGGAGATGTCTTGAATAACAGCAATACAATGGGCGGATGCAGATCGCCTTGCCTTGCCCGGATGAAAAAATGATTTTAGAACCGGATGTACATCAGCTTCTTGCGACGAACCTCTTTGGGCGCATACACGAAGAGGACCCCGGATATCTGACGCTCGAGCGTACGCCACTCCTGCTTTCGAAGAGTGAAGCCTCAATAGCAACTGCCGGTCGAGCAGTTTGGTTAGATGATCCTGGAGGGTGGTTCGTAACAGACAAGAGCGACGTCAATTCGCTTTTACAGTGGATGCCGCAGTACGTCGCACCGTACTTTTTCTTGGCGTCCAACAAACAGCTCTGTTGGAAATGCGACCGATCCACTGAGGTGTTTTGCCTTTCGTCAAAGGGGGGATACCTTAATAGGTGCTGGCCTGATGACGACGAAGACGGCGAGGAGGCTGCGCAACCGGTATGGTCAATCGCCGATTGTGGAACGTTCATTGGAAATCTAACGCTGGTTAATGGCCGAGTGAAGCGCTTCCTTTCGGAGAATTGTCGAAACTATCGATTAGATTTCAGCAAGATGGCCGAGAGCAACTATTTCATGAACCACTGCGATCATTGTGATGCGAAGTTCGGGGACTTCTTCATGCACAACGAACCCGGCGGAGCGTTTTTCCCTACTACCGAATACGAGGCGGGTCTCATCAAATTGCTTCGGGTAGAGATGCCGATGTTGGTACATGGAAGTGCCTCAGTCACTAGTCCGGACCTCCTCCCGTTTTGCACCGAGATCAAGTGATAAACATATGAGAGAAACAACAAGGTTTCGCAAATGCCTGGGATGGTTCAGCTGCCTAGTCGGACATCACCAATGGGAAAAGGGTCCTCACTACGAATACATTCTCAACGACAGCGGTGTCCATTTTTACCAATGCAGGCGATGTCAAAGAGCGCGATGATTTATCGTCGTAGCTACCGCGTTGTTTTTTCAAGTGAGTCATTTTCAAATCGCAGGCTTTAATGGTCGAGGTGAAGACTGGATATCTTCCGGCACTGAAGCAACGTCGGGTGCCGGGCTTACCGCCGGAACAGGAAGCCGTGGCGCAGAGATATCCGCATGGCCCGAACGCGCTTGCATTCGAGTCCCAACCGCCGCTGCGCGATCGGCGACAAGCTCGACGCGCCGGGCTTGCATAATGTTGTTGAGCGAGTTGTCCGGAAACTCCACATACAAGCCCGCTTCAGCAGCTATCCGGGCCGCCTCTCTTTGCAACTCGACCGGTCCCTGCAGCTTGAGCACCGGCCCGAACTTGGCCTGCGCAAGACGCAGGGCCGCCTCGACAGCGGCGCGGTCGGTCTTCAGCACGCGTACTGCGGATCCATGGTCGCGAACCACGCTGCGTCCGTCGTGACGATAGGTCACGTCGCCGTCGGGATGCACTTCGTAGGTTAGTTGCGGCGCGTGGAAAATAATCTGATTGGCATAACCTGATTCGCTCGAATCTGTATCGTGCGCAGCTGCGGGTCCTTGCCTTATTCGGTCATGACTCACTCCGGCCGGCATGATCCAGTTTTCTTCGAGTTTTGGCTGAGCTGGCGTCGTCGGCCGCATCCTTCGAAGCTCGACTAATGCCTGAGCGTCGCCCGCTTGCGCACGGGTCTGCAAGAACTCACCGAATGATGCGCCGTGCGGTCGGCCGTACTTCGCTTTCAGTGCATCGCGTTCGATCTGGATTTGTGCCCGAAGCGATTGCTCGGCATCAGCCTTCGTCATTCGCGCGATCGAGACATGGGTGCGACGGCCGGATGGCCGCAAACTCATATTGTTGCGAGCCGCATCTCGAGCAGCATCGAACGTCTGCGTGATTTGAGCTCGGCGTGAACGCTCGTGGCTTTGCTGCGACGCCATGGCGTCCTGGCGCGCGCTCTTGACGGTATCTCGCTCGACGGTGTAGTCGCGCCAGAGTGCCGCTCGCGGAAGCTCCTTCGCCAAGGGTAGGGCAGCGCCTGACACCTGGCGTTGATACGATCCACGGAGAATCTCGGACGCGTCTTTCCAGGGGAGATGCAATTCCTTAGTCAAAAAATCCGAAACATTCAGGTGTCGGGCGCCGGCACGAATTCGGTTCGTGCCATCGCGACCTACCGTGATCCCATATTTCTCGGGACGCACGCCGTGCGAGTGCGAGAGCTCGGCGAGCAATCGGCTCGGATCGAGTTGCGCACGGATGACCGAAAACTCATCCCCAGCGGACCCCCGAGCGAGCCGCTCGCGATCGTCGCGCATCTGCTGCGACAATATGCTGTCGGCGCGCCGACCTGTCGCTTTTAAGCCTGCTCGCTTGCGATGGCGATTCCGTCGCACGCTATCCGATGGTACGGCGCGCTCGTGCTCCAGCTTGTGAAGTGCATGATGCGGCACCAGCACTGCACGTCGTGGGGCGAAGCGGTCCACAGGGACGCCGGACATACCTCGCATACTGTCGAGGGCCGGGGACGGCGCTCCTTGGGAACCTGGGAGAGCGCCATGCTGCCAGCGTTCGGGAGTAGCGCTGCCGGGTCCGCCGTGGAGGTCGCGCCGGGCGTCGGACGGAAGTCCGCCAGGGCTTCCGGATCCGGGGCTGCGTGAGAATCTGGCATCGAGCTGCGAATCGATTCGTGACTCGATTCCGGTTCTTCGGTCGAATTCATGTATTCGTCCATCGCCGCGAAGACGTTGGTCGGTGGCGCCGAGCTCGCCGGCTCCCCGTGTTTTTCCTCCGGATGCACCGGCGAGTTGAGGGCTGAATGGTCGTTCTGATTCTGGCTCATGATGGTCCTCGAAATGTCTTGAATAAAACGCATCCGCTCGCTCAGAGAGCATGGCCGTGCGTTCATCGAGCGATGCCGCCCGGTAGGCGGGGAAGCGTTTGGTATTGCCGTTACTGAGGTACTTCACTTCAAGTGCGCGGGTCGACTGCCAACGTTCAAGCGTCGCCAGGATTGCCGGCGCCGTCTCTCGCGGTGCGCCGCTTGATTCGTATTTCGGTCGGATGTCGGCCGACAGCTGCAGCAGCTTTTCGGCGGTCGGCAGTTCTACGAATGCCCGCGAGAAAACGTGATCCTTCAAATTCACGCCTTTCGTTGCATCCGGCGCCTTGACGTTGGGATACTCGTTGTCGCGTCCTTGATTGCGTAAGCGTGTCTGGCCATGCTCGGCAAGCAAAGCCATGAAATCATCGTAATGCTCGATTTTCCGATCAAGCATTGAATCGAGAAGTGCCTCTTTGAATTCGTGACCAGAATTTCGGAACAGGTCTCCCTTATATCGACTGATCATTTCGGATGCGTCGGAGAATTCGATTCGACGGTTATCCTTCGGACTTGCGAGCCCATACTTGGCGTTCATGTGCTCTTGGAACGCGTCGATGAAATCGATGTTCGACTTAACGTAGCCGAGTGGTTCGAGGTGCCCACCGGAAACAAGATTGACCTTCGGTATCACCACATGGATGTGTGGCTTACGCTCAACGAGCTTTCCAGAAGCCTCGTCGATATAGCTCTTGACCTTCGGCAAGTGCGCTTCAGCATAGAAGTTGATTTCTTCCGGACGGTATGCGATCGAGATAAAGGCACGGAATTCCTCGGTGATTGCGTGAAGCGTTTCGCGGCTCACTTCGTCTTCCTTAAAACTCAACGTGACAGACAAATACCGATCTACATTCGGCGCAACGTCAATTGACTGGATGATCGCATTGGTCAGATCAAGATCACCCGCAAGGATGACACGCTCGTCCATCTCGTCGCGCTCAAGCTCACGGCCGACTTTGCGACCATCCTCAAGATATTGCTTTACGCCGTCATGGCGTCCTTGCGGCCTAACCAACATTGTTCAAGTGCGCCCGTAATAGTAATTCGATGCTTTCCAATGTATCGAGTGCCGCCAGATAGGTGCTTTCAGAAACGCTTTGGTCGAGTCGAGCGGCGTTTAGTACGTGGGCAATCTGGTTCAAGTTGTTCCCGGACTTATTTACGACGAACAGAACGCGCTTACGGTCCGTGCTGATCTGTTGGCGAGCCACGACTCGCGTACGATTGGTCAGCACACACTCGCGGAAAAACTCAGACGCACTCATGCCAGATGCTTCGACTTTCTTAAGATAAGCCAGATGTTCAGCGTCAGTCAGTCGGAAGCCCACGCGCTTGGCCAACTGCGTATCAGCCGGTATCGTCCGTCGGCCTCGTTTCGTGGGCGTGCTGTCGTTACTCATCTCAGATGCGCCCCATGTTAATTTCGCGAATGCCTTTGGCGTCACGACGGGCGATCGCGGCAAGGTTCATCCACTCGCGCAGCGCCTCCACATCGGGCATGCCGCGTAAGGTCCATCGCGGATGGTTCGCGTCACTGCTCTCGACGACCAGCGTCCCGAAGCCCATAAGCCGTTCCCACCAGTTGCTCACGCACTCGACGTTCTGCACCCGATACAACTCGACGCTCGCCACGCGCCGGCTGAAAATACCGTAGCGCATGGTCATGCGAACGCTATCGATCACGATGTGGGTCTGAGCCGTCGTGGCTGCTCGAAAGCCGATCGCGGCCACAACTCCCAGCATCGCGGTCATCGTCGCGAAAAGTGGAATAAGCGTCCGCCATGCTGCTGACTCCCAGACCAGTGCCAGACCGACTATCAGCGTCAATGCGCATTTCATATAGAACGGCAGATTCACTGCCCAGCTCGGCGAGCCGCAAAACTCGACCACTGTCGGGCTGTTTGTTGTCGCTGTGACTGCTATTGCGCGCGTGGGCGCGCAAAGGTCTCTATCTAGTCCGTTCATCGCCTTTTGCCTAGAACACGTTGGTTTCAACAGCATTGGCCGTGATCGTAGAAAGCTTTGGCAATGACCGGATAGTTCCAGATCACGTTTGGGTTCTCGCTGTTCCACTGAGTGGCCGAATCGCAGGGGTTGCACAAAGACGAAAACGCTAGGCCGATGCGCGAGTGCCTGGGGATGCCGCAGCTTCGTCATATGATCGAACCCAATCGTCGTCGACGCTTGACACTGGAGCTGCCGCGTCCGTCTCGCCCTCCGGCACGGCGTGACCACGTGACGCACCGATCATTTCGAGGGATTCGACAACAATCTCAGTCGTATATCTGTCCTGTCCATTGCTAGACCACTTGCGCGTGCGCAGTCGACCATCGATATAGATCCTCGAGCCCTTCACCAAAAAGTCTCGTGCGATCTCCGCGTGACGCCCGAAGAACACAAGGCGGTGCCATTCCGTCGCCTCTTTCATGGTCCCGGTCGCCCGGTCCTTGTAGTAGTCAGTCGATGCGAGCCGGCAATTTGCTACGACGCCCGCGCTGAGGTCTTTCACGTCCGGGTCGGCGCCCAGGTGGCCTGTCAGCGTTACTCGATTCACCATGATTTGCTCCTTTTGTAACTAGGTTGGAAAGCTACTTTCGCGCGATGGAGATATCTTCTTCACGCGGTTCTACCGAGTCCGGGATTGCCCACTGCGGCAGTGGTGCATTCACGGTCCACGGTTGCGATTCAGCGTATGTGCTGAACTGTTTTTTGGTAAAACGGGTCGTCCAAAAGTCAAGCTCCGGGCGCAGCTGACGTATGTAGAGGTACGTCAGGAACCAACCGTCTCCGGCGCGAGCCATATCCGCCCATGGGCTCGCGTGGATATCCGATGAGTACGCTTCCCAGGCCACGCCCACCGCATCCACGCCCCAACCCTCGATGCCGGCGTGAAACGCCTGCAGGGTGGCGATCGTGGCGCGCTGCGCGACGGACCATGCGTGACCCAGGAGGGCCTGCGCGTCAAACTCGAATCCCGCGCGCGTCGCATCGAATTGGAATGGCATAGATGCGTGCATCAATGAACCATCAGCCAGACACCGGCAAGCGTGCCGGCCAGCGTGATCGCACCGGTCGCGACGGCGACCACCAACAGTTCGAGGAAGCGCCGTTGTGACATCAAGGCGACTGTGCGGGGCACGTCCTGCAACGTGTTTTCAAGCTTGCCGAGTAGCGCGCCCATCGACTCCTTGAACGCTTCTTGCGCTTGAGTGCGCGCTTGCAAAGCGATTTGCGCGAACGCCGCTTCACGGGCGTGGGAGAGCTCACCACTGATTGCGCGCAGCTCCACGACGCGGGTGGCGAGCCGCTGGTCGGTGTCGCTCACGATTGACGAAAGATCTCTCACGGATTTGTGCAAAGTGAGCACATCGCCCAAGAGTTCGCCAATCAGCGCATCCTTCTGCTGCTGCGATAGCGCTGTAGGACTTTTCGTGTCGTCGGAATGTGTTGGAACCGCGCTCATGATCAGTCCAGCAGGGCGAGGTAAGCGCGATCAATTTGGGCGCTGACGCCGGCAGCCAGCGCAGAGTCGGCAAGCAACTGGGTCCACTCGAACCGCTCGTCGGGGTCAGTAATCGTGCTCAGCTTGGCCTTCAGTTCTTCGCGGCTCGCAGCGAGTTCGCTCACCGTTTTTCCGGCGGCTCCCGCCGCACTGTAGGCGGGGCTTTGCATCAACACGGCTTGTTGGTTCAGGACAAAAGTGCGCGCACGCTTGTGGTATTCGAACAGAGGTGCAAATTCATCGGAGAGCACACTGTTTTTCTTCGCCCGATTAAACAGGAGACGAATTTTCGACGGCTCGACATCGAATGCGGCAAGCTCTTCAATGGTCGAACGCGTGTCTTTCTGTTGCTTCGCATCGGGCACTGTCGGCACGACGTACAAGTCGAATATGTCCTGCGATCCCGCATAGTCGGACATTAGCCCAATGAAATCCTCTACATTCGATGCGCCGACGTCGACCACGGCATCGTCTACCGACAGCAACCATGCGTAGAGCTTTCCGAATTCTTCACCACGCAGCGTTTTTTGAGTCGCATCCCTCGTCTCGTCTGAGTTGATTGACTCGATCGCGCGCACTTCCGCATGCGGCATACGGGGAGCAAGCATGTGACGCACGACGGTGCTTTTGCCGACGTTTCCAGAGAAATTGATCACAGCGATTTTCATTACATGTTTCCTCGTTAGCCAGGCGCCAGAGTTATCTACAGTTGCGCCCGGCGATCATCGGGATCAGCGAGCGACGCTCGGCGCGCTTTGCTTGGCAACGTCGCGCTCTGGGTTGCGTTTTGGTTTGGGTACTTCGGTGACCATTTGACGAGCCTCGCGGTCAACATCAACTTGCGCTAAGCGCGCGTCGATCGCCGGCTTCAGGTCCTGCACGGCAGCGCCAGATTTTTGGTGCTCGGTCTGCACCGCGACTCCGGCCTGTAGGCGTTCTGCCAGCCTGTCCATCACTTCGCGCACGACGTTATCGGGCTGACCCGCAAGCGCCTTCTCGACTTGCTCGCGCAGGCCTGCGACGTTCATCGCGACGGCGGCTGGGTCCTGGCTACCGGGTAACTGCTTTTCTTGCTTCTGTATCTCCCAGACGTTCAGGCGCGTATCGATCTGATCGATTCGGATGACCTTTCCGTCGACATCTTTGACTGGCCGGTTGACGGTGACGGGGCGGGAGCCAAGATTTTCAAGTGTCAGTGCATCGCCCGGTTGCACACCTGAGTCGCGGACTGCTCGCTCCAGATCCTTTCCCCACACGGTCTTCGTTGCCCCGTCAGGATCGCTATAGGAAACGTAGTAGCTGTCAGCGTTGTCCTTGTCATTTTTGTATGGCGCGGCACCATGCCCCAACAGCACGCTTTGACCAACTTGCTCTGGCGCGGGGCGCGTCTGCGCAGCGGTGCGGCCAACCGGCGCTTCAGGAACGATTGCCGCCGCTGCCACTGCTTGCGATGAATGAGCCGCAGGAGTTGCAGGAGAGGCAGCAGCGGGCGCGGCATCAGTTGATTGCCGCTCCGGAGATATCGCCGCTTCGGATGTGGCTACGGCTGGCGCGACATTAGAGGGTCCGCTGTGTGCGTCGTCCGTGGCCTGTTTCGGCGCCGGTGTGGGTGTAGGTGCGAATGTCGTTGGCGACAGCGGATGGGGGACCGGGGGCGAGCGCTTGCCAGCTGTGATGATCAGCGCGTCGCGTTCACGCCGTGCCTCTTCGAGCATCGCCCGATCCTGCTCTTGAGGCTCAAATCCGTGCGTTTTCATGCCAGCCAGCGTGGCTTCCATCCACATGTTACGGCGAAACACTTCGCTTCCCTTCAGTGTGACCTGTTGCCAGCCCTTCGCTATCGCGACGGTCACCATGTCAGCTGCCGTACCCCGGTCCTCTCCACCCGTGGCCAAGCGGGGGCCTTTGTCGGTGAACTTCGGCTTGTGGTTATCTGAGTTACCGGGATCTTTTTCGTCGAATCGCCAGAAATCGCCATCGCGCACGACGTATCGCGAGGCAATAGCCTCAGGTATGGCGTAGCCGTCCCTGGTCATGACCGCCGGCGATGATATTTCGTTACCGCTGTCCGGGCGGTCACGACCAATAAGCGAGCGCGTAAAAGCGTCCAACAACCGCGCTCCAGCATTGCGACGCGACACCTTGTCTTCCGCCTCGCGACGCTTCTCAGCGTCCGACACCTCATTGGGTGACTGCTCGAGCTTCGGCGCCGGTACCGCCTCGATGGCATTTTCTTCGCCTGCCTCGCTGGTGGCCGCGGTCAGAGATCCGCGCGGTATTGCTTCCGGCGTCGCATCTGTGGCATTAATCGCCTGCAAATCCGCTGGGACGTCGACAGCTGAGATGGGATCGGAGGACGCGACGACCGCGACCGGTTCATCCTCCGGAGCGCTCGCATCTGGTGTCGGGGTTTGCGTTGCTGGCTCCGACAGTACACCGCTCGGCGTCGTGTCCGCCACTGCGCGGGTTGCCTGGAATGGCGCAACGGGTTCATTCGAGTCGACGCTGGGCACACCACGGGGGGCGGCCGTAGCAGGTGCTTCCACAACGCCGTCGATCCCCAACGCCGGTCCTTCAACATCGACTTCGCTGCGTGCGTTGAACGCCCGCAGTGCCTCGCGCTCAAGACCATAATCGACCAGCGACAACGCTTCGCGGTATTGCGGCATACGCATGTTGTCGACAATCGTTTCAAAAGCTATCTCGCGCGCTTGCGGATCGGTGATCGCCTTCAGATCTTCGGAGTCCCCTGATGCCCACACCCGGTAGGCTCTTTCTTCTCCGAGGTCCGATAACACACCGACGGCCAGCAAACCGTCGCCGCTATTGCGCGAAGCGATCCGCTCCTGTGGAGCCGCGATAGCGCCCGGCAAGCCGTTCTGACCAGTTTGGCGTGCTGGCTGAAGCGCTGGTGTGACATGCGAATCATTGGGGGCTGCACCTTCAGGCGCTACGCGGCCGTCGCGAGCCCTTGCAAAGAACGCTTCGCGGGCATCCCTCACAGCGACTATTTCGGGCGTTTCAGGTGTGGTAGCCGTTGCACCGGTAGCATCGTTGCCTTCTCTCGATGCATCAACGGACTTGTTTTCAGCCATGAGTCAGTTCCTCTTGAATAGGCGAACGGGCGCCATCAGGCGCGCTCGCCTGGCTAGCTGTATCCGCAAAGTTGAATTGAATGCCGGTCAGTTCCAGCAGGTCGGCATAGATTCCATTCGCAAGCGTGGCCACGAGCGCAACCGACAGATCTGCATCACGCATTGCAGCCAGATCTGTCGCGCGCGCGACTCGTGTACCGTCCGCCCGCCGTGCCGCGGTCGCGGCACGGCGCTTGGCCTGCCATTCGATCGGATCAATGATCGGCACATCAGTAGTGCAGAGCTCGTTCGCCCCAGCCGCCGCCTTAAGTTGCGTCTCGGTAGGCAGTTTCTCGTCCAAGGCACGCAGCGATGGGCTCATCTCCTTGAGCCGGTCCACAAAGAGGGGATCGGTGTAGTAAAAAGCCTTCTTACAGCGAATCGGCTTGCCGAAGCCCATCAGGATCTGCTCGTCCTGCGACATCTCCTCGAGCTCCTGCGGCATCATCAACGCGCGCTTTTGGTCTGAATGATTTTCGCCGCGCGGCTTGCCCGGGGTTCTGCTTTTCGATACCGAGGTCTCTGTGAAAAACCCAAGCGCGTCGGACAGGTCCTTCGCTTCGCCGTGATCCTTGGGTGGATAGACGACCTTCGCGGCATGGTTCACCACCAGCGTGCGCGTTCCTTCTTTGCCATACAACGAGGGCCGCTCCATCTGCGAAATCGCCTGGATAATCGTCAACAGCCGCAGGTTGAAGCCCGCGATAAAGGCGTTCGATGTATCGATGATGTTCACCTTGCCGATCGCCGTGAACTCGTCGAGAACCAGCGTGCACTGGTATTTGAGCGACGGGTCGTGCTCAGGCAAGACCGATGTGTTCAAATCGATTAGCTGTGAGAAGAACAGGTTCACTAGCAACGCGGCGTCTTCGAGCCGGTTCGGCTGGATACCGATGTAAATCGTCATGCGCCGGCGGCGCACTTCGTTAATGTCGAATGATGAATGGCTGGTTGCGGCGTCGACGATTGGGTTATCGAATATCAGCAGCGGCGCATTGAAGGTCGATAAGATCGACGACAACACCTCTTCGCCAGATGCGAGGAAACGGTTCAGTGCACCAGTGCATGCTTCCGACAGGCCCTTGGTAGCCCGCAGTTGTGCGATGTGCTCTTTAATCGGCTTACCCATGCCCGACGACTGGCGAAAGATCTCGCCGAGCGTGCAATAACGCTCTTTGGTCGCCGTTTCCATCAGATAGAGGCTTAAGCCCACGAACAGATTGCGTGCGAGGTCATTCCAGAACTTGGTTTTCGCCTCAACATTGGTCGGATAAAATTTCAAGCCGATCGCCTGCACGTCGCCGATACGAAGATGTTCCGGCCGATTGGCAATGGAGTCGAACACGTTCCAGCCGTGCGATTTGCCGTCTTCCGCAAAGGGAGCCCACAGGAAAACCTTCTGTCCGTACTTTTGCCGGTAGGCGGACGTGAACTTAAAGTTCTCCAGCTTCAAGTCCAGCACGACCATCGAATCCGGATAGGTGAGGAGATTCGGGATCGCTACGGCCACGCCTTTACCTGACCGAGTAGGTGCGGCGAGCATGACAAATTGCTGGCCAGGAAACGTCAGATATTTGCCCCGATATTTGCCGATGATGAGCGCGGGCTTGCCGTCTTCATTATCGAGCAACCCGGTCTTGCGGATTTCATGCGCTTTTGCAAATCGGGCGCTCCCGTGAAGCTCCCGCTTGGCCGTTCCAAACGCGGCGAAGCAGACAGCAGCGATCGCCCCAACGGGAATCGCCACGGACACAAACGAACAGGCGGCTAGCGCTTTTTTGACTGCGGGTACATCGCCATATGCATGCCAATAGTCGCGCAGCGTAAAGATACCGATCACCGACGGGGGGAGGTGCTGCATCTTCGCAAAGAGTGCGGCGCCCGCGAACTGGCCACCCACCGCGACGGCCGCTACGCCAACGGCCGCCAGCGCGCTCACGAGGATTCTTGAATGGTTTGTCATAGGTGGCCTAGAAGAAATTGACGGCCACGCCGGGACCGAACTGGCGAATCAGGCAAGCCGATATGCACAGCCCGTCAATCTGGTCGACCACGCTGCAGTCGAGGTGCTCTCTTGTGCGAACCTGCTCTGATGTCGGCAGTTCGCGATAGCCGCCGCTACGGAATGTCAGGCAGAGACCCGAGCGAGTGCCAATGACATCAAGTGCGACGGCGCCGACCGTGCCGGACTGAAACAGGTTGCAGGTGACATTGATTACTGGTCGCACCACTGCTTCGATGCTCGCAGCCATCTCTCCAATTTGAGCGGCCCAATCACCGGCAGCGATCAAACTAATGGCAGCATCGAAATCGAACATGAGCGTTTCGCACGTTTCGGACGTTTCGCACCGGGTATTCATGCGAGTCCCCGCAAGAGCTTCCACTTCTCCACCGGGTCATAATGGATCTGGGTCAGGCGCTTTTTCTCCATGAAGAGCACCAGGTCGATCGTGGTCTTGACCTCGTGCAGGATGTAGTTCCAGTCGAGCGTTTGACCGACCTGGCTTGCCTTTACCAGCGTCGCAATGCGCGAGAACGCAGAAGCGCAATCGTTCGCATGGACGGACGTCATGCCGCCATCGGTACCGGTATTGAGCAACGTGAGGTAATCCCAGGTCTCGTCGCCGCGCAGTTCGGTCAGGAACACCCGGTCAAACTTCATGCGCAGCGTCGAGCGGACGATTTCTTTCGCCGGCAAGCTGTCGCTAAAGAACATGTGCACGTGATTGGGATGACTCGGCAACGACAGTTCGTGTGTATCTTCGATCGTGCCAATGCGCGTGGTAGCCGGGACGAGATCGGCCAGCATCTTCATGAGGGTCGTCTTGCCGGACCCCACACCACCCACGGTCACGATGTTGAGCTTGTGCTTAATCGCAAGCTCGAACAGACGCGCGACGTTGCGTGACGCTTTGGCGGCCAGCATCTCCAGCTCAAAGGGCGCGAGGGTCACGCCCGCCGGCACAAACTCGATCGGCGCGGCATCCTGAAAACTGTTCTCCAGCAGATCCGGCAGTTTTCGCGCAGCGATTCCCGACGAGAGGACGGAAGGGGACATATCGTCAAAGCCAGCCAGCGTTCCCGCACGCACATAATCGTCCATTGAAAATCGAACCGTGCTCGGAATCCGGATGGTCATCGAGACGGTGCGCGGCTCGCACGCGGGTGCGATCATGACTTGACCACGTTCGCCATCCGGTAGGCGCACCGGCTTGATCGGCGCTTGCACCGACAAGGGCGGCGTCGTCTTGTTGTAGATCGTCAGTGCGTCCGCCAGTTTTTTGCAAAGATCGAGCGAGAGGGCGGGCGCTGCGTGCTGCTGCCAGCCGCTAACCGACTCGGTCCAGATCTCGTGCGGACGATTGATCGATACTTCGGTGACACCTTTCGTTGCCATCAAATCGGCAATGCCGGTCGACGCCAGATAGCTGCGGACTGTCTTGCTCGAATCATAGTGGGTCGTCGGCACGACGTTCCGCACCACGTTATTGTTGATGTTCGAGGTCATAGACGCTCCTGAAGTCCACATCGCGCGCCACGAAAATGTTGAGCGCGGAACCCTGATTCGAGTACGCTGTCGGCGGGATATCGACGGTGTTTTTGAGGGTGTCGTCGGCCAGGCTTTGGCCTGCCGACGAGGTGTTGGAAAACTGGATTTGATTGTTGCCACTGCCGAGCGACCGATTGCTCGCGGCCTGTCCGAAGTCGCCAATGAGGCTCACCATGATGGCGCCGCCGAAACGGTCCCAGAAATGATTGTCGACATAGGCCTCGAGGCCGCTTGCGCCAAGCGAGTCGGAACCAGGCGAGTCAAGCGGGATCGTGACGCCATTGGGCATATCGATGCGCGACCAAAGGACGAAGATCCGCGCCTGGCCCTGCATGAGGGCGGTGCGCTGCTCGCCAGTGGCCTCACTGCCACGCTCGACCAAGAGTGTCCGACCGTCAGCGGAATACACGTCCTGAGTGACGATGCACGAG
>Ga0302220_10000616_pt1 | contig 29717 bp, 30 predicted proteins | sample II_Palsa_E1_3_FD_194572 | JGI IMG/M metagenome (GOLD analysis project Ga0302220, IMG submission 194572) | Peat permafrost microbial communities from Stordalen Mire near Abisko, Sweden - II_Palsa_E1_3 | ecosystem: Environmental > Terrestrial > Soil > Palsa > Peat permafrost | place: Sweden...
CGGCGCGCGCAAACACATGGGGCCTGCCTGACATCATGAGCGATATGGCAATCAAGGGCGCGTTCATGCGCAAGTCGGCGCTGTGGTTCGGCGTGTTTATCGTGATGGCGATCATCTGCTTGCCGGGGCTGTGGGTCGTGCTCAACGCGTTCCGTTCGAACGTGGCGATTTTGTCGAATCAATCGCCGCTGGTCGGCTCAAGCTACACGCTCGATAACTTCAAGAGCATGTTCGGCTACGGGCAAATGGCGTCGCTGCCCATCAGCCAGTATTTCCTGAATTCGCTGATCATTTCTTGTGTGAGCACGATTGCAGCGCTTGCGATCGGCGTGCTTGGCGGTTATGCGTTCGCGCGTTTCGAGTTCAGGCACAAGAAGGTCATGTTCGTGGCGCTGATGCTCACCCGTGCGATTCCAGGCATCGCGCTGTCGCTGCCTATCTTTATGCTGTGGGCATGGACCGGTCTGCTCGATACGCGCATTGGCGTGATCCTCGTTTATCTCGCGATGAACGTGCCGTTCACCGTATGGCTCATCGACGGCTTCTTTCGCGAGGTGCCGATCGAGTTGTCGCAGGCGGCGCAGATCGATGGATGTAACCGTTGGCAGGCGTTCTGGCGCATCGAGTTGCCGCTCGCAAAAAGCGGGATTGCATCGGCGGGAATCTTTGCGTTTCTCACAAGCTGGAATGAATTCGCACTGGCCACGCAATTGTGCCGAAGCCCCGATACGAAGACGCTGCCCGTCGGTTTGATGGACTTCACCGCGCAGTTTTCGGTCGACTGGGCCGGCATGTGCGCGATGGCCGTGATCATCATTATTCCGGCGATCGTGCTGACCTTCATCGTGCAGAAACATCTGATCGCGGGCCTGACGCTCGGCGGCGTAAAAGGTTGAACAGGCTGAACACGCTTTAGAGGGAACTAAAAAATGACAACTATCGATACCGTCGACATCCGTCAGGTCGACCTTCAACCCAAAGTCAAACGCACGGATGCAATCCAGTCGTTCGTGGTGCAGGAGACCGTGCTGGTGACGCTCCATTGCAGCGACGGCAGCGTGGGCACGGGTTATACGTACACCATCGGCACGGGCGGGTCGTCGATCGTCGCATTGCTGCACGATCATCTGGCGCCGTTGCTGATTGGACGCGATCCGGCCGCGTACGAAGCCATTTGGCGCGACCTCTTTTTTCATACGCACGCGACGGCTGTTGGCGCGATTACGAGCCTGGCGCTGGCCGCAATCGATACCGCTCTATGGGACCGCAACACACGCGTGGCGAACCTGCCCTTGTGGGTCGCAGCCGGCGGTTCGAAGCCGCGCACGCGCACGTATTCCACCGAAGGCGGGTGGTTGCATTTGTCGGAGGCAGAACTCGTCGATCAAACCTTGCAAGCGCGCGCTGCCGGTTTTCATGGCGCGAAGATCAAGGTCGGGCGTCCGCATCTGGCCGAAGACACCCGGCGGCTCACGGCTGTACGCGACGCGATGGGCGACGACTTCGAGATCATGGTCGACGCGAATCAGGGTTTCACGTTATCTGAAGCCATCCGCCGCGCGCATGCGTTCGAACCGTTGCGGCTTGCGTGGCTGGAAGAGCCCATGCCCGCTGAAAATATCGCTGCGCATCAGCGGCTTTGCGCCGCGAGTCCGGTGCCAATTGCGGTTGGGGAATCGATGTATCACCCCGCACAATTCGCCGAGTACCTGAAGGCCGATGCATGCTCGATCGTTCAGGCCGATGTCGCGCGCGTGGGCGGAATCACGCCGTGGCTGAAAGTGGCGCATCTGGCCGAGACCATGAACGTGTCCATCTGCCCGCACTTCCTGATGGAGCTGCATGTGAGTTTGTGCGCGGCCGTGCCGAATGCAACGTGGCTCGAATATATTCCTCAACTTGATGCGTTGACCGGTAAGCAGGTTCAGATCGAGCACGGTTATGCGGTCGCGCCGATGGAGCCGGGGATTGGTATCGACTGGGATTGGGATGCGATTGACGCGACGCAGCGCATGCATGTTTGCGTCGATACCCGCGCTGCCGCTTAAGCCATGAGCACGAAGGTCATGCGCCATTGCCTGTCACTCGATCTACGCGACGATCCTGAAGTCATCGCGCAATACGACCGGTATCACGAAGCGGTCTGGCCCGAAGTGCTGGATGCGCTGCGAGCGTCAGGCATTGTCGATATGACGATCTGGCGGCGCGACACGCGGCTGGTGATGTTGATTGAAACGGAGCCGGACTTCAGCTTTGACAAACTCGTGGCGGGCGCGGATGTGCATCCGCGCGTGACTGAGTGGAATGCGTTGATGGCGAGCTTTCAATGTCCGCTGCCGGGTGCGACGAGCGCTGAATGGCAGCCAATGAAGCTGGCGTTCAATATGCAAGCTCAGAAAAAGGGCGATGAAAGCTGAGCGCGTGAGTGTTGGTCGAGCCTGCTCGATCAGACAATACGCACGATCACGGAAAAGAGCCACACCGCAATACCGACGCCGCCGACCAGGCATACCGCTACTGCGCACAAACGCCAAAGGGTCTTCATCGGTCGTACCTAAAAAAAGAAGGCCGCAAAAGCGGCCTGAAGAGGGGGTACTACAGGGGGATCAATGAGACGCATCGTAAGACGCGAGACTTAAGAGAACATTAAGCCGCGCAAATCACCACCTTGGCGCACTCCGATCTTTCTTACCCGCGTAAGCAAACCGACCCCAGCTTTCCAGGCGGCACACTCGCTGCCCGCCCAGCCATGCAACGAATAATAGACTCAAAAATTTGATTCTGATAAAGTGAATTCAGAATTCCTTATCCGTTCCTCATTTGCTTGAAACTGAATAAAGCTGGCTTGGAGCTGAATATGACCGTCGTGGAAACTGCTGCAACTCGTCCGATTATTTGCAGCGATGTGGAATGGGCTGCGCGCCTCAAACTGGCCGCGACGTATCGCGTGTTCTTCATGCTGGGCTGGCACGAGCTGATCTTCAACCACATCACGCTGCGCGTACCTGGCACCGACGATCAGCTCCTCATCAATCCGTTCGGACTCGCTTACGACGAAGTCACAGCATCGAATCTGGTGAAGATCGACCTGACCGGCAAAGTCCTCAGCGAAAGCCAGTACCCCGTCAATCCGGCCGGCCTGACCATCCACAGTGCGGTACATGCGAATGTCCCGGATGCGCATTGCGTCATGCATATCCACACCACGGCGAGCGTCGCTGTTGCCTGCATGGAGGAAGGGCTGGAGGACAACAACATCTATTCGTCGCAGCTGTACGACAAGGTCGCCTATCACACGTTTGAAGGCACGACCGTGCACGATGAAGAGAAATCGCGGATGGTGGCGTCGCTCAATGACAAGCGGCTGATGATCCTGCGCAATCACGGCTTGCTCGCGCATGGCGCCACGCTCGGCCACGCGTTCGTGCTGATCTGGACGTTGAACCGCGCGTGCGAAATCCAGCTCGCGACGCATTCAATGCGCGGCAAGACACTGCTTGTAGATCCGAAAATCAGTGAGCGCTCGACCCGCGATGCGCTTCAATACGATCCGCGCTTCGGCGGCGGAGATCAGGTCCTTGACGCGCTGATTCGCCGCCTGGACCGCACCGACACCAGCTACAGGCAGTAACACGGCCAAAACCGCCTCACGGCTGCACGGCGAACATGTCCATCAGCACATCGCGTAGCCACTGGATGCCGGCATCGCTTGAGAATCGCACATGCGTGTGGATTTTTACTTCGATGGCCGGCAAATCGAACGGTAACGCCAGCAACCGGAATGCGTGAGCGCGATTAAAGCGCTCGGCGATGCTGCGCGGAAAGATCACCGCAAGATCCGTGGTCCGGACGATCTCCGGCGCCACGATGAAATGCGGCAGCCGCAGCACGATATCGCGCTCCATGCCGAGTTCCGCGAGCCATTGCTCGATCATCCGATGCCCGGTGGCGTTCGTGCTTGCATAGACGTATCGCAAACCGGCCAGATCCTGCTTCGACGCCTTCTTCCCTTTCAGCGGATGTCCCGCGCGAACCAGGCACACGTGTTCGTCCGAAAACAGCGTGTCGCCTAAGCAGCCTTCCTCCAGCCCCGGCACGTAGCCGAGCGCGAGATCGATCTCGCCTGCACGCATGGCCGCGCCCGCCGACTCCGACGCGAGCTGCACGACCTCGAAGCGCACCTTCGGCGCCGTGCTTTCCAATGCGGCGAGCAAGGGCGGCAAGAAGTAGAACTCAGACATATCCGACATCGATATCTTGAACACGCGTGACGCGGTCGCGGGATCGAAGTGACCGTGCGCCTGCATCGCAAGGCTGATGATGCCGAACGCTTCATCGAGCGGACCATGAAGGCGGATCGCGGCCTCGGTCGGCACCATGGTCTGCGGCGTGCGCACGAACAGCGGATCGTCGAACAAGGTACGCAGGCGCCGCAGCGAATGACTCACGGCGGGTTGCGTGAGACCGAGCCGTTCGCCCGCCGCGGTGAGGCTGCGCAAGTCCCAGATCGCGAGGAATACGCGCAACAGGTTGAGATCGGTGAGACCGCTATTCGTCTGGTTCATGGCATCCATTATTGGTGCGAATTTGACGCATATGTGCGTCGATTCTATCTTGAGGGCAAGCCATTCAACCGATACAACACGACGCCGGAGCCCCGATGAATCTCGCAGACGACCCCAAGCTGGCGACCCTCACCCGCGCATCGAGCGTGATTGCCAATCCGCTCGCGCTGGACGATGTGATCGCGGAAATCGCTGAGCGTCGCGATGAATTCGACCAACTCTCGCACGTCCCCCGCGACATGATCGCGACCATGAAGCGCGCTCGCATTTTCCGCGCAAGCACGCCCAGATGCTTCGGCGGCGACGCGCTCGCACCCGCTGATTTCATGCGCGTGCTGGAACGCATCGCGGTGGCTGACGGGTCGACCGCGTGGGTGGCCGCGTTCGGCTCCGCCAACGTCTATCTCGCGGCGTTGCCCGTGCAAACGCAGCGTGAAATTTATGCGAGCGGCCCGGATCAGGTCTTTGCCGGTGGTCTTTACCCCGTACAACCTGCCGTTGCTGCAGCGGGTGGCTGGACCGTGAGCGGTCAATGGCACTTCGCGAGCGGCTGCAAGGGCGCGGACTGGATCGGCGTGGGCATCGGCGGGGCGCCAGCCGGCAGCGACAGTCCGAACGCCGGCAAGCCGCTGACGGCCGTGTTTCGCGCTGAAGAAGTCGAGATCGTCGATAACTGGAATGTGGTCGGCATGCAGGGCACGGGCAGCCACGACCTGCGCCTGAAAGACAAGTTCGTCGCCGATCCGTGGACCTTTGTGCGCGGCAGCGGCGCGGTAATCGATGAACCTTTGTACAAATATCCGGCCGTTTCGTATCAGGCCGAAGTCCACGCGGCGGTCAACGTCGGACTGGCACGCGCGGCGCTCGACCTGGCGGCGGAGATGTCCGGCGGCACGAAAACGACGACCGGCGCGCCGCGCCTGGCGGATCGCGCTTACTTTCGCATCGAGCTGGGTCGTGCTGAAGCCCAGTGGCGCAGCGCCCGCGCGTTCTTTTATCAAGCGTCCGACGATGCCTGGAACTCGATCATCGCCGGCCAGCCGGTTACGCCCGAGCAAGCGAGCCTGTTGCGCCTGAGCGCCACGCACGCCGCCCATGTGTGCGCGGATGTGGTTCAGCAGGCTTACCGGCTGGCCGGTGTGGCGGCAATCTACCGGAACAACCGGATGCAGCGCCTCGTTCGCGATTCCATGGTCGTCACGCAGCACGCCTTTCTGGGCGAGGCGACCTACGACGGCGCCGGCGCCATTTTCGCGGGCATTGCGCCCACGATCACGCCGTATCCGTAAGCATGGAGACAGCATGAACGAAGTCGATAACCGCAAGTTGTTCCGAGAAGCCATGGCGCATCTGTCGGCGGCCGTGAACATCATTACGACCGATGGCCCGCATGGCCGCTGCGGCATCACGGCGAGCGCGGTCTGTTCGGTAACGGATAGCCCGCCGACCATGCTCGTCTGCGTGAACCAGTCGAGCGCCGCGCACGCGGTCTTCGCGGGGAATGGGCACGTCTGCATCAATGTGCTGCCCGGCAATCAGCAGGAGCTGGCGCGGCACTTCGCCGGCATGACCAAGTTGCCGATGAACGCACGCTTCGAGCAACAGACCTGGACCGCGGGGCTGCTGGGGACACCCGTTTTAGCCGATGCTCTCGCGAGCCTGGAAGGGCGGATTGTGGAGCGGAAGACGGTTGGGTCGCACTCGGTGATGTTCGTGGAAATCGCCGACATGGTGGTGCGCCACGATGGCGACGGCCTGATCTATTTCGATCGCGATTTTCATCGGCTGGCGCGGGTGGAGAGAGCGCCGGCTGCTTGTTGAAAGCGTGGGGCACGTTTCGCTCGTCGGTCAGTCGTTCGGGAAGTTGCGCGCGACACTGATCATCGGGAAATGCAGGTTCGCGCCGCTGAACGGCGGGAAGTTCTTGAAGTCGGCGCGCATCTCGTGGCGCACCGGCGACGCCAGCGCGGCGTTCAACGCGTCGGGCGAATCGAAGACCACCTTGTTGCGCTGCATGGCGTGCGATCGCGCAACCGGCAGTGCGCCGCGATAGTCCATCCGCGTGTAGATCTCGATCTCCCGAATGCCGGGAAAACGCGCCATGATGGGCGGGTGACTATCGATGTAGTGACCCAGCCACGCGTTCAGATCTTCTGCAGGACCCTCGTAGCTGACCATATACGTGCAGCGAGGGTCATCGGCCGGTTGCGAGCCTGGATCGGGCACCGGAAAGCGCCGCACAGCCATGACCTGCTGCGCCAGGTCGCACTCTTTCAATCCTGTCAGATTCACTAGCGCATGCGCATTGCCGCCTTCGCGCAAGACGTTTTCCAGCGCGTCGATACCCTCGAAATAGAACTGCAGCGTGCAACGCGGTGGCGGCTCGGCATGCAGATAGGGGTCGTTCGCCCCGCCTTCCACGGGCACGTGGACCACAGCGCGTTTGATTCCGGGCATGGTCGCAGCAATAGAGTGAATCGCCTGCGGATCGACCGCTTGAGCCACATCGGTCGTTGCGCGCTCGGTCGCAATCAAAAAGAGGCAGACATCCATGAGTTTTGCTTCCGGTTGGGCAGGCTGAAGACGATTTGGAAACGTCGCTTGACGAACTGTGCGTCCGATCATAATCTGAATTCAGAATGTTGCAAAAAGCTTTGAGCGTGATTTTTACGTTCACGCCCTTTTCGAAAAATCTATCTGGAATTTCAACGTGATCGATGCACATTGTCATAGCAGCAGCATTCGCGTTCAGGCTGACGCCCGGCGCGCGTTTTTACTCATGGCCGATGGCGAGCGCCAAGGCCGATGGGCGTTGGGTAGCTGGAAGCGCAGAACGGTTGGGGCGAAGACGTTCGTTGGGGAATCGGTGTTCACGGGCGCTGAAACCTGGGTGCGGATTCACGCCGATCCTGCCGCATTGACGATCGATTACGAGGTCGGCGGACACGAAGAAGGCCTGCGATTTCGCAATGCCGCTCGTGTATTCGATGGCCCGGCGTTGGGGCATCCCGAAGGCACGGCAGTCATCACGCTTTTCACCTGGCGGCTCGCCACGCAATCCGACGACGCGTGGGCGCAAATCTGCTCGACGCACGAAACCGAGATGTTCCTGATCCGGGCGCTGCTTGAATCGGGTCGTGACTGTGACACAGCGCCGGCATGAAAGCGATCCAGTATTCGCAGTACGGCACGCCGGATGTCCTCGAAGTCGTCACGCTCGATGACCCTGTTGCGGGACCGAACGAAGTTCGTGTTCGGCTGAGGGCCGCGGGGGTATCGCCGATCGATGCAAAGCTGCGCTCCGGCGCCTTGCAAGCGCATTTCTCGCTGACATTCCCGAAGATCCCGGGACGTGACGGCGTGGGTGTCATCGATCAAATCGGCGAGGGGGTTGCGGGGTTTTCATCAGGCGATGAAGTTTGCGTCGCGGCTGATCCGATGCGCAGCGGGACCTACGCCGAAGCGATCGTTTGTGCGCCATCACGCGTGGTGAAAAAGCCTTCGAATCTTTCGACCTCGCAAGCCGCCGCGTTGCTCCAGCCTGGCATCAGCGCCTGGATCTCGATGTGCCGGACCGCGAGGCTATCGAAAGGCATGAGCGTGCTGATTCATGGCGGCGCGGGCGCGGTTGGCAGCCAGATGATCCAGCTCGCGCGTCATCGCGGGCTCAACGTTACAACGACCTGTCACGCGGCGAATATCGACTATGTGCTGGGGCTCGGCGCGCATCGGGCGGTGGCCTACGACCGCGATGACTTCAGCGTGCTGCGTCATTTCGATGTCGTGTTCGACCTGATTGGCGGCGAGACGCACGCTCGGTCGTATCAGGTATTGAAAGCGGGTGGCCAGCTCGTCTACCTGACTGCGGCGCCGTTTGAAAACCAGGCCGGACAATACGGCGTCACCGTCACGCGCGCAATGATCTCCGACGACTCGGAAGCGCTCCATGCCGTCGCGCAACTCGCCACCGAAGGCGCACTCACACCGAGCGTAATGACCACGCTCCCACTCGCCGACGCCGCCGATGCACACCGCCAGTTTGAAGCGGGTCAGATCACACGGGGCCGGATCGTGTTGAACATAGAGGACGGGAGTTGAAAACGCTTGACGTCCAATTTTTAACCCAATAATCTGAATTCAGAATGTTGTAAACGCGGTCGCAGGTCAGTTGATTGAGTTCCGACCCGCGCGGTTCAACCCGCGCACTCCAACCCGCTTTCTGAAGAAGTCCTCGCAACTATACGATGCAAAAAATTCCCGATGTCCGCCCCGCGCCCCAGTCGATGCAAAAAGCGTTCGCGGAAAAACGCGCGCTGTCGTGCGTGTGGTTCGCAATGGGCAGCACGCCGCTCGTAGAGATTGGCATGACCGCCGAGCCCGATCTGATCGTGATTGACCGGCAGCATGGGTTGTGGGAACGCACCGCGCTCGAAGCAGTGATCGGCCAGGTGCGGTATCAGGTTCCGGTGATCGTGCGTGTGGGCGAGAACTCGGGGCAGGCGATTGCCGAAGCGCTGGACGCCGGCGCTGCGTCGGCATTGGTTCCGCTAGTCGAATCCGCCGATGAGGCCCGCCGCGCCGTCTCCTTCGGCCGCTATCCGCCCTTCGGACAACGCTCGGCAGGCGGCGTCAGGCCGTTGATAGCCGGCATGGCAGCAATGAAAAACGATGGCGGGCGGATCTCGATTGGCGTCATGATCGAGACGGTCGCGGGCGTGGAGCAAGTCGAAGCGATCGCCGCCGTGGAAGGGCTGGGCTATCTGTTTATCGGCACGGGCGACCTGTCCTTGTCGCGCGGCGATGTGGCGCCGGACGCGATCGAGCAGGACTGCGCGCGCATTTTGAAGGCCGCCCGCGCGAACCATCTTCCCTGCGGCATCTACACCGGGTCGACCCAGGACGCGCTTGCCGCTCGCGCGTTGGGTTTCGATTTCGTAGTAGCCGCAAGCGACATCGAAGTGGTGCGCGCCGGGTTCGATCAAGCCGTTTCTGCGCTCAAAGATTGAGCCGGTCATGACGTCATCTTCGAGCAGTTTCGTCGAACGATTGGTGGCCGAGTTGGGCGCCGATGTGGTGACGCCTGGCGCCGATCTCGGTACCCGGCGAGTGCGGGACTGGAGCGGAACGCCGGGCGCCGAACCCATCGCGTTGATCCGGCCGCGTTCGACGCAAGAGGTATCGCGGGCGCTCGCGTTTTGCCACGCCAACCAGCGGGCGGTCGTCACACAGGGCGGTTTGACCGGCCTCGCGGGTGGTGCCAACCTGTTCGGCGGCGAAGTGGCGCTGAGCCTTGAACGGATGAGCGCTATCGAAGAAGTCGATACTGTCTCGGGCACGATCACCGTGCAGGCGGGCGCGGTGCTGCAACGCGTGCAGGAAGCCGCCGATGCTGCCGGCATGATGTTTCCCCTCGATCTCGGCGCGCGCGGCAGTTGCACGATCGGCGGCAACCTCGCTACCAACGCCGGCGGAAATCGCGTCATCAAATACGGCATGGCGCGCGACCATGTGCTCGGTCTGGAAGCCGTTCTCGCAGACGGCACGCTGGTCAGTGATCTCCACAAGATGATCAAGAACAACAGCGGTTATGACCTGAAGAACCTGTTGATCGGCAGCGAAGGCACGCTAGGGGTGATCACGCGCGCGGTCATGCGGCTCGCGCCCAAACCACTGGGGGTATCGACGGCATGGTGCGGGCTCCCTGACTTCGCAGCCGTCACGCGGTTGCTGCAGCATGCCCGCGCGCGGATGTCAGGCGGGGTCTCGGCGTTCGAAGTGATGTGGCCGAGTTATTACGACTACGTGCTCGCAAATGTGAAGACCGTGCGTGCGCCGCTCGACACAACGCATGCGTTCTACGTGCTGCTGGAAAGCATGGGTTCCGATGCTGAAAGACAAGCCGAAGAGTTCGAAGCCATGCTGGGCGAGATGCTCGATGCCGGCGTGATCGAGAACGCCTCGCTTGCCAGTTCCGCCGCCGATGCCACCCGTTTCTGGGCCGTTCGAGACGCGCCCGCTGAATTCCCGATTCTTCTGCCGGGTCTTATCGGCTTCGACATCAGCTTTGCGATTGCCGATATCGGCCAGGTTGCCGAGCAATGCGAAGCCATGCTGCACGCGCGCTGGCCCGATATGCGCACGCTGGTGTATGGCCATCTCGGCGACGGCAACCTGCATGTCATCGCGCATCTGAAGAATGCGCCACCCGATCTCGAAGAACACGTCGATGCCGCAGTCTACGAACTCACGCGCGACTGGCATGGCGCTGTTTCCGCGGAACATGGGATCGGCGGCAAGAAGCGCGCGTATCTGGGCTACACCCGTGACGCTGGTGCGATCGGCGCAATGCGCGCGATCAAGCGCGCACTCGACCCCTCAAACCTGCTCAACCCCGGCAAGGTGTTCGTTGACGCTGTGCCCGGCAAGTCGAGCCCCACTGGAGCGCTGTGATGCTGCGGCTGATTTCTACCGTTCTTTCGCGCCGGCTCATCGCCGCGATCCCCACGCTGCTGATGCTCTCGCTGATCGTGTTCGTCGTGCTGCGCCTCATCCCTGCCGACCCGCTCGCGATGATGCTCCCACCCAACGCCACGCCCGCCGATGCTGCTCTTTTGCGCCATCAGCTCGGCCTCGATAAACCGATCCCCAGCCAGTTCCTGATCTGGATCGTGAATGCGCTGCACGGCAACCTGGGGGCATCGATTTCGTTCCAGCAACCGGTCGCCACGCTGATCGGTTCGACCCTGCCAGCGACGCTTGAACTCTGTCTCGCGGCACTCGTCATCTCGCTGATCATCAGCGTGCCGGGCGGCGTGTTTGCTTACGCCGTCACCGATCGCCGTGGCGAGTTGCCGGTCAGCTTTGCCGTCGTGCTAATGCAGTCCGTACCGTCGTTCTTGTGGGCCTTGTTATTGATCGCGCTGCTGGGTGTGTATTTGCCCGTGCTGCCGTTTTCCGGTCGCGTGGGCGACGGCATTCCGATGCCGCACCTTACCGGCTTCCTGCTGATCGACTTCCTGGTCAAGGGTCAATTCAGCGATTGGCTGAGTGCGGCGAGTCATCTCGTGCTGCCATCGCTCGCGCTGGCGTTTGGTTTCGCGCCGCTCGTGATCCGCGTGCTGCGATCGAGCCTGCTCGATCAGCGCAATGAGTCGTATGTGGGCGTGGCGCGGTTGCGCGGGGTATCGGAGAGCCGGATCTTGTGGCGTCACATGCTGAAGAACGCAGCATTGCCCGCCCTGACCATGATCGGCGTGCAGTTCGGTTTCCTGTTCGGCGGCGCTTTGCTGGTCGAGATGATTTTCTCCTTTCCCGGCGTCGGCAACTTGATGGTGCAGGCGGTGCGCAACAACGACCTGGTGTTGATCCAGGGTATCGCGATCGTGTTCTGCGCGCTGATGCTGGTGATCAACGCGATTGTCGACACGCTGTACGTGATCATGAATCCGCGCCTGCGCAAAACCGCATGAGCACACACGATATGTCCACGACCCCGTTGAGTTCGAAGCACGATATGAAGGCTGACATGCTGCGCGAATCCACTTCAGTCGACCCATCGCCGCAAGCGGCTACACCGCTCGCGCCAGTCAGCGGCAAATCGGCCCGCGTGCGCCGAAAACCCCCTGTCAACCTGTGGCTCGGCGGTGCGATCGTGCTGGGCGTGTTGTTCTGCGCCGTGTTCGCGCCGTGGCTCGCGCCGCATAACCCGCTCGATCAAGATTTGCTGCACATGTTGTCGCCGCCCGCATGGATGGCCGGCGGCGACGCCGCGTTTCCGCTTGGCACGGACAGCCTCGGCCGTGACGTGTTATCGCGCTTGTTATATGGCAGCCGAATCGCGCTGACAGTCGCGGTGATCGCGGCGTTTGGCGCGGGCATTGTCGGCAGCGTGCTGGCAATTCTCGCGGGCTATTTCGGTGGATGGGTCGATCGCAGCATCAGTTATCTGGTGGACCTGTGGATGTCGTTTCCGCCGGTCGTGTTGTCGCTCGTGCTGATGGTGAGTCTCGGCGTTGGCATAGAGAACGTGATCCTGTCGATCGTGCTGGTGGACTGGACGCGCTTTTGCCGCGTCGTCCGCTCCGAGGTGATGGTTGTGCGTCAGCGTGACTATGTGCTCGCGGCGCAACTGCTTAACTTCACGCATCTGCGGATCATGCTCCGCGAAATATTGCCTGCCGCGCTGCCGTTGATGATCACGTTGTTCTCGCTCGAAATGGGGGTCGCGATCACCGTGGAGGCGCTGCTGAGTTTCATCGGCTTGAGCGTGCCGGCCAATGTCACCGCGTGGGGCGTGATGATTGCGGACGCACGCGTGACCATGCATGAATCGTTGTCCGGACTCTTGTTCCCGGTGCTTGCCATCGTGATCACGGTGCTTGGCTGCAACCTTCTCGGCGACGGCCTGCGCGTCGCGCTCGATCCCCGCATGCGCAGCAAGGGAGAATGATGATGGCGACACCAACCGCTGAAGCTGTGCTGCAACTCGATGGCGTGACGCTGACTGCGAAGCTGGGCGCCGTGCCGGTCGCGGCGCTGCGGGACTTGACCTTATCGATAGGACGGGGTCGCGTGCTGGGCGTGGTCGGCGAATCGGGTGCGGGCAAAAGCATGCTGGCGCGCTTGATCTCGGGCTTGTTGCCTGGCGGTTTCACGGTGACAAGCGGCAGCATGCACTTCGCCGGACTGGATATGCTTGCCATGTCTGCGAGCAAACGCCGAGCACTTCTCGGCCGGAAAATCGCGTTCATCCCGCAGGAACCGCTGACCGCGTTGAACCCGCTGTGGACCATCGCCGATACCTTCAATGAGCATCTCGCACGCGTGGGCGTGCCGTCGAACGAACGCTGGGAGACCGCGCGCAAGGCGCTGGAATCGGTGCAATTGCCGGTACCTGGGGACATGCTCAAGCGCTATCCGCACCAGCTTTCGGGCGGCCAATGCCAACGTGTGCTGATCGCGATGGCCTTCGCGAGCAACCCGGCGCTGCTGATTGCCGACGAGCCCACGACCGCGCTCGATGTCGTCACGCAAACCCGCGTGATGCGCATGCTCGCGGAACAACAGCGTGTGCATTCGACTGCCGTACTGCTCATCACGCACGATCTGCGGCTGGCTGCGCATGTTTGCGATGACGTCGCGGTGATGTATGCCGGCGATCTGGTCGAGTACGGTCCGGCCCGCGATGTCCTCGATGAACCGCGCCACCCGTACACGCGAGCGTTGAAATACGCGACGCCTGATCTCACCGGACCACGACGCCGCCTGCCGGTACTCGCTCAGCAAATGCCGGGCTTGTCCGCGCTCGCTGGCATCGCCGGGTGCCGGTTCGCGCCGCGTTGCCCCAGCGCAGGCACCGCGTGCGCCGCTGTGTTGCAAACTCGCGCGGCACCCAATGGGCATCGGGTCGCGTGCAGCGAGGCGTGCGAACATGCGCCACTGGTCGACAATTCGCAGGCGCCGCTGTTGCCGCCTGCACCCGTCATGGGCGCACAACCGGTCGCGGAGCTGCGCGAGGCATCACTGACCTATACGAGTCGCGGCGGGGTGTTCGGGCAGCGCAAGACGTCTTTCCATGCCGTGAAGCCGCTGTCGCTGCAGATTTTCCCCGGGGAGTTCGTCGGGATCGTGGGAGAAAGCGGCAGTGGCAAGACGTCGGTGGCGCGGCTGTTGATGGGTATCGAACAGCCGACCGATGGGCGGGTGATGATCGGCGGCGAAGATTTGACGCATGGCAGCGCGGAGCGCGTGCGGCGCGCCCGCGAGCAGGTGCAGATAATCTTTCAGGATCCGCAGTCCGCGCTGAACCCGCGCCGCTCGGTCGAGCGGCTTCTGACGCAGGCGCTGGAAGCGGCCGGCGTGGCGTCGCTCGATGCGAAGCAGCGGCTGGCTCGCGCGCAGTCGGTGCAACGCGACGTAGGTCTTCCCGCCGATACCCTCACGCGCTTTCCGTCGCAGTTGTCAGGCGGTCAGAAGCAGCGCGTGAATATTGGGCGTGCGCTGTGTGCATCGCCGCAATTGATCGTCGCCGATGAAATCGTGTCGGGGCTCGATGTATCCGTCCAGGCGCAGATCCTGAACCTGCTGCTGGAGCTACGGCGCGAGCGGCAAATTGCGCTGTTGCTCATCTCGCACGATTTGTCCGTGGTCCGCTACTTGTGCAGCCGTGTGCTCGTGATGCGTCGTGGTGAAGTGGTGGAGCAGGGGCTGACCGAGGAAGTGTTTGCGGCACCGCGCCATCCTTACACGCGCGCGCTGATCGACGCGGTGCCGAGCGATCATGCGGGAACGCCGTGGCCGCCCGCGGAGCTGGAGGAGGCGGCATGAGCATCATGCGTGGCGGGCTTTGAGAGGCTGGCCGGAAGCTAGCCAGTACAATTATTAGTTGCGTGACACTGCCGCCTTCGCGGCGGCGTGCCAGTCGTGACTAAACACGACGAATCGCGACGAATCGCGAGACCAGACAATGGAGAACACCATGGCAACCGCCGACCCGACGGTTATCAAGCAGCCGCGCCGGACCGCGCTGCGCCCGGCCACGTTGATGGAGTCGGTGTATCAGGAAGTGCTGGGCCGCCTTCAGCGCGGCCAGATTGGCCCCGATGATCGCGTGCTCGACTACGAGATCGCGGAGGAATTCGAGTGCACACGCATGCCAGTTCGCCAGGCGTTGCTACGCCTTGTGAATGAGGGGTATCTGGTCGGCACCACGCGCGGTTTCATCACGCCTGCGCTGACCGCCGAAGATGTGCGCGAGATCTTCGAAGTGCGCCGCATGCTCGAACCGGGCGCGGCGGCCGCTGCGGCAGCGGTCCTCACCGATGAACAACTCGCCGGCATGGGTGCGGCTTATCGCAAATGCCGTCGCGCGTTCGAGCGCAAGGACATCCGGTTGATGACCGAGGCCAATGTCGAGTTCCGCGCGATCTGGCTGGAAGGCGTGTTAAATACGCGGCTGAAAGGCACGATCCTGCGTTTCGCCGATCACACGCGCCAAGTGCGCCATGGAACCATGACGAAGCCGGGCACGATGAAGCTGATTGTCGATGGCATGCAGGTGTTGCTGAAAGGCTTCGTGGATCGCGATGCCATGACGGTGCGTTCGGCGACCCAGGGTTTTATCGATGACGCCGAGCAGCAATATTTTCTCAACAGTGACGATGCGGTCTGACACCTCCACGCAATGAACGACTTCGCAGGCGTGTCGATCGTGGCGGCGGTCGAAGTGCCGTACACGCGTCACGCACCGGCCGGCACGAGTACGGCGGGTTTGCTCGCTCAGGCCTTGAAGGCCGCGCTGTCGCAGGCTGAATTGTCGACGAATGAAGTTGACGGTCTTGGCGTTGCATCGTTCACCTTGCTGCCGGATCACGCTATCGACTTCGCCTGGCGGGCCGGTTTGCGTGTGGGCTGGTGCATGGACGACTGTCACGGTGGCGCAAGCGGGATCAATCTGTTGCAGCATGCCGCGCGTGCCATTCAGGCCGGCGACGCAAGCGTGATCGTCCTGGTCAGCGGGGACCATTTCGAGGCGGCGGATTTCACGTCGCTCGTCGAGAATTACAACGTGACCACGCGAACGCATCTGCGGCCGTTGAACACGGGCGGACCGAACCCACTGTTCGCGATGCTCACGCAACGCCAGATGCGCGCCTCGCAATTGACGCGCGAGGATTATGCGGCGCTGTGCATGGCGCAACGCGAGTGGGCGTCGATGAATCCGCTGGCCGTCTACCGTGAGCCCTTGACGCTCGAAACCTATCTTGCTGCGCCGCCTGTTGCTGAACCCTTATGTCGCTTCGATTGCGTGCCGGTGGTGTCGGGGGCGAATGCGATTGTGCTGACTTCGTCGACCCATCGTTGTGCTGAGCGTCTGCCGGTTCGCATTCGCGCGTTGCGTGCGTCGTATAACGTCGATCATCAACATGGCGACGGGCTTGTCACGGGACTTGCCGGCATTAGCGATGCACTCTGGCGCGACGCGAACCTTCAGCCTGCCGACATGAACCTCGTCTCGGTCTATGACGATTATCCGTCGATGATCCTCACGCAACTCAATGACCTCGGGTTCGCCGATGACCAGCCTGACTTGCGCACGTTCATCCACGAGCGCATTGCATCACGCCGCTTGCCTGTGAATACGTCGGGCGGGCAATTGTCGGCGGGACAAGCGGGGGCGGCGGCGGGCATGCATGGACTTGTCGAAGCGATCACTCAGTTGCGTCATGAGGCCGGTGCACGCCAGGTGGACGACGCGCGCTTCGCGGCGGTGAGCGGGTACGGTATGGTGCAGTATCGATACGGCATGTGTGCGAATGCCGTCGTGCTCGAACGGGGAGCGTCGCAATGAACGTCTTCGCCTGCGTTGCGTGCGCTCAGGTCGATTTCCCCCGGCGCTTGCTGTGTCCGTTGTGCGGGCGCGATGAATTTGTTGAGGTGGATGCGGCCCAGGGTAGCGTGGAGGACGTCACCACGTTGCATCATCGGGCGGGGAAAGCGGGCGGGGATATCGCTTACATTGCGACGGTGCTGACTCACGCCGGGCCGCGCGTCATTGTGCGGCTTGAGCGCTTGCTCGCACCGGGCGCCGTCGTCTCGCTTCGCCTCGAAAGCGACGGCGCCATTGTTGGTTTCAGCGACTAGCTCATACGCTTCTTAGACGCCCGTAAGTCAAAGCATTCCGGCGCGTTCAGCGGGTCTGCACCGAACGCGGCAAGCTGGGTTTTCTGCACTTTATTCGTCGATGTCACCGGCAACGCGTCCACGAACGCAACATAGCCCGGTGCCTTGTAATACGCGAGCCGCTCCAGGCACCACGCCTGCAACGCACGTGCGGTCGCTTCACTACGTACCGTTCCCGGCGACACGATCACGCAGGCCATCACTTCTTCATCGCGCAGGGAATCGGGCGCGGCAATCACTGCGGTCTGGCGCACATCGGGATGATCGAGCAGGCACGCTTCAACCTCGAGCGCCGCAATATTTTCTCCCGATCGACGGATGATGTTTTTCTGCCTGTCGACGAAATGAAGACTGCCGTCGTCACCGCGACGCACGATATCGCCGGTATGGAACCAGCCGTGCTGCCATGCGGCTTCTGTAGCAGCGTTGTCTTTCAGATAGCCGCGGAAAAAGCCAATGCGCGGATTGAGTCCCTCCCGCCGAACCAGCATGTGGCCCGGCACACCATTCGCGACCTCGTTGTACTCGGCATCCACCAGCTTCACTTCCATGCCTGAACGTGGTCGGCCGAAACAACGCGTGCCTGCATGACGCGGCTCGCGGCTCGATGCAATCACCACGGCACCGCCCGTCTCCGTCATGGCCCATCCTTCAACGAGCGGAAAACCGAAACGCTGTTCGAACACCTGCTGATGTTTCGGATCGACGTTCGCACCGTAGCCAAATCGAACCGAATGCGTGACGGGTTTATCGGCATCCATGCCGAGCAAAATCGCGGGCATGACGCCGAGATAATGGACGATCGTTGCGTTGCTTTCCGCCACATCCGCCCACCAGCTTCGCGGATGAAACCGGTCGAGCTGGATCACGCAGCCTGCGGACAACACCATGGCCATGGTGGAGCAGGCGAGCGCATTCATGTGGAATAGCGGCAGCGGGGTGATCAGTCGTTCGACACCCGGACGTACTTCACACAGACCCCCTTCCGTGACGTAAATCTCGGCAATGGACAAGAAATAGCGGTTGTCGAGAATGCAGCCTTTGGGTTTGCCCGTGGTTCCGGACGTGTAAAGAATGACGCATTCATCGTCCAGGGAGGGTGTGCTCACCGTGGGTCCAGCGCTTTCAATCATGGGTAGCGCGGACGCGTTCGCATCGGCAACGGGGACTTTGTCCTGGAGCGCGGCATGCAGAAGCGCCTGTGTCGTATCGATCCCAATCGCCAGCGCGATCTCGCTGTGTTCAGCCACGTACGCTATTTCATGCGGGCGCGAGTCGGCGTTGAGCGGAACCACGCTGATGCCGAGTGCATTGAGCGCGAAGAAATGGAAGAAAAATTCTGGCCGGTTCTCGAGCAGTAACGCCACGCGCATGCCCGAGCGATAACCCGCATCGCGGTAGCGCTCAATGTGCTCATCGATACGCGCCAGCGTTTCGCCATATTTCAACGTCAGCGGTTCCGGCGTCGCGTAATGCTTGCGAGCGGAGGCGGGGATATGCAGAAAGTCATTGTCCGGATACTGAAGTGCGGTTTGCTTAAACGCGAGATAGGGCGAGGTCGATGTCATAAGGCGAGAGTGATGTAACGCGTTCGGACGAGCGCCTCCCGAACGAGCGAGTGAAGCCCGTTCCGACAAAAAGCGCTGTACTCAGATAAATCAAATAACTTCAATAACAAGAGAGTCAGTCGATGTCGTTGCGTAAACCCGCTTCGCGCATCAGAGGCATGACTTGCTCGCAGAAAAAGGGCAATTCATCGGCGTAATTCACGAAGGTCAGCGCGGCGCCCGCGAACCCGCTCTCATGGATCTTGATGAGTTGATCCACTATGTGAACCGGGGTGCCGACCAGCGGAAAACTCCCGGTCCCGGCCGCAAAACGCTGCCGATACTCAGTGAATGCACGGTCGTCGTGACTGTTGCTGAAGCCCTTCTTCTGCTTCATGTGATAGTCGAGCGCAGCTTCGTCGGTATATTCCACGGAATAGCGGTGGTAGTAATCCTGCGCCTCCTGCGCGGTCTCGCGGCACACCACGTGCGCCACCGTATACACGCCTATGTCGCGTCCCGCCGCTTGTCCACGGCCACGAATATCCGCGACATGTTCACGGCCGGCGTCGAGTTCCGAAAACGTGGTGAAGAGATAGTCGCAATACTGTGCCGCGAAGTCGCGTCCAGGTGCACCGAACGCGGCGTTCATCGTGACCGGACGAGGTGCCTGCAACGGCACAGGCCGTGAGATGGCGCCTTTCAAATGATAGAACTCGCCCTCGAAATCAAAGGGCTCGGCCGACGTGTAGAGCTTCATCAGGATCTCGGACCATTCCGCCGCTTGTTTATAGGCCTCCGGATTCAGCTTCACGCCGAACATGTCGAACTCATCCGGATTCCATCCACACACAATGTTCAGGCCCACGCGGCCATGACTGACGTGATCGATGGTCGCCAGCGCCTTCGCCGCATAAAGCGGATGCACGAGCGGCACGTGAACTGTCGAAAACAATGCAATGCGACGCGTCACCGCGGCAAGCGCCGCCGCGAACGTGAAGGTCTCGAACGACCACTCGCGAACATGCGTGGTGCCGTTGAAGCCGCGCCATCGCGCGATGGGCAGGAAAAAGTCCATGCCGCCTTCATCGGCCGCGATGGCGGCGCGCTGCACGTCGTCCCACGTCGCGCGCCATTGCTCGGGCACGGTCGTGAACGAGAGGCCACGATCCGCGTTGGCTGCAAAGACGCCGAGCTTGAACGCGTGAGCGAGCCGCATTGGATTCGCGGTGAGTTCGGTCAAGACATGCTCCTTGAAATCGAGGACGATTATTGAAGAATACTGAATTCAGAAAAATCACATGTCAAGGACCGCGTGCAATGCGTTGTGCTTGTGCGAAAACAGAACGTAGCGGGGCACGCAAGGTGCAGGAAAAGTTCGCCGCGGTGCAGCGACCTGGTTGATGTCCTTCCACGGATCAAAGCCGGTCATGTCATTCAGGGTAGCAAGGACGCCGGATCCCAACAAGCACGGTTTTGATGCAAAAAGTGCCTTGCTTGCGGTACTTACGCTGAACTTATGCCGCGATCACGTCGCCTCGGCGGCAGGTGATCGCCGCATCCCTCATGTTCCGTTTCATGCGGATCGCGTCCCGAGGCGCGGACAATCTCGCGCCATCGACTGAGCATCTCTGTCCTTCCCGCACCTTCGCCCGAAAAACAATTTTGGCAAGTTCTTGACGTCTGATTTTTACTGAAATAATCTGAATTCAGAATGTTGATCGAAGCACAAGACATTCACGCGCATTGACGCTGCCTTCCCTGGGATCCGCGCAGGGATCTGCGTGGCGCGGCGAGTTCTACCCCGAAGTCACTGACAAACGAAATCGCGACATCAAGAAATCTCGTCATCCACCCATGATCTTTAACGGAACCCAAGTGAAAACTCCTCTTATTGCTGCATCGCTCGCCGCGTTGTGCGCGAGCGGTTCTGTGTGCGCTCAAAGCAGCGTGACGCTGTACGGGATCATCGACGAAGGCCTGACCTTCTCGAATAATCAGCTTGGCAACAAGTCGTATCAGATGCAAAGCGGCATTTCGCAGGGCAGCCGCTGGGGGCTTCAGGGGGCGGAAGATCTGGGGGGAGGGTTGTCGGCGATCTTCCGGCTCGAGAACGGATTCGACATCAACTCAGGCAAGCTGCTGCAGCAGGGCCGCGAATTCGGCCGCGGTGCTTACGTGGGTTTGTCGAGCAAGACCTTGGGAACGGTCACGCTCGGCCGTCAAAACGAAATGATGGGCGACTACGTGGGCCTCTACACCGCGAACGGTAACTGGGGCATCCTGTTTCCGCATCCGGGCGATCTGGACAATACCGGCATCGACTTTCGTATCAACAATGCTGTCCGGTACACCTCGCCGATCATCTCGGGCATCCAGGCGTCGGCGTTGTACGGATTCGGGAACGTGGCCGGCGCGACCAACCGCGACGCGGTCAAGTCGGTCGGCGTGAAATACGCGGGCGGTCCGGTTGCACTGGCAGCCGCGTATACATCGATCGATCACCCGGCCGAAGCCGTGCCCGAAGGCGTGTGGACGGCGACCAACGCGGTCGATGGCAACTACGGGCTTGCTGCGTCGAAGTACCAGTCTTTCGGTATCAGCGGGCAGTACTCGTTCGGCAACGCAAAAATCAGCGCCGACTATACGAACACGAAATTCCTAGGACTGGATCCGACGGTCGGCGCCAACATCAGCGGCCACGTGTCGTTCAACATCTTTGAGGTCGTGGCGAGTTACTACGTGACCCCGTCACTGCAACTCGGCACCGGATACAGCTTCACGGAAGGTCAGGTCTCGGCGACTTCGCAGAAGCCGAAGTATCACAACGTCGATGCGATCGTGGACTACTACCTGTCGAAACGCACCGATACCTACTTGCAGGCCACTTACATGCACGCAGCGGGTGATGCTCAATACGCCGATCTCGCGCCGGTTTTGCAGCGATCGAGCACACCCAACCAGATTGAAGTTAGATTGGGGCTGCGCCATCGTTTCTGACCGTCAATAATTCATCTTCGCGCGTGCTGCGAGTCAAGTCGGTCAGATCGCGGCACGCTTTCGTGCATCTTCATCCGGCGGGATGCCGGGACACAGGAGTATCGATGGACAGTTTCGAGATCGACGCGAAGCGCAGGCAATGGTTGTTGGGGTCGCTGGCCGCAGGGGCGGGCCTGATATTGCCGTGGGACTTCGCGCGCGCGCAGGGCTCGGCAAGCGACGACGTATTGAACATCGCGTACATCTCCGACGTGCCGACCTGGGATCCGACGGCGATCACGGTGCCGCAGGCGCAATCCATCTACGAGACCGTCTTCGACTCCCCGTTGCGCTACTCGCCAACGCTGAAACTGGAAGCGCGCCAGATCACGGCATGGAAGTGGCAGGACAAGACCGACCAGCGGCTTGAAGTCACCTTGCGTGACGACATCCTGTTTCATGACGGCTCGAAACTCACGACCGCCGACCTGAAATACAGCCTTCACGATCGACCGTCAGCCGACAAGAAACTGGCGGTTGGCGGCATGTTCCAGACGCTGAAGGACGTCGAGATCATTTCGCCCACGCGCGCCGTGCTGGTGTATAGCAAACCTACGCCGGCCGCGCCGATCTATCTCGCGTTCCTGGCGGGCTACATCCTGCCGAAGGCGTACATGGAGAAGGTCGGCATTGACGGTTTCCTGGCGAAGCCGATTGGCGCCGGGCCCTACAAGCTGGTCGACTATCAGCGCGGTTCGCGCATCGTGCTCGAAGGTTTCGATAAATACTGGGGCGGCGTTCCCGCGATCAAGAACGTCACGTTCCAGATTACGACGGAACCGTCGGCGCGGGTAGCCGCGGTCGAATCCGGCCGCGCGGGCGTGGCCGTGCAGATCCCGCTGCGCGAGGCGCAGCGCCTGGCGAAGACGCCCGGCATCACGACGAAGATCTATCCGTACAGCGAGATCTACATGCTGCGCATGCCGAACTACGTCAAGCCGTTCGACGACGAAAACGTGCGCGCAGCCATGCATTACGCCATTGATACCGCCGCACTGTCCAAAGCGTTCTATGGCGGCGAAGCCGTGCCGTTGTCGGTCACGGCCACGCCCGGTTCGCCCGCGGACGTGCCCGGTTTCAAGATCGGCTTTGATCCGCAACGCGCGATTGCGGCGCTCGCGAAGTCGGGGTACGGCCCGAACAAGCCGGTGAAGGTGCCGTTCCTCACGACCAACGGCACGTTCCCGAGCGACTACGACATGGCAAGAGCGATCGCCGGTATGTGGCAGCGCGTAGGAATCCAGGCCGACCTCACGCAAACCACCATGGCGAAGGTCATCGGCGAGATCCAGGCGACCAAGATGAGCGGCGTGCTGCTCTATAGCTGGGCCAATTCGACCGGTGATCCTGAGAACTACACAGGCCGGATTCTCGATCCGCGCCTGCGTTTTTCTGCGTGGAAAGACGACGCACTGGCGCCGCGCGTCGAAGCGCTGATGACCGAAGTCGATGAGGAAAAGCGCATGGCCGGGTATCGCGCGCTGAGTCAGGAGGCATCGGAGAAATCGTGGGTCGTACCCTTGCTGCAGGCAGTGACCACGATTGCGTACCGATCGAATATTGATGTGAAGACTTTCGACAGCGGCTATATCCTGCCGGTCGAATACAAGCGCAAGTGATGGGCGGTCTCTTTCAACCAGGAGCATGCGATGCAGATTGAAGATTCTGTCGCCTTCGTGTCAGGCGCCAATCGTGGCGTAGGCGCGCGCTTTGTCACGAGCCTGATCGAAGGCGGCGCGCGCAAGGTGTATGCCGCCGCGCGCGATTGCAGCGCCGTTTCAAAGGGCGACTCGCGGATTATCCCGATCACGCTCGACATCACGGACCCCGCGCAGGTGGCGCAAGCCGCGGCAACCGCACGCGATGTCACGCTGCTGATCAATAACGCCGGCATCAACCGGCTTGAGCGAGCCATTTTTCCCCGCGACAACACCGCAGCCCGCGCCGAAATGGAGGTGAACTACTTCGGCACGCTTGGCATGTGCCGCGCATTCACGCCCGCGCTGATCGCCAATCGCGGCGCGGTCGTGAACATGCTGTCGATTCTCGCGCGCGTCGGGTTGCCTATGATGGGTTCCCTGTGCGCGTCGAAGGCGGCGGCGTTGCGCATGACGGAATGCCTGCGCGCCGAACTCGCGGAGCATCATGTGCGTGTGCTCGGCGTGCTGCCCGGCGCGATCGATACCGACATGAGCCGCGATTTTCCGCCGCCCAAGCTGTCGGTGAGCGAGGTGGTCGACGCCGTGTTCGCCGCGCTCGCGAATGGTCCCGACGAGGTGTATGTTGGGGCGATGGCGCAAGGCGTTGGTGCGGGTCTCGCGGCCGATCGCGATGCGCTCCAGAAGCAGTTCGCGGGTTATCTTTGAAATCGATGGAGGAGAGATGATGAGCGGTCAGACAATACAGGTGACAGCGTACGACGGCGGCAAGTTCGCGGCGTATCTCGCGAAGCCGGCGCAAGGGTCGGGTCCCGGCCTCGTGCTGCTGCAGGAGATTTTCGGCATCAACGGGTATATGAAATCGATGGCCGACCGTTATGCGGAAGAGGGCTATGTGGTGCTCGTTCCGGATTTATTCTGGCGCATGAAGCCGGGTGTCGAACTCGGCTACGGCGAAGCGGATTTCAAGGAAGCGCTCGGCTACAACGAAAGGCTCGATGAAGAGAACGCGGTCAACGATATTGCCGCGACTATCGCCGCGATTCGTGCCTTGCCTGAGCAGGCAGGCAAGGTCGGCACGATCGGCTACTGCCTCGGCGGCCGTCTTGCGATGCTCGCCGCCGCGCGCACCGACGTGGATTGCGCCGTGAGTTACTACGGCGTGGGACTTGATGCCTACTTAAGCAAGATCCCGGCGATTCACTGTCCGATGATCTTCCACTTCGCCGAGAACGACGCGATGACGCCGACGGCATCGCGTGAAAAGATCATCGCGGCGCTGAAGGATAAACCGTCGATTGAAACCTATGTGTACCCGGGTTGCGATCACGCATTCGCTACGCCCGAGCGCGAGCACTTCGACAAGCCCGCGGCCATGATGGCGTACTCGCGGACCATGACGTTGCTGCGTAAAGTGCTCGGTCCCGTGTACGACCTGAACCAGCTTTGGGAGATGCATTGCTACTACGAATTCGGCACGCGCGACGTGAACGCCGTCATGCCGACGATGGTGGCGCAGCCTTACGTCAACCACGTTCCCACCATGACCGGCGGTGTTGGCCACGATCAGCTGAAGCGCTTTTATAAATACCATTTCGTCGATTCGAATCCGGCGGACACGCGCCTGATTCCGGTGTCGCGCACTATCGGCTCGGATCGCGTGGTCGACGAGTTCGTGTTCTGCGCGACGCACGATCGGGAAATCGACTGGTTGTTGCCGGGACTCAAGCCGACCGGAAAATACTTCGAAGTGCCTATGCTGGCAGTCATCTGTTTTCGCGGCGACAAGCTGTACAACGAGCATATCTATTGGGACCAGGCGTCGGTGCTGGTGCAGATCGGCGCGCTCGATCCGACAGGCTTGCCAGTCGCCGGCATTCAGACCGCGAAGAAAATGGTCGATGAAACCTTGCCCACGAATACATTGATGCCGAACTGGGCGTCGAGTGAAGGCAAGCCGGTTTAATGCGGAAAAGGCGATGGCACCATGCGGTTCCGTCGCTCGAAACGCACAAACCTCAGCGCATGAACAAGCCGCCGTTCACGTCCCAGCACGCTCCGTTCGCGAAGTAAGCATTCTCCGCGGCGAGCATGACGGCTACATCGGCAACGTAATCGGCCGAGCCAAGACGTCCGCCTGGAATGCTCGCGATGACCGCGCTCAACTTGTCGGGGGGCACGCTTTCATGAACGATGGCCAAGTCCATCGGGCCGGGGGAAATGGCATTGACCGTGACGCCACGCGAGGCGAGATCACGCGCGAAAACCTTGGTGAGCGTAATCACGCCGCCCTTCGATGCCGCGTAGTGCGCACCTGTTGCCGAGCCGCCATTCTGCCCTGCGAGCGATGCGATATTAACGATGCGCCCGCCGCCGGCATCGGCGAAATGCTGGCCGAACACCTGGCAGCCGAACAACACGCTGCGCAGATTCACCTGGATGACTTGATCGAATTGCTCGGCGGTGATTTCCATCACCGGCACGACCTTCGACGCGCCCGCGTTGTTGATCAATGCATCGATGCGTTGCCACTTGTTCAGGATCGCATCGCGCGCAGCGCTGAAATCAGCTTTCGATGTCACGTCGAGGTTCAACGCAAACGCCGTCGAGTGATCCGCGCTGAGCTCGCTCGCCAGTTCCTGCGCGGCGTTGAACGCAATGTCGCCGATCGCCACGCGATATCCCGACGCGTGAAAGCGTCGTGCAATCACTGCGCCGAGGCCTCGCGCCGCGCCCGTCACCAGGACTACCCTGTCCGTCATGCTGTCTCCGATCATTGAGCGAACGCGCCTTCAAGACAAGCTTCAAAACATGCAGCGATAGCGCAAACGAGTTCGTCCGCGCCCTTGCGCCCGACGATCTGCAGACCGGCACGCAAAGGCGAACCGGCAATCGGCAGGGGCAGGCTCAGCGCCGGATGACCGCTGAGATTGAACGGCCGGATCAACGACGACATAGCGATGACCGACGTACCGTTCCTCGCCGCCTCGAGCGTGATCGGCAGCGCGGGGAGTGTCGGCAGCACGATGGCATCGACGCTTTGCAATGCATGATCGACCTCGGCGGTAAAGCGTGCACGCACCGACTCCGCGACGGCAAGATCAGCCTCTGTCGTCTTCGATGCGACCCGCAGGCGTGCCTCCAGATCCGCACCGAGCTTGCCCGTCTCGAGCAGATGACCGAACGCGGCCCACGTTTCGGCGTTGATCACGGTCAGACCCGCGTCGAAAGCGGCGCGCAGGTTAAGTAACTCGATGCCTTGCGATGGGAAGCCCGCAAGCGACGGCGCGTTCGTCACGGCCTCACTGATCTCGCGGGTCGCATCGGCTGACACCACGCCGATCCTGAGCGAAGAGGGTAACGTGCTCGCGACGCCTTCGTCGAAGCCGGGGGCGATAGCTGCCATCACGTCGATGAGCGTCAGCATCTCGCGCGCAAACGGTCCGACGCAATCGAGCGTGCTCCGTGCCGGCGCAACGCCGCGTCGCGATACGCGACCGAACGTCGGCTTCATGCCGATCACGCCGCAGCAAGCAGCAGGACCGCGCACCGAGCCGCCGGTGTCGGTGCCGAGCGCCGCGCTCGACAGATGCAACCCGACTGCCGCCGCCGACCCGCTCGACGAGCCACCCGGAATGCGTGTTTCGTCCTGCGGATTCTCGGGCGTGCCGGTGTAGTCGTTGATCCCTGTCATGCCGAACGCCAGCTCGTGCATATTGGTCTTGCCGACCACGCGCCATCCTTGCGCGAGCAGGAGGTCCACCACTTCCGCATGATTTTGCGCCGGCGGCGCGTCCAGCAGCGCGCGGCTTGCCGCCGTGGTCGGATAACCCGCGATGTCGATCGTGTCCTTGAGCGCAATGCTCGGGCCGTCGGCGTCGCCAAGCGTAAATTCGCTGATGAATTCGTTCATTGCCTGGGAGTGCCTGAGGCGCCGAAGCTGCCGGTGGAAGAGGGATGAACCTGCCACGGCGCATCGAACAGGCGCTGCGTGCGGAAATGCTTGATGAGCCAGCGTTTGTCATCGGCGGCCGGCACGAAATCCACTTCAAGTCTCGCCGATACCAGCTCGGCCCCGCCCGCCACGTACCCCGATGCCTGCAACATGATCCAGCGCCCTGTGGCACGCGTCGTGGCGGCGTCGACATCGATAGTCTCCGATGCCATGAAGTGCGTGTTCACACTGAAATGCGGCGTGGGCGGCAGATAGCGAGCAAGCATCGCGACGATCGCTTCGCGGCCGGTGAGCGCGCCGAACTTCTCTGCGTACTCGGGGCCGATGCCTTGCCATATGGCATCTTCACTGAACAGCTCACCAAGCGTCTCGGACGGTTGGCCGCCCGATGGAACGTCGCAGAGCGCCATGTATCGCATCATGGTCCGGCGCACCGCGCGCTCGGCTTCGAGCGCGGCGAGCCGGGTTGTCAGAGCGGCCAGCGTCTCGTTCATTAGCTCGTTCATGTCGGGTTCGGCACGGTCAGTGCCCGTCCTATGCGGGCTTCGATCTTGCCGTAGCGCCACAGGTTGTATTCGCCCACCGGGGTGGTCCGGTACAGGTTGCAGACGGCGGCCGCCGTGTCGAAGCTGTCGACGTCGGCCATGATGTAGAAGGTCCAAGGTGCGCCGTCCGCCTGACCCACGACGAGCCGGTCGTCGTCCATGATGCCGAGGACCTTGACCCCTTCCATAGCCTCGATGCTCTTCAGCATCACGCCGTACGCCTGCCAGACCGTGCCGATCTGCTCGCGCGGAAGGTCGAAGAAATTCTGGGTCACGCCGCAGCAAAACAGTACGCGCAGAGGCAACGATACGGTGTCCACCATGGTGGATCTCTCCTGAAATTTGATCGGACGGCCAGTGTAGCGAGCGCGGTCAGCGCCCAAGTGCCTTCGCTGTCGTGCCCGCAATGCCGAAGTCGGTATTCGGTATGTCCTTGATCATCACGCGGATCGCCGCCAGCGGCGCGTCCAGTATCCCGGCACACGTGTGGCTCAACGCGGCGATCAACGCCCCCTTCTGCTGCTGCGTGCGCCCCGCGATCAGAATGGCGACGATCACGGGTAGCGAAGCTGAGGCGCCGTTCGCCGCCGTCTTGCCTCCTATGCCGAAGTTCGTGCCGGGCAGCTCGTTGATCAGCAGGCGAACCGATTCAGCCGGCGCACCAATCGAGTCGACGGTCGCGGTCGTCAGCGCAGCGATCAACCCAGCCTTGACGGCCGGCGTGTGACCTTCGGGAAGAAATACTTCGAGCGTTGGCATGGCGAACTAGAGCAGGAAACCGATTGCGTTGAGCGCGTCGGTGGAATCGATCAGCCTCACGACCTTTTGCACAATGCGCGGCCCATCGTCGGACAGATCGATGCGATGCTCCACGTCCGCCGCGAACAGCGTGCTGACACCGCGCTTGTACGCGACAATGACCTGCGCGCTGCGTACGTCGACCATGTCCACCGAGTCACTCGACATTGTGAAGCGCGACACGGTGCGTACCGTGCGCGCGGCGTCCGTGACGCTCGGTGAATAGCCTGAGCTCAGGCGCTGCACGCGCAACTCGCGCATGTGGTGATCGTCATAGGCGTAGTTCAGCGTTGCCGCGAAGTCGGTCGCGAGCGGATCAATAGGCACCACGTAGAACCCGTTGGGCGACCACAGATCAAGCCACGCACGATAATCCTTTCGATCCAGAATCTCGGCTTCACGCCAGATGAACTGCACGGCTTGCGCGAACACCGGCTGCGTGAGGAGGGCGTTGGTATCGTCCATGTTATTGCTGCTCCATCATCTCGCGCCATTTCGCGTAGGCGGCGCGCATGCCGGTTTCGTCGGTGGCATGCGCCGTTTTTTCGCCGTTCGCCGCCGTGGTTTCGCGATTCAATCCGCGATTGACGAGGATCGGTACGTCGGGCCCCGCGTGCGAGCCGCGCTGCACACGCTCCCATGCTTCGGCATCGTCGGGGCTGCCAAACCCGAACGGGCCCTGGAAATGTTCATGCACGCGCAAGCGCGCGCGGTTGGCTTCCTCAGGACCGCCGTCCATGCCGAGCGCCACATGACGGATCTCGGTTTCCTCGACGGAAATGGGCCGCAGCACGCGGAAAAATGCCATCGATAACGCCAGGTTCGGGAACAGGTTCAGGTTGAAGCCGACGCCCATCAGCGAGCGAACGATTCGCCTCACCTGATCGGCGGCATAGTCCTTGGCCAAAGACTCTGCCAGGGCTTCGTAG
>Ga0302220_10000622_pt1 | contig 29528 bp, 19 predicted proteins | sample II_Palsa_E1_3_FD_194572 | JGI IMG/M metagenome (GOLD analysis project Ga0302220, IMG submission 194572) | Peat permafrost microbial communities from Stordalen Mire near Abisko, Sweden - II_Palsa_E1_3 | ecosystem: Environmental > Terrestrial > Soil > Palsa > Peat permafrost | place: Sweden...
GCGCCAGATGGCTAGCGCCTCCCTGGCTCTGCCATTCGCTCAATGGAAGGCTCTTCCCCTGTTCGCAAAGATACACGCCCAACAGGCTGACATGCGGCATAAGGAATCCGCACCTCTTCCCACCCCCAGCGCCCTTTCGCCTGAGGATGATCAGTTTCTGGACGATCTTGAACGCAGCAGTTTCCTCTTCTTCTGGGAGCAGGCCAATCCGCAGACCGGATTGATTAAAGATCGATGTAACGTCCACATAAACGACACCGGCGTGGTTGCAAGCATCGCGTCAACCGGCTTTGGTCTGACCGCAATCTGTATCGCGGAAAAACGCGGCTACATCTCCCACCAGGATGCACGTCTGCGCGTCATCGCGACCCTCGTATTTCTTTGGAGGAAGCTGCCGACGCATCGCGGATTCTTCTATCACTTTGCCAACATCAATACCGGCGAAAGAATTTGGGACTCCGAAGTCTCTTCCGTCGACACCGCATTATTGCTCTGCGGCATCCTTACCTGCCGCCAGCACTTTCAGGATCGCGACATCGTTGATCTGGCACACGCAATCTTTGACCGTGTGGACTGGACATGGCTCTCTGAAGACACAACGCTATTGCCCCTCGGCTGGACGCCTGAGCTCGGCTTCCTGCCTTACAAGTGGGACTACTACAGCGAACTGATGATGATCTATCTGCTCGGAATGGGTTCTTCCTCTCACCCATTGCGGCCCGAAGCATGGCTGGCGTGGAAACGGACCACGTTCGAATATGACGGGCTGCGCTACATCGGCTCCTTCGCGCCGCTTTTTGTGCATCAGTACTCCCAGGCCTGGTTCGACTTCCGGCGCAAGCGCGACAAGTACGCGGATTATTTTCAGAACTCGGCCACGGCCACCGAAGTTCACCGCCGCTTCTGCGTGGAACTGGGCAGGAACTTTCCCGATTACAGTGACGATCTCTGGGGCATCACTGCCTCCGACTCCGACAAAGGCTATGTGATTTGGGGCGGACCACCGGCCATGGGCCCTATTGATGGGACCGTGGTTCCCGCGGCCCCTGGCGGCTCACTGCCGTTTCTTCCGGAGGCCACAATGCGTGTGCTGAAAAATATCAGAAGCCGTTATCCGCAAGCCTGGAGCCGCTACGGCTTCGTCGATGCCTTCAATCCATTGAAAAAATGGTATGACAATGACATCGTCGGCATCGACACAGGCATCACCATGCTCATGGCGGAAAACGCACGCACCGCCTTCGTGTGGGAGACCTTCATGAAGAACCCCGAAGCGCAACGGGGAATGGCCAATGCAGGCTTCAAAAGCTATAGCCCGGCCGTTCCACCGGCTTAATAGATTACGTTACGTGAGTATTTCCTGGTCACGTTAGTCCCGATATGTCAGCCGGTATTTACAAATCCGCTTCAGGTGATGCTTTCGGGTCCTTCACATGATTCCCAGAGAAGGGGCAAGGGGAACGGTTGGATTGATGCAGTCGGCCACTTGACGACCGAATGGAACAGCAATCACATCGATGGAGCGGTCATGGCAGACGGCAACCACATCAACTGGATTACCCAGACCTACTGTAAATGACAAAGCTTTGACAATTGGCCGACGCCCCTCTGACAAGTTCGCCACGGTGAAAAGGCAAACTTTCCATTAGGAGCATCGTCTTTATGCCCAAGAGTTCAGTGTCATCCAGGAAGATCGTCTTTTTTTTCCCATCCTTTGCAAGCTCCGAGGCAACGGCGCCTCTAGGCATCCTGGCTGTGGCTACCCCGCTCATCCGAGCCGGCTTCGATATCGTTCTTATCGACTCCACCATTACCCCTGACTACAAAAAGCGTGTGCTCGAAGAAGTTCGTGACGCCATCTGCCTGGGCATCTCGCTCGTTACTGGTCCCATGATTCGCGAGACGGTAGAGATCGCGCGTGCAGTCAAGGAATGGAACCCTGATTTTCCCATTGTACTCGGCGGATGGCATCCCTCTCTTCTCCCCGAGCAGACCCTTCAAGCTGAATGTGTGGACTACGTCGTTCGTGGGCAAGGGGAGGATGCTTTCCTCGAGCTCGTGCAACATCTCCAGAGCCGCTCTGCTCCAGACCTCATAGCAGGTATTGGCTTCAAACGAGGCGGCAAGCTCATCATGACGCCTGAGCGACCCCTCAAGCCTCTCATCGACATGCCCCCCAAGGCTTATCATATCGCCGATTTTGACGCCTACGAGCGCGGCTGCGGCAAGCGTTGGGCTATGTACACCTCCTCGCTTGCGTGCCCGTTCAACTGCGGCTACTGCACGAACGCCGGTGTCTACGGCCGCAAGTGGAACGCCCTGCCGTCTGAGCAGTTCGTTGAAGAGACGGTCGACCTTACTCGTCGCTATCGCCTGGAGATGCTGTGGGTCGTCGACGACAACTTCATGGTCGATCTTGACCGTGTACGAGGTATCGCGGAAGGCCTTGTACGAGCAGGGTCGCAATTCACGTGGAGCGTGCAGGCCACGACAAACATGGTCGCCCGTCTCTCGCGTGAAGATTTGAAGCTACTTCGTCGCGCGGGGTTGCAGCAAATCTGCCAGGGCGTCGACTCCGGTTCTCCCAAGGTACTGCAGTTGATGAATAAGACGTTCCAGGACTTCGACCAGATCTACGAGAGCGCCGCACGCTGCCTTTCTGCTGACATCCGCCCATCCTTCAATATCATCTTCGCCTTCCCAGGCGAGGGCCTGACGGAACGCCGCGAAACGGTCGACTTCATGATGGACGTTTGCCGCCGCTTTCCAGGTGCTGAGTTTTGGACCAACATCTTCACTCCATATCCCGGCTCACCCATCATGAAGCGCGCCGAAGAGATGGGCATTGAAGTTCCAAAGACGCTCGAAGGATGGGCTGACTACTTCCCGCGTTATACCCAGCTTCCCTGGCTAAAGGGCAAAGAGCACGCACGTCTCCAGATAACGCGCGATTATCTGCGCATTGCCTTCGATCGCATCCCCATCGCGACCGATACTCGCGGCCCCATCACCCGCATCGCTCAGAAGAGCCTGTCGCTTCCAGCACGCTGGCGCCTCGACCACGATGTCTACAAGTATCCTGTGGAGATCTGGCTCAACAACAAGCTTAAAAAGCGCATGTCCGCAGCGCACAAACCTGCTGTCGATGCCAAGCGTCTCGCCAACACTCCCGCGGAGGCCGCGTGCTAGAGGCATCTGATCCAACGGTCGCTGCAAATCGGGGCAAGGTGATCCTCTTCTATCCACCCTATGATGGGCCGCCTCTCGGTGCGCCCCTCTCTCTGCTCTCGCTTGCCGGCACACTGCGCAAGGCAAACTTTGAGGTTGCGCTGATCGATGCTGCGATCGAGCCAAGGTACCTCGATAAGATCCGTGAACATTGCAGGCATGCAATCTGCATCGGCATCTCAGTCCTCACCGGCCCCATGATTCGCGGAGCCATCGAAGCAGCACGGTATGTCAAGGAGTACGCGCCCGCCGTCCCCGTCATCTTCGGAGGTTGGCATCCAACGCTCTGCCCAGAGTCCACCCTGCGCGAACCTTATGTCGATGTCGTCGTGCGTGGACAGGGAGAAGTGACCATTGTTGAGTTAGCGAAGGCACTAGCTGACAAAAACCCGCTCGATTTTATACAGGGTATCTCCTGGAAGAAGAACGGCCGCCTCATCGAAAATTTTGAGCGCCGCGTCCAACCCGTGGATACCTTTGCACCGCCCGCCTACGAGCTCACAGACTTTGACGCCTATGAACGTGCCTCTGGCAAACGCGAACTCGCCTATGCCACCAGCGTTGGATGCCCATATGCTTGCAATTACTGCACGGACATGGTGGTCTACAAACGCCGCTTCAACGCGTACGCTGCCGAGCACGTCGTTGCCGAGCTCGTGGGCCTCGTCCAGCAGTACCGCATCTCCAATGTCGCTCTGCTTGACTCAAACTTCCCGGTCGACCTCCGCCGCGCCATCGCCATCGCGCAGGGAATACGCGACTCGGGTGTCAAGTTCACGTGGACCTTCCAGGCATCCACCGACTTCATATGCCGCATGAGCCAGGATGAAGTACAGTTACTCGCAGATAGCGGTGTCAGCTATATGGGCTTCGGCACCGAGTCTACATCCAAGGCCGTCCTCAAGCTAATGAACAAGCGCCATCAGCGCGTGGACGAGATGTATGAAACTGCGCGCAAAGCATCACTCGCAGGTATACGCGTTACATTCAACCTCATACTCGGTTACCCGGGTGAAACCGAACAAGATCGGCTCGAGACCTTCCGAACGATGTCCGACATTGGAAGGCAGTTCTCGAACGTACGCTTCTCCCCCAATATCTTTACACCTTATCCAGGCATTCCAATCTGGCCGCAGTTGCGTGAACTCGGTGTAGTAGAACCTCAGACCCTCGAAGACTGGATGACGATGCCATTGGGAGCTAACCTTCTTCCCTGGCTCAGAGGACGCGAGCTCGCACGTCTCGATCGCATGCTCGAATATTTCCTCTTGCTCAATCAGGTGCGCCGCAAACCAGGCGCGGGCCTATTGCAGAAGCATATTGGCAAGCTCATTAGCCGGCCAATACGCTGGCGGCTCGACTCATCTCAGCTTTCCTTCCCTTGGGAGCTGTGGCTTTCGCATGTCTCGGAGTACCTCGTCAAGCGGCGTTCCCTGATCACTGGGCAGCCGTTGCCGGTGCTCACACCCTTATCCAAACAGGAGTCAGCCAATGCCTGATAACTCACTCAGCGTCCTGCACACACACTCTCATCCCCTTGTGTGTGACGTCGAGCAATGGCCCAAGAGAGAAGATGGGAGAGCCTAATGCCGGACCTTCTGCTTACCCACGGTTATTTCCTCTTCGAAGATCCGAAAGAGATCCAGATCATGAAGCCCTATGCTCCGCTGGGCATCCTTTATCTTTGCTCCCATTTGCGGGCGCGGGGTTTTGACGTCGACGTGTATGACACGACCTTCGCGAGCAAGGAAGCGCTCCTTCATCATCTGCGTACCGAGACGCCCACGGTGCTCGGCATCTATGCCAACCTGATGACGCGGTCAAACGCTGTGGAGATCATGGCGGCAGCACGCGAGGCCGGCTGGCGTGTCATCGTCGGTGGTCCCGAGCCCGGAGCTTACGCGCAGGAGTACCTGGAGTCCGGCGCGGAATTTGTGGTCTTTGGGGAAGGCGAAGCGACGATGGAGGAGTTGCTTACCGCCCTCAGGGCACGCGCAGACCACACTGACGCCGGTTGGAGATCCAAGATCGCCGGAGCAGCATTCCTCGATGATTCCGGGCACTTTCATCAGAATCCACCGCGAGCACAGATCGCGGATCTCGACGCGCAGCCGTGGCCCGCACGCCACGCTATTGATATTCATCGCTATGTCGAGACATGGCGCACACATCACCAACAGGGCTCGGTCAACTTCATCACCGCGCGTGGCTGCCCGTATAAATGCCGTTGGTGCAGCCACCAGGTCTACGGCCAGACCCACCGCCGCCGCGATCCACTCAAGGTCGTTGACGAACTTGAGTTCCTCCTCAACGAGTACACACCAGACATCGCGTGGATCTCGGATGACGTCTTCACCATCAACCACGACTGGATACGCAAATACGCAAGCGAAATGCGTCGCCGCAATCTACACGTTCCCTTCGAGTGCATCTCGCGAGCCGACCGACTCAATGAAGAGATGCTGGATCTGCTCGCGGAACTTGGATGCTTCCGTATCTGGATCGGCTCTGAATCAGGTTCGCAGCGACTGCTCGACTCCATGGACCGCGGCGTAAAGGTAGAGCAGGTTCAGCGCGCCATCGAGCAGACACGCACACGTAACATCCAGAGCGGCATGTTCTTGATGTGGGGTTATGAAGGCGAGGAGATGGAGGATATCGAGGCGACCATTCAACATGTCAGCAAGTCGAAACCTGACATTTTTTTTACCACCGTCTCCTATCCAATCAAGGGAACGCCCTATTACCAGCAGGTCCAGAGCAAGCTGGTACAACTCGCTCCGTGGGGCAAGAGTTCAGACCGCGAGATCAAAATCAAGGGTCGACATTCCCACGCCTATTACGTCCACGCAGACAAGCTTCTCCGCGCCGAAGTGCAACTCGCCAAACTCAGAGACTGCGGAGAGAAAGATTTAGCCACCATCGACGATCTCACACAGAGCATTACTACCTCACGCCAGGGCCTCTGGGCCACTCAGTACGAGGTGGAAGCATGAGCGCTCATTCTTTCTCAAACTCTGTTCATGCAGCGGGAGCCGTCTTCGACCGTCTGGCCCCCAGCTACGACCATGAGTTCACTGACTCCCTCATCGGCCGCGCTCAGCGTAATTCTGTCTGGGAGGTCCTGCTTGAAACCTTTCATCCTGACGACAACATCCTGGAACTCAACTGCGGCACCGGCGAGGACGCCTTCTTCCTCGCCCAGCGCGGCATCTCCGTCATCGCCTGCGATGCCTCGCAAGAGATGATCGCGCACGCCGAACAACGACTCAACGTTCAGCCCATTCCGTTACCCGTCGTTTTCTGCCATCTCCCCACGGAGCGTATCAATGAGCTTGCCCCTGCCCGTCTCTTTGACGGCGTCTTCTCCAACTTCTCCGGCCTCAACTGCCTTGAGGACCTCGTCCCTGTCGCCGCATCGCTCTCCCGTCTCGTTAAGAACGGTGACCGCCTTCTGCTCTGCTTCTCAACCCGTGTCTGCCTGACGGAGATCTTCTACTACCTTGCCCGCGGCCAGAAGAGGAAAGCGTTTCGCAGACTCGGCGGTCACACACGGGCCACTATCGACGGCGCCTCGCTCGATGTTTACTATCCAAGCCTCAATCAGATCCTCCGTAGCTTCGGCCCACACTTCCGGCTCTGCTCCACCACTGGAATCGGCGTCGCGGTGCCTCCATCCTATCTGGAGCCGTGGGCTCGCAACCATCCGACTACCTTTCGGCTTCTTTGCCATCTTGAATCTCTTCTCGCTCGTGTGCCGTTCCTGCGCAGCACAGGCGATCACGTCCTGCTGTGCTTCGAGAAGGTCTCGCCATGAACATGGATTGGAAGACCTTCACCCCGCTTTACGGTCTCGATCGGTCCCTCCGTCCGCTACGTGCAAACCTACAGCGTCGCCGGACGCCCTCGCACTTCCGGAGCTATACCGCACAGGTGAGCACATGATCATCCTCTATCATCCTCGCGCCACGAAGCCACGCAACAGCCGGCTCCCTCTTGCAGTCCTTGCCCTCGCCGCAGCCCTCGAAGGTAAGGTCGATTACGAGATTATAGACGGCAACCTGGAAGACAATGTGACCCAACGCATTCTCGACCTCATCTCTACTCACAACGTTGAACTCCTCGGCGTCTCCGCGATGCCCGGTCCCCAGATGGTAGCTGCCATGGAAACCTCTCGTGAGATTCGCAGGCTCCGGCCCGAGGTGCCCATCTGCTGGGGAGGCTACTTCCCTTCCATCTATCCCGACGCGGCGCTCAACGCACGTTATGTCGACTACGTGGTTCGCGGTCAGGGCGAAGACACACTTTTGGAACTTATCGACGCCCTCCGCGGCAAGCGCGAACTCGACACCATCAAGGGTCTGCTCTACAAAGATCTCTTCGGCCTGCGCCGCGACAACGGGGAGCGCCCCATGAAGGGACCGGACGAGTTCCCATGGTCCCCCTTCCATCGCATCCCTGTTGAAAAATATCTCCGCCCTTCTTTCTTCGGGAAACGAACAGCCGTCCACCACGCCAGCATCGGCTGCCCCTTTAACTGCAGCTTCTGTGGTGTGCACGCAGCCTACGGCAACAAGGAAAAGTTCGAGTCGCCCGAGCGTACGGTTGCCATCCTCACCCATCTCGTCGAGAACTACGGCGCAGATTCCGTCCAGTTCTACGATATGAACTTCTTCCTGCGTGAAGACAAGGCCCGCGAACTCTGCGAAGGCATGGCACATCTCAACCTCCGCTGGTGGTGTGAAGCCCGCGTCGACATCATGTCTCGCTACTCGGACGAGACCTGGGCCTCCATCAAACGCGCTGGCTGCGCGATGATCTTCTTCGGTGCGGAGTCAGGCTCCGACTGGGTGCTGGAGGAGATGCAGAAGGGCATCACTACGGCCCAGACGCTCGAGATCACGCGCCGCACTCGCCAGTTTGGCATCATTCCAGAGTTCTCTTTTGTCATCGGCAACCCCAATGATCCTGACCGCGACACGCGCGAAACCCTGCGTTTCATCCGCAAGATCAAACGAATCAATCCAGACTCCGAGATCATCATCCAGCACTACACTCCGACCCCCCAACCCCACAAGGCCGGCGACGGCATGTACGGCAACATTGAGGTTCCCTTCCCCGATACTCCCGCCGGCTGGGCCACCGAGGAGTGGATGAACTTCACCCTTCGCATCGACACCAACGCACCCTGGCTCAAGCAGAAGACCAAGCTCCTTATCGATAACTTCGAGACCGTCGTTGCCTCTCGCTGGCCCACGGTCCAGGACATCCGCGCACCTCGCTGGAGCCGCATCTTCCTTCAGATGCTGAGCGCGTGGCGTTATAAGCTACACCTCTATCGATTTCCGTTCGAGCTCCATCTTGCGAACCAGTTCATCGCCCTGCGTAAACCCAAACGGGAGAGCCTGTGAGCACGGCCACACCCAACCTCTTCGACAAATGGGCAGAGGTCTACGACACCGAACTGAATCCCCTGCTCCGGCTGGAACAACGCACCCTTCCGCCGATCATGCCGCCGACGGAGGGCCTCGATGTCCTCGACATAGGATGCGGTACCGGACGCTGGCTGAAGCAGCTTGAGTTGCTCGCCCCCAACTCCCTCACCGGTACGGACGCATCCCCCGCCATGCTGGAGCGGGCAAGCGCCTCGCTCTCTCCCACCACCGTACTGCATCTCAGTGACTCCGCCACGGTTCCCGTCGCGGATGCGTCTACTGACCTCGTTCTCGCCTCCTTCGTCCTGAGTTACCTCCCGGACCTGGATGCTTTCGCAGACGAGTGCGTTCGAATCCTCCGTCCCGGCGGACATATCCTTCTCTCCGACATGCATCCCGCCACGGCCGCACAGCGCAATTGGATTCGCTGTTTTCGTCTTAATGGCAAACGCATCGAGCTCCCCGCCAAACCGCTCTCCGTGGCTGCTATTATCACGGCTTTCAGCAGTCGCGGCTTCGAACTCCTCATACTCAAAGAACCCGCCTTCGCTACCCCCGAACGACCTCTCTTCGAGCAAGCGAATAAGTTAGAGGGGTACCATGCTCTGCAGGCCGAGCCTGCGATCTACCTCATGAAGTTCTTGAAAGTGGACGCGCATTCCACACAAAGCCGAACTCACCTCCTCTCCATTGTCAATGCCGCATGGGCCGAAACACCAGACCACTGGAATCAATCGGCTCTCTCGACCAGCGGCGAGATCCTCGATCTCTCCGGCTATGTCCTGCTGCCCGGCCTTATCAATGCCCATGAGCACCTCGAGTTCGCTCTCTTCCCCAACCTTGGCCGTCTGCCTGGTGAGTCCCCATTCGCCAACTCGCCCGAGTGGGCTGAAGAGATCCACCGCACCCACGCCGCACTGATCGAGCAACACCTCCAGATTCCACTAGCTACGCGACTCTGGTTCGGGGCCATCCATAATCTTCTCTGCGGAGTCACCACCGTCTGCCACCACAACCCTCTTCACCCACCCCTCCTCGAGCCAGCCTTTCCCATCCGCATCGTTGAAGAGTTCGATTGGGCACACTCCCTCACCTTCTCCTCGGAGGTCGTAGCGAAGTTTGCCGCCAGCTCCGAAAGCCGCCCGTTTATCCTGCACGCTGCTGAGGGGACCGACACCCAAAGCCGCAACGAGGTGCAGACACTGGACAGCAAGGGCCTTCTCGGCCCACGAACCGTGCTGGTCCACGGGCTCGCCCTCACCGAGGAAGATATCGCCCTCCTCAATGGCCGCGGCGCCTCCGTCATCGTCTGTCCTACCTCGAACCAGTTCCTCTTCGGTCAGACCATCACCCCGCAACTTCTGGCCTCCATCGATCGCGTGGCCCTCGGCAGCGATTGCCCCCTCACTGCTGCCGGTGACCTCCTCGATGAGATCGCCTTCCTCCGCGTGAATCACCACCTCGACTCCAGGACTCTGTACAAGCTGGTCACCACCAGCCCTGCCAAGCTTCTTCGACTCACTCAGGACGAGGACCGCATCCTGCCAGATCGGCCGGCCACCGTCATCGCTGTACGCGACACCAGCACGCGCCCTGCTGACACCCTTGCCCATCTGACCTATGCCGGGGTTGAGCTTGTCCTTATTGACGGCCAGGTCCAGTTAGCTTCCCAGGCTCTCTATGATCGTCTGCCCCCCCCGGCTCGCACAGGCCTGCACCGCCTTGACGCAGGAGGCCATCTCCGTTGGCTCCGTGCGCCGCTGCCGGACCTCTTCGAATCCGCAGAGCGGATCCTTGGCAAGGACAATCTCCATCTCGGCAACAAGGAGGTGCGTTATCGCCCAGCTCTATAGCATCCAGCTGCCTCTCTCCATCCACTCTCCTGCTCCTATCACCCACCTTCCCATCCTGCTGCTCAATATCCATACGCAGTGCAACTGCCGCTGCGTCATGTGTGATATCTGGCAGCGAAAGGACAGCAGCGAGCTTCACGCCGCCTCCCTCGAACGCCACCGTGATTCACTCATCTCTCTGGGCGTTCAACGGGTTGTTCTCTCCGGAGGAGAGCCGCTCCTTAACCGCGATCTGCCTGCAATCATCGCGTTCTTTCGTGCCCTCGGAATTCGCATTACACTCCTCTCGACCGGTCTCCTGTTGCATAGCAAAGCGGCTCTCATCGCCGGGGGTGTCGACGACGTCATCCTCTCCATCGACGGCCCACCCGAGATCCATAACACCATCCGCCGTATACCACGCGCCTTCGAGACTATCGCCCGCGGAGTCGAGACTCTGCGCACACTCAATCCCGCCATTCCCATCAACTGCCGCAACACCATCCAGAAGCAGAATCACACCCACCTTCGAGGTGCCGTCGCCGCCGCCCACAGCCTCGGGCTCAACAGCATCTCCTTCCTTCCCGCCGACGTCTCCTCCTCCGCCTTCAACCGCGATCAGCAGCAGTGGCCCACCACGCGTCAGAACGAGATTGCCCTCACAGCATCGGAGCTCATTGCTCTGGAAAATGAGATAGAGCTCCTCATCGAGGCCCATCAGTCAGATCTTCGTACCCGTTTCATCGCAGAGAACGAAGCAAAGCTTCGCCGCATCCCCACGCGTTTCCGCGAGCACCTCGAAGGTACCCCGCCCCAGTCACCGCGTTGCAATGCACCGTGGGTCTCAACCGTCATGGAAGTAGACGGTACCCTTCGCCCTTGCTTCTTCCATCCTCCTATTGCATCCACTACCAATGCGACTCTGGAACAGGCCCTGAACACTCAGCTCGCCCAGGCCTTCCGCAGTCAATTGCACGTTCCCACGAACCCTACCTGCCAGCGCTGCGTCTGCTCCCTCAATTACCGCTGAAGCCCGGCCCTGCTGTGTGAGTTCGAGACGTACCACTCCTAAGAAGCGACATCTTTGCGAAGAAGAACCGGCAGATGTTTTGGAGATCGAAAACCTGAGCCGCCTTGCCAGGTGATGGGCCCACTCAGGATCGCAGAAGAAAATGACGCAACGAGCGGACGAACTATGGCAACAGAAGACATGCGCAGGAGACTTGCTCCTACACACGCATGAGGTCCTGCTCCCAGGGTCAGGTGACCTCCTCCACGGCGACATACATCAAGCTCGTTCGGATGAGCGAAGCGGACAGGATCGTGATTTGCCGCGATGATGCGCAGGATCAATCGATCGCCCTGGCGAATGGAAGCACCACCTATGATCAAATCTTCCGTTGCCTGACGGCGCAGGAAGCGGCTCAAGCCGGCGTACCTCATCAACTCTTCGATCGCCTGCTCAACGAGGCCAGGCTCCAGATGAAGCAGTGCCCACTGCTTCGGATTCTGCAACAAGGCATAGCACGCGTTCGCCAGCATACAAGGTAGCGTATGCGAGAGTGCGACGAATCCGGAGTCGCGTAAGCTCTCGGTCTTTGAGTGGAAGCAATCCTGGAGCTGTGCGCTAACGGACTTTGCCTCTGCACGGAGCGTGGGATCATAGGGTTCCGCAGCTGCGGCAGAGACAGGCTGAGCGAGCGTTCGCAGCCTCGCAGCGTCTTGTGGGTCAATCCCGGTTACGATGGACGCAAGGTCGAGGCAGTTCGGTCTAAAATAGGAATCGAGCAGGTCCACGGGACACCTTTCGGGCAGCTCCTGAACCCGTACCTGGATCAGAGGAGTCATAACCTCCAACCATGCACGAAGCTGGGTGGGAGAAAGCGCTTCCATTGTCTCAGCGCGCATTCTTTCCATCACCTTGTCGTCTTCCGTTGTCCTGGGATGCTTGCTATCGATGGTGAGGCTCGACGAGCGGAGCACTGTGAGTACATCTTCGTAACGGCTCAGAACCCAGGCATCGAGATCCTTGTCGAAATAAGCAGACTCAATGTGCGGAAACACGGGAGAGTCGAGTTCGTCACTTCTCCAGACGGGTATCGATACTTCTTCTCGTAGTCTTTGCATAGAGGCTCCGTCTACAGTATGTCAAGCTGAACGCCCGCTTGTTGTCAGCGTTTTGTCATTGTTGGCAGATATCACTTTGAGAAAGAGCCTGCTCGTACTGAATCAACGCGAACCACGTGTTTCCGAGGAGGCAGTTGATCGGGACAGTCACCACGCCAGGTAAAAGCGTTGATGGACCTCGTTGACCCTACCGTTAAAATTCGCCTCCTACGCGCTTTGCACGGCAATCAATCCCGGCTTCCGTGTCTCTGCAGCCTCCAGCACTCCGTCGCTCCAAACACCTTCAGGGCAAGCCGCTCCCGGCCTCAGCCTTCACGTACGCATCGCATATTCTCTCGAGCAGCGAGGTATCTGCCGTACCGTAATCGATGCTGTCCGCGAAGCCCTCCGCGACACATCACAGATCGTAGCGGGGATCTCTCGCAAAATGTGCTTCTCCGCACTCGGCAAACCTCCTCCGCGCTAGTCCTCGTCCACCCGAGACCTCAAAGCGCGGGCTGTTTGAACCGGATGACGCAGGTGTTGAAGTCTCAATCCCATTTGTCCGCCGATCGAAATCATTTCCCGGAAATACCCACATCCCGCACCAGCCGTCGACTGGGAAGCGGGATGCGATGTTGACCCTCTTCTACATCGAGACTAGCTTGTGCTCTGCGGCATCGTGTCGCAGAGCTTCGCGAGAAGGCGTTCCTTAGAAAGATCATGCTTCTCACGGAAGCGGCGGTACCGGTCAAGAAGAGAGGCTGGTCCGCGGGCTCGGAGAAAGACGAGATTTCCTTCGAAGCGTTTCTCGTCGATGATCGCTCCACCTTCGAGCGAGGCGAGGATGGCGCCTTCGGATTGCGGGAGCCGAAAGCTGGCTTCGACGAGCGGGTCGACCATGAGTGCGGCATCGATGGCGATCAGAAGTTGTTCCAACCCGGTGTGCTGAAGCGAGGAGACAGGAATCGCTTTGCGATCGCTGGAGAGGTGGACGAGTTCCTGGGGCGGGACGAGATCGACCTTGTTCAAGACCTGGATGACGGGCTTGGTCGAAACCCCAAGCTCGGCTAAAACTCTTTCAACCTGAGTCTTCTGTTCTTCGCGGATAGGGCTGGCGGCGTCCTGAACGTGGAGAAGAATCTCGGCTCGCTCAACCTCTTCGAGAGTGGCGCGAAAGCTCGTGACGAGAGTATGGGGAAGGTTGCGGATGAATCCGACGGTATCGGAGAGCAGGATCTTACGGCGTGAAGGAAGCTGCAACTGCCGGAGTTTGGGGTCGAGAGTAGCGAACATGCGGGCCGATTCGAGCACACCGGCCTCGGTGAGGGCATTGAAGAGAGTGCTCTTGCCGGCATTGGTATAGCCAACAAGAGCGACCACTGGAACCGGGACTGCTTCGCGGCGCTGCCGCTGCTGATGGCGGATCCCGCGGACGGCGTCGAGCTGGGTTTTGATGTGGTCGAGGCGAAGGTTGATCTTACGGCGATCGGTCTCGAGCTGGGTTTCGCCCGGGCCACGGGTTCCGATGCCGCCGCCAAGCTGAGACATGGCGCGACCGCGTCCGGCGAGACGGGGGAGCTGATATTCGAGCTGTGCGAGTTCTACCTGGAGCTGGCCTTCGCGGGTCTTGGCGTGGCGGGCAAAGATGTCGAGAATAAGCTGCGAACGGTCGATGACGTGGCAGGGTAGGCGGGATTCAATGTTGCGCAGCTGCGAGGGGGTGAGGTCGTGGTCGAAGAGAACGAGCGACGCATTAGTCGAGGCGACAACCTCAACAATCTCGTCAAGTTTCCCCTGTCCGACAAGACTGGACGGATCGGGCCTCTGACGCCGTTGGACGAGAGTAGCGGCAATCGTCGCACCGGCGGACCGGGCAAGCTCCTCGAACTCTGCACGGCTGGCATCGAAGTCGAGGGTGGAGGCTGCATGGTCCGAAAGGTCTTCTTCTCCAGCCACGACTGCAGCCGCGGTGCGGGCAAGTCGAGCGGCTGCGGTAAGTTGCTTGCGCTTGTGGAGTTCGCCAGTGAACTCGACCACGACAATCACGGCAAGTTCCTGCTGAGTTTGCGAGGTACGGAGTTCGCGAGCGAGAAGGGCTGCGTCCTGGGCCTCCCTTGCCTCGACAAGACTACGACGGACTGTCTTTCCGCGATTCCGGCGTGATGGCGCTTGATCCGGGGTGGCTTCAGGCGAAGCCTTCTTGCTAGTCAAAATGTTGTCTCAATTCATGGCCGGGTTCCCGACCGACTCTCATCATGATACTGAAGGTTCTACGTCAGTATGCAAAGCTCAGACATCTGGAGATGGCCATTCTCTCCGCAATTCAGCGCAGTGGGTCTCGAATCGGTCCTCACAAACGCTCTACGGGTCATGTGACAGCACAAGGCAGCATCCTCTTTGCCAAGGCAGGGAGGATGCCAGACGAAGAGCACGAAAAAGAGAACACCGAAGACAATCCTCAAACTGCCGGATCTTGAACAGCCTTACCTCGTCCAGCTCTCGACGCTCCTACGATCACACGATTCAGGACTTTATGGATTGGTATAGCTCAGAACCGCGGCTGGCCTTCAACAGAACCGTGGTCACGCGCTACCGCATTGCCCTGGAATAACGTCGATATACTCCGTCGATCATCAACCTAAGGCTCCGCAGTCCGGCGGCTGGCCTATGAAGGATGCGGATTGTGGTCTGCTGAGCCTTGACCCTCGCAGCCGACAAAGACCGTCTTAAACCTTTACTACATTACGGCTCAGGCTCGTTACCGACCGGATGGCGTTTTGGCGAGGTGCAGGTCATATGCGATTGTCTTGGTGAAGGTCATTCGGATTCCGTGTTTCGGTCGCAGGATGACCATCGGGCGCGCTTCGATCGTCTGGCCCGGAATCAGTTGAAAATCGTATTTTCTGAGCAGCTCGCTCAGAATCATAAGGATCTGCAGCATGGCGTAGTGATTGCCGATACAGACCCGCGGGCCGCCCCCGAAGGGCAGATAGGTGAAGGGCGTGCGTAGCTTGTCGCTACCTTTGATAAAACGTTCCGGGTCGAAGGTCTCCGGACTCTGCCAGTGGGCCGGAGCATGGTGAGCGCCGTACACATAGACAATGACCGTCGATCCTCGGGGTATGACGATGTCATTTACCTGGTCATCCGCGACAGCCATGCGGTCGATCATCCAGAAGGGCGGGTAGAGGCGGAGCCCCTCCTGAATCACCTGGGTAGTGAATTCGAACCCGGGCATATGCGCGTGGCTGAGAGGCTCGTCGCCCAGCACGGAATCGAACTCCTGCCGTATCCTTTCGAGACAATCCGGATGCGTGCTCAAGAGATAGAGAAGCCACGACAGACCATTCGACGATGTTTCGTGGCCGGCGACCAGGAGTTGCATGCTCTCGCTTAGAACCAGCTCATCGCTCATACCTTCGCCGTCGCTGTAACGGGCATCCATCAGGTTCTGCAGCAGATCGTTGCCCGGCTCGTGATGGCGACGTTTCTTGATATATTCCATCAGAACGCTGTCCGCGCTGGCTCGCATCTCTTCGTGTTTACGTAGTTCGCCGGAGGCAGCAAACCAGGGATTCAGATAGGGTTGGATGGTTTGCCGAACGATAAATTCCTGGACGGTGCAGATGGTATGGCTGACGAGGTCGATGTCTTCGTCCTTCAGGCGGGCGCCGAACAGCGATCGGGCGACCATCGCGAAGGTCATTTTCATCAGGTGAGGGTAGATATCGACGGGGCCGAGGCGAACTTGTCTGTCGAAATCCCGCAGCGACTCTGCGAGGGAGTCCTGCATGATCGAGGACAGAGCATCAAGTTGTTTTCGATCGAAACCCTTCTGGATAAGACGCCGCTGCGTGCGCCAGGCTTCCCCGTGGGTGGTGAGAAGACCTTTGCCCAGGAAGTGGCCCATCCGCTTTACCTGGATTTCGGACTTTTGATAATTTTCCGCATTGGTCTTCAACACGTGCTGAATGACGGCGGGATTGGTAGTAACGATCGCCTCTTTAATCCCACCCAAATAGAAGCGGAATGTGTCGCCGAAGAGTTCGGTGTACTTTGACAACACCTGCACCGGATTAGCGGCCATGGCGCGCGAATCCGAAAAGGAGCGAAATCGTGAAACAGCGGGTATCGGTGTGGCCAACGTCACACCTCGCAGCCCGGATGCGTGTCGAGGCGCTTGCGTAGAACAGTGAGGAGTTTCATGTAGTTTGCCTGAAGGGATTGGATAGCCATAGGTAAAGACTAAGTGCTCAAAATTGGTTTTCGTTTCCCAGTTGCTTCAAAAGTATCAGATGATGCCAGATTGCCCGGGTCATGGTGGGATGTTGCCGATAGGGGACGCCAAATTCTTCGGCGGTCTCCTTCACAATCCGGGTCAGCGGAGCGTAGTGGGTGTGGCACACGAAAGGGCACAGATGATGTGCGATGTGGTGGTTAAGCCCGCCCGCAAGCCAACCTACAACCGGGTTGCTCGTCGCATAATCGGCCGTTGTGGCGAAGATGTGATACACGCCGTTGTCGAACTCGCTGCGGCTCGAGGGAAAGTACGTGCTGTCGATCGTGTGCGTGGTCTGGAATACCAGCGATACGGTCAAACCGACGATCAAATGGACCAGCACGAACGCCCCAGCGACCAGTAGAGGCGATTTCTCCAGCAGCGTCACCGGCAAAATGAGCATGTAGGTGAAGTAGAACGCCTTCCCTGCGAAGAGAATAGCGTATTCTCGCGCCGGATGTCTGGTGCGTTTCAGATAGTCGTGCGTTGGGAAGAAAAAGCTCTCAAAGTCTCTTACGAAAACATAGTCGAGAGAGAACATCGCGTAAAAAAACAGCGCATAGATGTGCTGGAACCGGTGCCACCGAGCACGGGGTTCGTGGGGGGTAAACCGAAAGATGCCGCGTCCCGTAAGCGCGTCGTCTTCGCCGTGGAGATTGATGCAGGAGTGGTGACCTCGATGATGGAGGATACGCCACATGTAAGAGTTGATTCCACAAAGATCGAAGGCATAGTTCAGGGTTTTGTTGATGAACGGCACAGACGAGATGGCGTTGTGGTTGCTGTCGTGGGCAATGTTCAGCAAAAGGAATGTCTGGGCGAGGCCGCCTAAAACATAGAGTGCAACAAACTTCCAGGCATCCGGCTTGAACGCGTAGATGGCAATCCAACTGCCCACCAGCACTGCGAGACCCGCGGCGATCTTGACCCACATGGTACGGTCGCCTTTGGGAGAGATATTCTGGTCGGCAAAGAACCTGTCGAGGCGGCGACGTAAGACTTTCGGGAAGGAAGATGGGCCAGTCGGATCGCCGGCGGACTGCCGCGGCCAGGCCTCAGATCGTACAAGACCATCCATATCCTGATTCAGAGCAATCACAACTTCGGTCCCCGACGTCACCGGCCCCTCCACAATCATGTCAAATCGGCCGAGTGTACCCCGATCAGTAGCATCGATGGTCCAGACCAGAAGCGGGTCTGTTGCCCGCCGCCCATAGCGTCACCACCTGATGGTAGCGCGAAGACTCAAGGATAATCAAGGAAATCTGGATCAGACGGAGTCGGCGTGCGGCGCCTCGTTCCAGGAAGCGAGGACACATCGCATTACTTCGTAGCTCTGCTACCATAAGCCTGATGGATCGCGTCGAACGAAGACGCTTTGAATGGGGCGATACGAAGTCTCGCAAACTTCCTCGCCTCGTGCGTTCGGCCGTCGTGGGGACTTGCCCCCAACCGGACCGAACGACATATAGGCATAGAACGACTCTGAAACTGAGTGCATTTCACATCACCAGGTTACCGGGGAGCGGCAATACGTGTAATGTTTTCTTACGTACTGAGTTTTGCTATTTAACCTCGGGAGTATTGCTGATCTACTATGGCGTCGATTTTAGACCAACTGGATAGGCTGGGAGAGGAACACCCGCACAAGCTCCTTTATTCGTACCTTGACCTGAACGGCAACCCAATCGAATGCTACTCCTACGCGTCGTTTATCGACCGGACGAAAGCAATCGCCGGTCACTTGCTGAAGGATGGTCGTTTCGCGGCGGAGGACCGGCTTTTGCTCGCCTACCCGCCAGGGCTCGAAATGATCTGTGCGTTTTTTGGTTGCGTGCGCGCCGGATTGATCCCTGTGCCCGTCTATCCCCCCAGTTCTCGTGGCTTCCAGAGCGCCCTGTACAAAATGGTCCACATCGCCAGGGATTGCCAGGCATCCGGAATTTTAACGAGCGCAGACTACCAGGCATCTCTGAAGACAAATCTCACCCGAAGTGGCGTCTCGGCGTCCGGCGTCGACGTCGACTACATCTCCGGTCTTCCGTGGATTGTCACAGAAGAGTTCGTGGATATGATTTCGGACGAGTTGTTCGTCGACACTTCGAAGATTCTGTTTCTCCAGTACACGTCGGGGTCGACGATGGAACCCAAGGGCGTGATGGTGACGCACGAAAACATCCTGCAGACCTGTCCGCTCGTGATCGATCATCCCAACCCGGTCGTCGTATCCTGGCTCCCGCAGTATCACGATATGGGACTGATCGGATGCTACCTTTATCCCGCACTGAGGGGCGGCACGACGTATGGCTTCGCTTCGATGGACTTCATTCAGCGGCCGATCCTGTGGTTTGAAACCATAACAACCTATCGAGCTACCGCGACGGCGGCACCCAATTTCGCTTACGACTATTGCCTGCGCGCCGGGAGATTATCCATGGAGAACCTGGAGGACTGCGATCTCAGTTCTCTCCGGGTGTTGATGTGCGCTGCCGAACCCGTAAAGCCGGATACTTTCACACGGTTTCTAGAGACTTTTCAGCCTTATGGACTGAAGTCGGAGAGCTTTTATGCCGCCTTCGGGCTGGCTGAGAATACTCTTGCGGTTTCACTCGGCGGCCGCAATATCGTTTCCGTCAACAAGCGTGCGCTCGCACTGGGGAAGGTGCGCATGACGACCGAGGTTTCCGAAATCGACGGGGCCACGCAGATTGTCAGTTGTGGAACTCCCCTCGCGGGTATCGACGTTAAGATTGTGGACCCGGAACGGCACGTCGCCCTGACGCCGGACCACATCGGTGAGATCTGGGTCGCCGGAAGCGGCAAGTGTCTGGGTTACTGGAACAATCCGGAACTGACTCTGAAGCAGTTTCGTGCGCGGCTTGTGGATGATAGCCCCTATGACGACGGCTACCTTCGGACCGGCGATATGGGATTCTTCCACGACGGCGACCTCTTCGTTTGCGGCCGCATTAAGGACATGATTATCCTCCGCGGGCAAAACTATTACCCGCAGGATATCGAAAACGTTGTGGAGAGAGCGTCCGGCCTGATCCGAGCCAGTTGTGTCGCGGCATTCCAGATTCACGAAGATAGCGAGCCTGCGCTGGCGATCGTGGCCGAAATCAAAAATCCCAAGGTCCTTCCAGAAGCGCGGAAGATCGCCGCTGCCGTCCGGAGTTATCTCAACGTGGAAGTGGCGTTGATTTCCTTCATCGCGCCTCGTGCGATACCGAGAACCAGTTCGGGCAAAATCATGCGCCACAGGGCCAAGCAGATGTGGTTGGAAGGTCAATTTACCGTTCTCTCCGAGTTTTCTCGGGAGAAGGACGCTGGGGGCGCCCCATCCGATTGTGGCATCCAGTCATCTTTCGACGAATTGAAGGCCAGATACAACCTAACAGGCATGGAACCGTACAACCTGGTGGAAGCAGGTCTGGATTCTCTCGATCTGGTCGTGTTCATGCATGAGCTCAAGGAGCTTTTGAAGGATAAGGGCGCCGAGATGCTGGCAAGGCAGGTCGATATCGGTGTCATTCAGCGGGTCAGCGTAGCCGAGCTGTTTATGCTGGCGGAACAGCTGGAAAGTGCTCCCGAAGAAGCACTGGAAATGCTGCGTCATTCTCTGGCGGCTTTCCGTGAAGAACAGCACGCAGCGGAGAAGGAAATGATGAGCAACGACCGGAAGCTCGTGTTCGATCCTCCTGCTCCTGCTGCATTGCCCGCGATACCAGTCATGAATCATGTGCTGCTGACGGGCGGCACCGGTTTCATTGGACCCTTCCTCATGAAGAGTCTGCTGGAGCAGACACGGGCGAAGATCTACGTTCTCGTCAGGGCTTCCGACGACAATCTGGGCAGGCAAAGACTGCGAGCGGCGATGGAGTCCATGGGCCCCTGCCCCGCCAGCCTGATGCAGATGTTCGAAGCTCGCGTGATTCCTATCTGCGGCGATCTCGGGCAACCAATGCTGGGCATGACGCAGGACGTCTGGGACTTTCTCGCCAGTGAAATGGACACGGTGTTCCATAATGGCGCGACCGTGAACTACCTGTTCAACTATGACCGCATGCGTGATGCGAATGTGATGGGAACCAACGAGGTCCTACGACTGGCCTTCGAAGGACGACCCAAGGAATTCAATTACGTTTCAACCACCTTCGTGTTTGGCTGGGCCGTTAAAAGCGTCCTGTATGAAACCGACTTCAACGAGGACATGGAGCTTCTCGACTTTGGCTACAGCCAGTCCAAGTGGGTTGCGGAACAGGTGGTCGCAGACGCGAAGAGTAAGGGGCTTTCTACCCGTATCTTCCGGCCCGCTCTCGTCAGTCCATCCATTTCGGGCGGAGGCAACAACTTCGATATCGCCGTGCGCCTGGTTGCGTTCATGGTGAATCACGGCATTGGAGTCGACGCTCTGAACCAGGTTAGTTTCGTTCCCGCGGACATTGTGGCGAACAATATCGTTGCGATCTCCACGACTGGCGGCACGGAGAATAAGACGTACCATATCGTGCGCGACGATTATGCAAACATGCTGGATATCACCAACCTCATTACCAAGTCGACTGGGCGGCAATTTGAAGTATTCAGCGTCGACGAATTCGTTCCCGAACTGATCCGGAGATGCCGAAAGGAAGATTTGCTCTTCCCCCTGCTCGATTTTCTCGTGGGCTCTGTGGACAACATCACCGCGATGGAGTTCAAGCGTTATGACAACTCCGACTACCAGAGGGCGCGAGATGCTTCTGCGTGGGGCATTCCGGATCCGTCTCTTGAGGACACGGTGAGCGGCATTCTAAAATTCATGCACCGTAAGGGGATCATTTCGGTTGCGGCTCGCGAACTCAATCCCACGTCGTCGACGGCCGAGCCTCTTGCCTGCACGGATGCATAATCCGCTACTGCTTTTTGAACACCAACTTCTCGGTTAGGTGCTGGCCGGTTTCCAGGGTACCTGTGGTGGTTAGCGTCATCTGCTGCCCATCCGCGGAGACCGCCCACCTATCCTTTTGAGCCACTTGATCGTCTCGCCGGTAAATCGAATCCACGGTATGAGGATCGACAAGTTCAAGTATCACGGTGTCGTTTCTGGAGTTCTTCAGATCGTACTGCTTGCCGTCAAAACGGGCAGCGTAGCTGAAGTCGCCCGAAAAACGGACACCACCATTTCCGTCCGGCTCGATCTTGAGCACCAACCCTTGCCGAATACGAGTCTTGCTGAGATCCTGCGTCCACTCGCCAGCTAATGGGTCACCGGCGATCTTCGCACCTCCGCTCCGAGTCCACACGGTGATCTGATCGGGACGGCCTGCGCTCGCAGTCGCGATCGTTAGCTCGTTCCCATCACTCGAGAGTTTCTCGTGAACCGTCGCCACGACAGCTCCATCCTTCTTCTCCTTCAACTCGGCCTGCCTCTTACCGATCCTGCGTAGCTCGACTTGATTGAACGCAGGATTGCCTGGTACGGACGTGTCGTGGCCGTCCGACTTCGCTGTGAAATCGAGGTGGGTCTCGCCGGACATGACTACATGCACTGCGTCATGTAGAGCTGTGATGGAGAGTCTGTTGGGAGGATCGAGGGAAGATTGCGCAGAGAGGAGCGTCCAGGACCCAATACGGGGGTCTGCGGCTCCAGGTTGAAAGGCGGCAAGCAGTACGAGCAACGCGAATTTAAGAATTGACCCTCCTAATAAATAAGAATAAGACGGAACCAATTTAGCAGATCCTGAGAGCCAGGCAGGGTCCGCCTGGGCACCTGATTCCACCTCCGAAATGTTTGGATGCCATCGGAGAATGGCAAATTGCCTAACTGGCGACTATTTTGTGTGACATCATGGGTCTCATGCATGTGCGCCGTTTCTGGGTGGCCGGGATAGTCCTTGCCGCCGTCGTTGCGCTTCTTCCCTTCTCCTTTCACGCCGAACGCCATCTGGAGACGGCAACCCGTGTCGAAGGGAGTGAAGCGGAGGTTGTCCGGCAGGAGCTTGTCAGTCGTTTTCATTCGCCATTCGTTGACCGTGTGGTCCTGGTGATTCAGGGGCTCCCTCCTGCAGATTCGGAGGAAGGCCAGCAGGCGTTAACCACCATTGTGGCGGAACTGAGAGAGGAACCCGGCGTGTCCGGAGTCGTTTCCTATCTCGAGTTGCGCGATCCGGTTTTCCTGGGCAGGGGTGGTGGGACGTTTGTCCTGGTGGGACTCTCCTCGACCGAAGGCCCCGTGGAGTCGCTCGTTCCTAAGCTTCACGGGCTGGCACACTCTCTTGAGAATCAATTGCGGGGCCGTTATCCTGCCGTGAAGCTCGAACTGACGGGCGAGATTCCACTGAATTTCGACATTCGGAAGGCGAGCGCCGATGACGTGCAGCGCGCCGAAAGCCTGGTGATTCCGGCGACCCTCGCACTTTTGCTGGTGGCTTTCGGAAGCCTGCTGGCCGCCCTGATTCCGTTGGCGGTAGGTCAGCTTGCCATTGCCACAACCCTGGCGATTACCGGATTGATAGCTCAGCGCTTCCACTTGTCCATTCTGGTTCAGAATTTGGCCACGATGCTTGGGCTAGGCCTGGGAATCGACTACGCGCTGCTTATGGTCAGCCGCTTTCGGGAGGCGATTTCTGCCGGGCACGACGGATCCGCAGCCTCGGTCATCGCGGCACGTCAGGCCGGTCGCACGCTCCTGATTTCAGCCTCGACGGTAGCTATCGGATTTCTTGCCCTCTTGACGGTTCCAATCAGCGAAATCCGTTCCATCGGTGTCGCGGGATTTCTGGTGGCGGCAATCAGTGTGTTGCTTACAAATACCCTCGTTCCGGCGGCGTTGGCGGTGCTCGGCCCACGGATTGATGCTGGCCGGATGCCGTTTACTCCGAGGCTGGATGCGCAGCGGGCCGCACGTACGGGAAACCGCTGGAGGCAATGGGGAAAGGTAATTGTCGCCCATCCCTGGCTTGCCATCGTTCTGGCGGGCGCTCCCCTCCTTCTGCTCGCCTGGCAAGCCAAGCGGCTGGATACCAGTGTCCCCAAAGGGGATTGGCTTCCGGAATCGGCAGAATCAGTCCATGCGCTGCACACCCTGGCACAGATGGATCGGACCGGCGTTGTTTATTCGATGCGCGTGATTGTCGAACTGCCAACGGACTCCATTGCGCAAACCGACGCCGGGTGGAACGCGCTTGATCGTCTCACGAAGCGGATCATGAGCGACCCTCGTTGCGCCCGCGTCATTTCTATCACCACGATTGCGGAGGGCAACCGGTCTTCCCTCACAGACCTCTCGCGTGAGACGCGGCGAACGTTTCTGAGTAGTGACGGACGGGCGGCGCTGCTCGAAGTTCTACCCGCGGGTTCGGTTTCGCTACGTGATCAGGTTGACTGGGTGCGAGAACTTCGGAAGACCGGCGCGGCAGCTCTCATCGGAGAGCCCGGCGCCACGCTACGCATTGGCGGCATTCCTGCACTCAATGCTGACTATCAGACGATTGTCAGCGGCCACTTTGTGCCAGTAACGGCGCTGGTGGTGGTGGCGACTCTGCTGGCGCTTCTGATGGGGTTCCGATCACTTTTCGCCGCCCTGAAGGCTATCGCGCTGAATCTGCTCTCGGTTGCGGCTTCCTTCGGAGCCTTGGTTTTAGTCTTCCAGGACGGACACGGAAGTATTCTCCTGGGAGTTCATGGGGGAACGGGCAGCATCTTCCCGCTTGTTCCAATCGTCGCCTTTGCCATTGTCTTCGGACTAAGCATGGATTACGAAGTGTTTTTGGTTGCACGGGTTCTCGAAGCCAGGAGAAGTGGGCTCAGTGAAATGGACGCCATTCCGGAGGGGATGGCCAGGACCGCAGGCCTGATTACGAGTGCTGCCGCGATCATGATCGTCGTATTCGCGGCATTCACCTTCGGAAATTTCCTGGTGGTGAAGATGATCGGATTTACGCTGGCGGTAGCCGTGTTGATTGACGCGACGCTGGTTCGAATTGTGATCGGCCCCGCGCTCCTTCGTATTGCGGGCGATTGGAACTGGTGGCCTGGAGGACTCGCCACGGCACGCAAGGCGCCCGTAATGGCGAGCCGCGAATAATGTATGTTGTGACAAGCTTTTCAACGAAGTCCGCCGCCGTCTTGATCTTTACGAAGAGCAGGAAACGATATCGACGAAGGGCGTGCCGCTCATTTTTTCAATCGCAGGTGGGGGTTCTGGGTGGGAACACCCTCTAATCATTTCTCCGCGAGAAGGGCGTCGGCACCAGGTTGGGCGCGTAGCCTCCTGATCTCCATCACCAACCTTCTGGATCAGTGGCTGGTCTTGCGCATGGATGCTCTCAGCTACGCCTGGCTTTATTCGATCCGATGCAGAGGTGTCATTCTGAGTGGAGTGGAAGACCGGACCGGACGCCTATCCAGTATGGGATCAGAGAAAAGTCCGGATCGAAGATAAAGCTTCCCATCCGCTCGCATGAGGAATAGGATGCCGTTCGGCAATACAGGAGCATGAGGTTCGTATGCTGAAGTCATTATTCGTCCTTTCCGCGCTGCTGTTATTCGCACACTTGCCACAACAACCCGCTACGGCTCCTGCCCCGACAGTGATTCCCGTTGAAGCCGCGCGCATGGTCAACCCCGTAAAGCCCACGCCCGAATCTCTGGCCCGCGCCAAAAAGATATACGGATACGACTGCGCCTTGTGCCACGGCGCGAACGGCAACGGTAAAGGCGATGTCGTTGCCGATTTGAAGCTTACACTCAAGGACTACACTGATCCGGCAGCTCTCAAAGATCTTTCTGATGGAGAAATCTTCTACATCATCAAGAACGGCAAAGGCCAGATGACCGGCGAAAGCGACCGCGCGAAACCAGAAGATCTCTGGAACATGGTGGTCTTAGTGCGTTCATTTGCCAAAAAGTAACAACCGCTGCAACGAGGCTGGAAGCGGCAGACCGCATTCACAGACAAATCAGAACAACCAAAGGTCGGTGTTCCTGAGTAATTGAAATAAGGTACAAGCGCAATTGTGGCTACTACAGGACCGCCCGCGGCTGTGGCAATAGTCGAGCTCTTCTGCACGATCCCTAAGTCACTCCCAATCGTCATGCCTGAAGAGGACGAGGCGGCATAATTGAGGTCTCCCGGGTACACCGCGTGAAAGATGTAGGTAGCATTCGTCGTAGTTGTCGGCGTGAAGGTTGCGACTCCCTGTGTATTGAGCGGAGCCACTCCGATCCTTTCGCACAAAGTAAGTGTGAAAGCGAGCTTCGCGACTGGAAGCTAAGCAATTGCACCCTTCAGGTACAAGCTGGGCATTAGCACTTAGAGTTCCCTTACTTTGCGGGACCCCGTCTCCTGACTGCGACCCACGTTACCTGGACTACCCGGTGATGTTCCATTGTTGGTGCTCGTGCACTTCGGGTATGCTTCATTGACGGCACAGAGGACAATGGCTGGCAAACGAACGGCGCCCAAAGGAGTAACTCTCGCGGATGTAGCCCGCGAAGCGGGTGTCGCTCCCATGACCGTATCCCGCTATCTCAATAATCATCCAAACATTTCCGACAAGACCGGTCGCAAAGTCGCGGCTGCCATAAAGCGCCTGAACTACTCGCCGAACCTTGCCGCGCGGATGCTTATGGGGCAACCGTCCAATGCCATCGGACTCATTGTTCCTAATCTGGGCGACCCCTTTTTCGCTGAGGTAGCGCACAATATTCAGGAGGTCGCCCGCGAGCGCCGCATGCTGGTTTGGGTGGCCGCTTCGAACTCCGAGAAAGCCACCGAGATCTCGCTCATCGAACAGATGAAGCAGCATCGTGTCGATGGAATTCTGCTGATTCCGACATCTGGATCTTATGATTTCGACTTCAGCTCAGGAAACCCGCCGATCGTCGCTCTCGATCGCCCCTTACCCGGCAACCACGTCGATGCCGTCCTGGTGGAGAACCGCCGATCTTCTGCTGAAGCTGTCGAGCATTTGATCGGCCACGGCTATAGGCGCATCATCTGCATTAGCGTCGACCTTCCGGAGTTATATACCATTCACGAGCGCATCTCCGGCTATGAGGATGCGATGCGACGCAATCGACTGCGCGTGGAGGTAGCAGTTTCTAAAAGCACCGTCGACGAAATAAAAAGTTTCCTGCTCGCCGCCCTCGAGAAGGGCCAGCGTATTGAGGCCATCTTCACAACGAATAACGTCACAACGATTCACGTCATGGAGGCACTCTACGAACTCGGTCTAACGGTTCCCAGGGATATTGCACTTGCGGGATTTGACGACTTCGAGTTTGCGGCTCTGACGCACCCGAGCCTCACCGTTGTGCGACAGCCTACGGGAGATCTGGGCCGCCAGGCTGCACGTCTCCTTTTCGAGCGAATCTCGTCCAGTGAGGCCGTCCACACTGTCAGCATCGCCCTCCCCGCATCGCTGATTGTGCGTGAATCCTGTGGCTGCAAACCTACTCGGCGCGTCCGGCAGGCGTCTCTCTTCGCAAAAAGCGCGAGGCCATCCGTCAAGCGGCTCAGGGCTGAGCAGGGATGATCATAAGCACTCAACACCGACTCACTCCACCAATACTCACGGACTGATGCACCCGTTCAGGAGAATCCATGTATCGCCTCATCAGCATGACTTCCTTTTACGAACCTGCTGCGGAGTGCTCTCTATTATTGCTCTCGCTCTGGCGGTTCCCCGAGCGCCGAAGCCGAGTCATTGACGCACCCGCTTTCATGCTGCAGAAGCCAGCGTTTACGTTCGATGCCGCCGCCATAACCGGTAAGTGAACCATCGGATCCGATCACACGATGACAAGGCACGACAACCCCAACGGGATTTGAACCATTGGCCGCGCCAACGGCCCTGACTGCGGCAGGCCGACCGATTTGCTCGGCGAGTTTTGCGTAAGAGACGGTAGTGCCACAGGTAATTTTTCGCAACGCGCACCACACCTCGCGTTGAAAAGGCGTGCCGGCTGTTTGTACCGGCAGCACATCTATTGCCGTAAGCTCTCCCGCAAAGTAGCTGCCGATTGCATCTGTCAGGCCATTCGGATTGCGAGTCGGTGCGAGCCTAAAACCGTTTTCGCCATAGTGAAGCCGCAGCAGGCGGCGCATACGTACCTCGTGATCTGTCCAATCAACAGCACGCAAATTTCCATCATGGTCCGTCACGACCAGCATCTCCCCAATGGGCGTGACGATTCGATCAATCAGCAACTCCAGTACATCATCCATGCGCCCTCCTGGTGGTCGAGACCTCGGTCGTGGCGGCAGCCCAGAGATGCTGTGCAGCATACGCTCGCCAGGGCCGCCATGATTCGGCACGATCAAGAAGACCGGCCGAGGTGGACCGTCTCCCATCCATCATTGCCGCACCGCGAAGCAGCCCGATGTCAGACGCAGGAAACGCATCCATCTCGCGTAAAGCGCGCAATGCGATGTATTGGGCCGTCCATTCGCCAACTCCACGAATTGTGCGCAATCGAACGATTGCCTCTTCAATGGTGCCAAATGGACGAAACAGATTCGGATCAGCCACCGTAGCTTCCGCCAGCGCTTTCAATGACGATTGACGTGCGCCCGGCATGCCGAGGCCGATGGATTTTGTTGAGGCAAGACGTTCCGCTGTAGGAAACACATGCGACAGGCCTGGGCGACCACCATAGCCAGTTGGTAACGGCTTGCCATGGAGTGCGACAAGGTGTCCCGCAAGCCGGCGTGCGGCGGCGACGCTGACCTGCTGGCCGAGAATAGCCCTCACCGCCAATTCAAAGCCATCCCATCCGCCAGGCGCGCGCAACCCAGGATGTCGCGCCACCAAAGGCGCAAGCAGCGGGTCGCAGGAGAGGTGCGCGTCAATCGTCTCAATGTCCGCGCCGACGTCGAACAGGCGGCGCACTCGGGCCACAATTGCAGGTAGAGAACTCACCCTGGGAAAACGGATCGTAACACCAAGGCTCTGCCGTTGCGGCAGGTGCGTAACTTCGACACTTCCGACAACGCCGTCAATCTCAACCGTTCGCCGGTAGCCGCCATTCTCCACGACCTCAACGCCGGGAATTGTACGCGCCTGCAGATAGCCAAGCATGGAATCCCAGTCATAGGGCGGCTTATACCGCAATCTAAGCGTCACACCTGCTTCCGCACCTGCGGAGTTCGCGGAAGTTTTTCGTCGCAATGCACCGGGAGGCCGATGAAAAAGATCCCGGAATATTTCATTGAATCGCCGCACGCTGCCGAATCCGGCGGCCAGCGCAATTTCAGTCATCGGCAGGCGCGTTTCGTGAATGAGCTGCTTGGCAAAAAGCACACGCCGCGTTTGTGCTACCGAGATGGGCGAGGCTCCAAGGTGCTGAAAGAACAATCGTCGAAGCTGGCGTTCCCCTACGCCAAGACGTTCCGCCAATGTTTCTACGCTTGCGCCATCGCCATCGAGAGCGCCGTCGGTAATCAGAGCCAGTGCGCGGGACACTGTGTTTGAAGTTCCGCGCCATGAGGCCAGATCGGGGGCAGTCTCCGGCCGGCAACGCAGGCATGGACGAAAGCCCGCTTCCTGAGCCGCTGCCGCTGAACCAAAGAAGCGGCAATTCTCAAACTTCGCTGTGCGTGCCGGACAGACAGGCCGGCAATAGATGCCCGTTGATGTGACGCCCACAAAAAGCAAA
>Ga0302220_10000624_pt1 | contig 29509 bp, 30 predicted proteins | sample II_Palsa_E1_3_FD_194572 | JGI IMG/M metagenome (GOLD analysis project Ga0302220, IMG submission 194572) | Peat permafrost microbial communities from Stordalen Mire near Abisko, Sweden - II_Palsa_E1_3 | ecosystem: Environmental > Terrestrial > Soil > Palsa > Peat permafrost | place: Sweden...
ATATCGCCCCCCCCCCGCATCGCAGCGCTCCGAATGTCCAGCTTCCGCGAATTGCGCAGCGCAGGCGCGTCTTCTGACCGAAATCCAGAACGAAGTGCCGCCGCTAGCCGCCTCGACGCCCAGCCCTGCGTATGCTCCATGCCATCAATGACCGCTCGCATTCAGATGCCAATACCCTTCAGTAAATACATGTCAAGTGTCGAGCGCGCCCACGCGGAAGATGCAGCATATCTTTGGACCGGTAGACCGATACGCGAGTAGATACCTTCGCTCGACAAGTTGACGGAACACTACAACATGCACAGCGCACGGGCCGAGCACACAGATAGTCCGAGCGAGAATGGCTGCACAATTCTGCGCCGCACTCCCGGACCGGCACCGCCCGGCGGTCCCGTGGCGACAATCAGCGCGCGAAAGCAGGTGAAGCGGCCCCTTCCTCAGTGTTAAGCGACGAGAACGCCCCCGCCCACTCCCCGATCACCCCAGCACAAGCAGCGCAACCGCCTTACGATATGCACCCTGTACCGCCGCAGTCTTGTGCAGCGAGAGCCGAGACGGCCTGACAATCGTAATCGGCATCTAGCATACAGGCGGCGCGCGAAGGGCGAAAAAGCCAGCTACCTGTGAGGTCGAGACAAGTACGGACTACGAAATCCTCCAAAAATCTATTCTGCGCCGGCGCATTTAATTCGGAAATCACCGCCGGCACGACAGTGCTGCAACTTTATTGTATGTTCATACAATTATCCCGTTCGATCCGTCCCAGTGCATTCCCAGTGATCTGTATGGATACCGAACCATCCACATGCGACAGAACGACGACGGACCCCAAGATAATGCACGTTTTCAGCCAAATCCAACGCACTTCCTACACTGCGAACATTGGTCTGTTAGACGGCATGTATCCATTGCACACCAAAATGCCCTGTCAAACCTGGCGTATACCCAGCCTGACTATAATTTTATGTACATATAATATTTATCTCAACATGTCTTGCCACATGTGCAGATGGCGTTGAGCTTCTCTTGTCCAGACCACTGAATGGTCGTTTGAGCAAGGCGGCATACGCTTTCTTCGCCCGAATTTCATCGAGCCGGGCCGCAGTTGCAGCCGAGGCCAAACTTCAAGGGAAAATATGAATACGCGGCAGGTTAGCTTTCACGATCTTATTGACAACACCCGCATCGGGAAGATGCAGCTCCTCATTCTCGCGTTTTGCTCGTTGCTCATGCTAATCGATGGATTCGATACTCAGGTCATCAGCTTCATCGTGCCTGTCCTGGCCAAGCAATGGAATCTGCCGAAGGCCGTCCTCGGATCCATTTTCTCAGCAGCCTTTTTTGGACTGTTGATCGGCAACTTCGGTGTACCTTTCGTCTCGAGGCGCATCGGTACCAAAACGACGGCCATCATCGCTACTGGCGCTTTTGGCCTGTTTACCCTTCTGGCCGCCTTCGTGACGAGCGTGCCGCAACTCATCGCGCTGCGCGTGCTTACCGGTATCGGCCTGGGAGCAGCCACGCCCTGCGCAGTAAGCCTTGTCTCCGAGTTCAGTCCCAAACGAACCCGTGCTACGTTCGTGACGCTGATCTATATCGGCTACTCTCTCGGCTTTGTATTCGCCGGCTTCTCTAGTGGGGCTCTGATTCCCAGGTTCGGCTGGCAAAGTCCGCTTTGGCTTGGTGGCCTTTCAGCTCTCGTCATTGTTTTGCTGTTGACGCCGTTCCTCCCCGAGTCCGCAACGTACCTTGTACAACGCCAACGTCACACCGATCTGATTAACACTGCGAGTCGGCTCTTCCCCTCCTTCGCCCTGCCGTTGGGTTCAGAGTTCACCGCCCATGCCGGCCAGCCGAGTGACACCAGCGTAAAGGGGCTCTTCGCTCCCCGCCTTCGTTTCGGCACTTTCTTGCTTTGGATCATATTCGTAATCAATCTCGCGGCTTTTTACTTCCTGCAAAGCTGGCTCCCGACGGTGCTTACCGCCATCGCCTTTCCGCCCTCCCTCGTTATTTGGGCAACTGCGATCATGATTATTGGAGGCATGGTCTCGATCTTTGCGATGGGGCCAATCATGGACCGGGTCAGCGCGTATCAAATGCTGGCAATACTCTACGTAGTGGGCGCAATTTCCATGTATGGGATCTCTCTGGCAATCAGCGCGTCTAACTGGGTGCTGCTTGCAACCATCTTCTTATGCGGCTTCTGCATCAGCGGCGGGCAAACCTGCGCAATCGCGCTGAATGCCCTCTTTTATCCTCCGGGACTGCGCGGACCAGGCGTCGCATGGGCTTACGGTTTCGGACGCCTTGGCGCGGCTGGTGGCACCTATCTAGCGGGGGTCCTTTACGCGAGCAACTGGACTGCAGCCTCCATGTTCCGTGTCTCGGCCGCCCCGGTGCTCATCGCTGCACTTTGCGTAGCGGTCATGGGATGGCGATACGCTACTACGAATACCGCGCAAACCCAAATCGCACAGGGAGATGCATAAGCTCCTAGCCATTACAACCTGAGTTTCGGTGATGCTCTGGTGAACATCGTACCCACCATAATCGGTGGGTACGTGGACATGATCGGAGACAAATCTTGCTCGGCCGCCGTCGGCGCCATCGCCGGAGCGCCCAGCCAAAAGCCCAGGCGGTAGCCGCCTGCCAAGGGCGAGAGGTTCCGCTTCCGCCGAGCGCATTCACCACCAACTGAACGCAAATCTACTCCGATTTTAGGTAGAACAAGCCAAAGGGAACGAACTTATGCTAGTGGCTCATGAGAATGGAAGGCACGTGGTACTGCAATTTGCCGCTGAGCGCGAAATTACCCGTCAGGTCGATCGGATTTGATTCGAAAACCTCGCTGGTCGAACATCGCGAGCTGAAGAAAGTCTGGTAGCGTGTCATCGGCGACGTCTTGACATAGCGATTGGGAAATCACTAACAGCCCGACCACTTTTGTAACCAGTGAGTGACAGCTTGATAGACCTTCCTCTTTCCGACGATGCTTGGCAACGTGTCAGCCATCTTCTGCTGCGGGATTCTAAGCAGCGGTTTGGCCGGCCAGCAAGGGACCCGCGGGATGTATTGAATGCCATTCTTTGGGTCATCACCCGCAGTGAGAAATGGCATAGACTGCCGTCTGTCTATCCACCGGCCCAAACTTGCTATATAAAATGGCTTCAATGGCGACGTTCCGGCCTTATGTCCAAGATACTTGCTGAGTTAAATATCGAACAAAGCTGAACGGCGGCAGTGACCTGCGCTGGTCAAATTTTATTGATTGGCGGCCGTCTCAGAGGAATCTGGTTGTTCTTCGTGGGCTATGTACGCGCACAGAATTCGACAGTGGTTAGCAACAGTAGATCATCCTTGGCCTCACGAATACCGTTACCGGCCATCCTTTAAGTATGCCGGTCTTGTCGTATTCCACGGGTACCCGCGGTGCAAGTTCGTCGACGCGGTTACCCGGCGCCGCGGCTCACGGTGATCCACGCGCAGAGCGCGATGTGCCGTCCGGGCGTCCTGGCATCGAGTGGAGGCTGTTGACCAATCTCCCGGTCAAATCGCGTGCAGAAGCAATCGAGAAGCTCGACTGGTACGCCATGCGCTGGAAGATCGAGTTCGAAGATACGCAAACACTGCGTCAAAAATGTTAAAACGTCTCAGTAATTATTCAGTATCGCTATGCGATTAGCCATCCGCTCACCACGACATCGGTCAACCAGTCTCAGAAAATTTATTTCCCTTCTGGTACCTAGGTGCCAGAAGGGATAAAAGCCGAGCTCCGCCTCGCTCTGTCAGCGAACCCCGGCAGAGCGGACAACACTTAAAACGTCGAGAAACGGTATTACAGTAGGAAGCCGCCGTCAATCACCAGTTGCTGCCCCGTCACCATCCGGCTTTCCTCTGAAGCGAGGAAAAGAACTGACTCAGCAATATCACGAGGCATGACGTATTTACCCATCGGCACTGACGCAAGCCGCTGTTTCCTCGATTCTTCCGGATTTTCCGGCAGATCCACCTGCTCGATACGACGCATCATGTCGCTCTCCACATAGCCTGGATGAATTGAATTGACGCGGATACCTCTTGGACCCGACACTCTAGCCGCTGATCGCATGAGCCCGACAACCGCATGCTTGCTCGCGGTATATCCGATGGTCTTCAAGCTCCCCTTCAATCCCATAATTGACGAAGTGATCACAATGCTTCCGCCATCATTCATTTCGGGAAGGACGTATTTCAACCCTAAGAAAACGCCCTTGACATTCACAGACATAACGTCGTCGAAGCCGTCATCGGGATAATCAACCAAGGGCTTGACCGCTCCTTCGATACCAGCGTTGGCGAAAAAAATATCTACTTTTCCAAAATGCTGAACGGTTTCATCAACATAGCGCTTTACGTCGGCAGAGCTGGTCACATCAGCAGTGACGCCAGCGACCCGATCACTGTCCAGTTTGGCCAACGCATTTCCGATTTGCGCATGGTCCCGGTCGACCATCATCACCTTGGCACCCTGCTCAAGGAAGAGCTGAACTGTAGCCAGACCAATGTTCCCAACTGCGCCAGTGACTATCGCGACCTTATTTTGCAACCTCATGATAAACACTCCTCTAGAAAATCGGTTTTCGACGGTTGACGACAGTCAGTTACCCGGGAACTCCAGATATTCACAACCGCAAGCGCGGCTTTCCTCATCGACAAACATTCTCGTTAGACGCTCAATGGCGCGCTCACCTCGTGACTCGGTCCCTAGCGCCGGCCGGTCTTAAGGAAATAAGCCGCCTGTAAGCCCACAAGACAACATCCGTCATACGGCAGACGATCTGGTCGGTCAAGGGATGCGCCCAGTTGAGCACCCACACGTTTTAGCAATTCACAGACTGTGGCAGATGCGTCATCCCTACTACCGCTAAAACCTGTGAGCGGATTCCGGGACGTCGGCAGCGCACCAACGTCCCACCTGCGCTCAGGGCGTGAGCTTGAAGCCGTCATATCCCATAAAGGCAACGTCTGCACACCGCATGCGATATGCTCCAAGGCCTCCGAGGTAGGCAAGGAAAACCCGGGGCTTACCAGGTACGTTCGCGCCCATATACCAAGAGTTGGCTCGAGGCATGAGCGTGGTGTTAGCGACATCGCGCACGTGATCCGTCCACATCGCCTCCGCCTCAGGCGTTGCATCAATCTGCGTGTACCCCCGCTCGCGCATGTAGAGCATGCAATCGGCAATCCATTCCACCTGCTGCTCGATCGCAGCAATTGCATTACTAACAGCCGCGGGCGTTCCGGGTCCACTGATCATAAACAAGTTCGGGAAGCCAGACGTCAGCAGACCAAGATAACCACGAGGGCCTTCAGCCCAGCTTTCCGCCAGTCGCTTATCGCCTGGGCCGCTGATGTCGATCTGACGCATGGCCCCGGTTACGGCGTCGTAGCCAGTCGCGAATACAATTGCATCAAAATCGAAGGACTTCGATTCGGTGCGAATCCCTTGTTCGATGATAGTGACGATAGGATCCTGTCGCAGATCGACAAGCTCGACGTTGTCGCGGTTAAATGTCGCATAGTAGTTACTGTCGACGCAGATGCGCTTTGTACCAATACCATGATCGGTAGGCGTCAGCCGCGCAGCTACTTCAGGATCCTTCACGATTTCCCGAATTTTGTTACGGACGAACTCGGACAAAAGCTCATTGGATTCCGGGTTAGTGAGGATGTCGTTAAAGCAGCGCAAGATGCCGGCGCCGCCGCGCGTCCAAGCCGCCTCAAACGCCTCCTGCCGCTTTTCAACTGGGACCTGCAGCGCGCTGTATAGTGGAACCGGATGGGCGGCCACGCCAGCGCCCGAGTATCGCGCGCGCTCGCGACGTGCCCCGTAATTACGCTTGTACCATTCGACTTTATCCTGCGGCAAAGTCAAATTACGCGCAGGCGAACAATAGTTGGCGGTTCGCTGAAAAACCGTGACACGCGCTGCCTGCTCGGCAATTTTAGGAATTACCTGCACACCGGAGGATCCCGTGCCGATAACCGCCACACGCAATCCAGAGAAGTCGACCGGCTCGTGTGGCCAGCTTCCCGTGTGATAGAGGCGTCCTTTAAAGCCGTCGCGGCCTGGGAACTCAGGCATGCGAGGCATAGAAAGATTGCCGCCAGCCATGATGAAATACCTCGCCCTCAATATTTCCCCCCTGTCCGTACGGATCGTCCACATACCTTCAGCCGCGTTGAATTCGGCTCCGACAACCCGCGTTCTAAACGAGATTGCATCTCGCAGTTCAAACCGATCAACAACGTGCTTCGCATAAGCGAGGATTTCCGGTTGCGTCGCATACCGTTCGCTCCATTGCCAGTCTTGCTGTAGATCATCGGAAAACGAGTACGAATACTCAAGGCTTTCTACGTCACATCGAGCGCCGGGATATTGGTTCCAGTACCAGGTTCCTCCGACATCACCAGCGGCTTCAAAGGCCCTGACATTGAAGCCAAGGTTTCGAAGTTTGTGAATAAGATATAGGCCACTGAAGCCAGCGCCGACGACAACCGTATCCTGCATGGAATGAGATGAGGGATTCATGGACCTTAAAATAGAAATCAAAAATACAAGAACGCACACTCACCCATCAGAGAAAAATTCAAAGCGATTTTCAGAATCGCAAAATATTCACACGATTGCTGCAACCGGCTAGCACTCTGACTGGCGTGTACCAGAATCAAACCGTAACAGCCGTTACGAGCCGAAGGGGGCTCAAAGATTTGAAAAATAACCTATGACAAGGTTGCTCAAGAAAAGGCCTTTGCGCTTTCATAACCACCCTAGCCCAGACGGCTATTGGATCAAAGCTGCATCGGCGGCATCCACAACTGCCATCGGAACAGAGCTATCTCAGCGACCTGCGTGATCTCCTGGCGCAGAAGTACAGACTGCAGGTAACAATCGCAGTCTGCTCCCGCACCTTGCGTCATGCCCGCCTGGGAGGGCGTCTGCTCAGCGGGTCCATTGGCAGTCGTAGGTTCCGTCGACCTTGAAACTCTCTTTGAAGATTTGATGCTTAGCATAGCTACCCCGCGAATACATACATTGGTTCCGACAGGCATCGTTACTCAATCGGTACAGGCGCATACAAGGCTTGCACCTGCGTGTATGCCCGAAGACCCGTTATCGCATACTGCTGACCAATCCCAGAGTACTTCGCGCCCGAAAACGGAATGTTCACATCAGCGCCAATATGGTGGTTGATCCAAACAGAACCTGCTTCCAATCGAGCGGCTACCGCATTCGCTTGATCGATGTCACTTGACCATACTGATGCACCCAGTCCGAAGTCTGATGCGTTCGCAAGGGTAATGACCTCATCAATATCCGAGAACCGAATGACCGGCAAGACCGGGCCGAACTGTTCCTCATCAACAAGTCGCGCCCCATCGTTGATATCGGCAACAACCATTGGCTGAATGAAATACCCAGCTTCACCAGCACTCACACCTCCACTCAACACTCTCGCGCGAGATCGTCCCAAGTCATCAATCAGCGACGAAACAAGATCGTACTGCGCCTTATTCTGTAGCGGCCCCATCTGTATGCCCTCTAGCGCGCCGTCGCCCACCACACACGATCTGGCGATTTCCGCAAGCGCGTTACACATCTCTTCGTAGATGTCCTCATGGACGTAAAGACGCTTGATTGCCATGCAAACCTGTCCACAATTGGCAAAAGCGCCCTGAAAAATTTTTACGGCAAACTTCTGCGGATCGACATCAGCAAGCACTATCGCAGGGTCGTTACCACCGAGCTCAAGCGTGAGTCGCTTTAACGTTGACGCCGCGCTAGCCATAACCCGCTTCCCGGTAGGCACTGAACCGGTGAACGAAATCTTCTGGATATCAGGGTGCTCGACCATGGCCTGACCAATTTTGCCGCCACCGGAGATCACGCTTAATACTCCCGCGGGCAAGAACGGGGCGACAAGTTCGATGAGCCGGAGCGTAGTTACCGGTGTATAGGGCGACGGCTTTACGACGATGGTATTTCCCGTGTAAAGCGCGTGAACGATCTTGGGCACTGCCAGGACGATGGGCATGTTCCAGGGAGTAATCGCCCCAACAACACCAAGCGGCCGGTAGTGCAATCTGACGGTACGGCCATTGGTATCTACAACTTCATCATCGTGCAACGAGATCTTGAGCAGCAACTCGAGCTGCTGAGCCGCACGGGCGATTTCATCTTGGGCGCGCGCCATCGGCTTTCCCTGCTCGAGCACAAGGAGACTCGCCAGCTCCATCTGGTAATCGAAAAGCACGTTGCCGATCTTGCTGATCAAAGTTCGCCGCTCATCTTGGCCCAAGGCGGCCCACTCGTACTGCGCCCTTTTTGCTGCGCGAACAGCGTCATTGAGGTCGGCAATTGACGCCTCCGGTACGGTGCAGAATTGCTGGCCTGTCGCTGGATTGATCACAGGAATCCGCACCTCGCTGTCTCGCGGCGCACCGTCGATCATATTGACGAAGCGGTGACTCTGTACATCAGGAAGAAGAAGATTTTTGCGTTGCACGACAGTTCCTATTTCGTCAATCCCGGGCATGCGCGACCCGTTTCGTAACAATCCCAGTCCTCTTGTACGCCCTAAACAAGCCTCGGCCCATACTCAACAAAAGTCACAATCGTATATTGCATTTGCGGCTCGGTGTTTTAGTGGTTAACCCTTTAGCGGCCACCGATTTAGCCCTTAAATAGCTGACCCGTCGGGGGGTTTTTGCAAAACAGTACGCTTCACTCCCGATCGCTCTCACGCTCCTTGTCAACATCTGTTAATATTTATACGTACAAATAAATAATGCAACAAAAATCTTTGGTTGTGGGCTCGATAGGTGAATTGTTTGGCAAACCCGGAGCGCGGGAACAAAGCACTCCGCCTCGATTAACGGGACATACCGCCGCACGATCACTGAGCGCCGATCAACGAGCACTTGAGCAGGATCGCCACCAACTGCTCGGACGCCATCGAACGAAGTGGATGGCCTGTGATCATAGATCGGCTCGTTAGAGCTTAACGCGCTAAGCGACTGGCCAACGATTGCGCCGAGCAAGTACGGAGTACGCCGACAGTTCCCGCAGTATCAGAGCCAATATTTACCTCCAAACATCGGTGGACACGCAAAAGCGAACGAAAAAATCAATGATAACGATCCCAACATTCCCCTGAACGGAAAACGCTCGCACCGGCAGCACGCGCTTCAGACGGAGTTCTCGCAGCATCGAGCGGGTCATCGCGACAGCTGCTGTGATGGCTGGCTTGCCAGTTTTTGCTTCGACAGCAGAACCACCTGGCAGGGCGGCCTTCCTAACGCAAGCCAAAAAAGCGATCGCGTCAGCATCGCGATAAAAAAGAGACTTCACGATCTCGGGAAGAATGGCGGGATCGTAATGCCCTACCCCGAGGCGGCCAGAAATCTCCAGCGCACGGTCGTCGATGACTTCACACTCTTCATGCCAGATGTAGCCGACCACCGGCTCCGTAGGCGACTTCACATCCGCACGATCACTCGTCCGGTGCCGTAGCTTAATAACTAGTTCGCAGAAAGGCACCGGAGCCGTATTCGCAGCCACGCAACTTATTCTTTGGATAGCGGCGACGCTCTGCACAATCACCGGCATACCGCTCAAGCCCAAGGATATCGCGCATACTGCATCTAAGGCCTTCTGGCGCAATAATCGCATCGGTTCGGCTCCGTGTGTAACGGCTTCCATCATTCAATTTGCACATTAGAGTAATCATGCTTGTCAATCGCATTCGGCTTCATATTGCACCGATCGCCGCGGCTCCGAGCATAGCTAGAGCGCAGCCAGCATTCGCCCAGGATACGCTGTCCGATCCATTAAGCGGCAACACCCTACCCCGACTTTGTCGTCTACTAAAGCTCAACGCAAGGCAGCACGTAAGCAGGCACGTGCGAAAAAAGAATGCCGAGATGAAGGCCGGCGTAGCGGAGGTGCAGCCAGCATTGACGTCTAACAGGAACGAGCGTGAACGTCTAAGCGCAGCTCGTCGCCCAAGATGCGTGAGTAGGAAATCGCTGCTCAAAACGTTGCGCATGCGCGACGCGTTCGCCGATCTCTAACCATTCACGGCTTTTCCATGATTTAAAAAAATTCCGGGTGCCTTGATTGCTTCGCGATTGATACCTCCCGGCGCCGGCTCAAGCATCGCGCCGGCTTTAGCGAATTTGAAGGGATCAGATTCGCTCGGCGCGATTTCGAACACTTCTGTGCGGGCGAACTTCTTAAACAGATACGCATTGCCTCCCATCACCGGTTTCGCGACAGCGGCCGACGGTGGCGAGAACGTACACTGCCGCGCCGCTCGTCAATAGCCAAATGCAATGCCGCACTAAATATACTTCTGAGTGTCGGGTGCTTCATCGAACATTCAATTAACACCGTTTCGGCGTGCGGACTCTTGGTCACTGCCAAAGATCCACGTTTGTAATAAATCCCTTCATGGCCCCCGCACCACCGGGAGCCACCGCGCATATTACTTTCGTTCCCGTGCAGGCGCGCTGCTACCTGTTAAACAGAACAGCCCTTTTCAGTAGACATCGAGTTGTTCATTGACGACATCTTTCACTTCGTGTTGCACCCGGCGCCCCTTATTGTCGATATCAATAAGTCAACGGAGTGGGGAATCCCAACACAAATCTGGTAAATCGAAGATGAGTAGAACTTCCATTGACCGTCAAAATTAATCCACATGATAAAACTCGGCTGGTTGATCCTCCAGCCCTTCCAAGGAGCGGACAGGTGAAACCAACGCTAGGCTGCCCGATAATACTTCAGACCTCTATGAAAACCGGGTCGCTGAAATTCGACGATGTTCTGAGCAACGCAGACTAAGTCAACCCATTCTTGTAGCGGGTGCGGCGCTGCGCGACACAAGCCCGGTTGAACCCGAGGCCCTAGTTTGGCCTTTTTTCGTGTAAATGCACTTCCTGTTGTCGACTATTCTATCCTCGAGGCTTGCACTTCATAAACCTCCGTGGACCGTGTCATCTTCGGCGCGTCTAACGGATAATCTCTAGATCTTACAAATATTAAACCATCGTTCTCAGCCTGGACAAGTTCGGCTCGAACCTGCTCTCTAGTCTTTCCGGTCGATGCTGCGCCCTTAGTCGTGTGGCAGTCCTCGGCATGTAGGTCGCCGCTCATCGCGAGGAATACGGCAACGCTGATAGCGGCTGAAGATACGCTTTTCATGGATATCCTGCACTCCTATAGATGTTCGTGAATTAAATATGAAAAACCCAGATATAGCAACGAGGACAATTTACAAAATCTCCTCGCCCGATGCGTCGCATCTAGTACGCCCATCTTCTTTGATAAAGAGTTTCGAATCAGTGAATTTCACAAGCCAGAATATAATATCTTCTATATATTCATGCTGATCAGCATTCCCTGAATTATAAATCTTTCCTTATACTCAATTTTAAATCAAATTTTCTTGATTGTGCCATGCCGTATATCCCACTGCATTCAAAATATTCGACCATCTGAATTATGCGGGTAGTTGCATTCGTTGAGTGATACTCTACCGGTAATGGCAGAATCCGAATTTTTTCAAATTGACAATTTATATTCAAAAACAGCCAATGCTGCGCTTGGACTGGCGTGACCACTCATCAGCCTGATAACGCGCGCCGGCTAAACGGTCTGTTTGGATCCAGAACGGGCCTGCGTCTCGGCAAAGATTTGCGGGCAAGCAACATAACGGTTCACGCGGCAAGTACCTCGACACGCCGGAAGCGTCCGAAGCAACACTGATCTGCGCGCCACGGACGCAAACCTGCGGCGCAACTCCGCGGTCTTCTAGAGAAGCCACTGCAATACGCTTCAAGCAAAATTTGACAAGTGCTACCGCGTGTCGGGGGATTTACACTAGGGTTGCCGGTTTCATCCTTTGCCTATTTACTCGGAATGAGCCTAGCGTACCCGCTGCGTCTGACCGCCGGCATTCGACGAAGCATCGAAGCTGCGGACACGAACGCCGAATCTGTACAATCGGCACTCGATCGGTGCCTTTGTTAGCAGCAACGACCGTAACGCGGCACTATGGCAGCGGTTGTTCAGCAAACGGTACTCTCGCTGAAACTCAGCGCGATCTCGACGTTCATGCGACATGCCGGACGTCACTCGAAGGTCGGCCGCCTGTAGCGAAATGGCTGAGCAAGTGACGGTGAAGCTACTATCCCGACGACTATCGCTACCCCACAGGCCGCAGCGTTTGAACCGACTGCTCTCGTGGAGCGCCGCGCCGCCGGCTGCTCAAAGAAATTGGTCGATTAATTTCACCCCATCGCATTCGAACGGTCCAGGCCAATTGGAGACGGGCGGCAGTTGATTCACCGGTAGCCAAGCATACGACAGGCCGATATCAATCTCACGGATCTGATCGCAACGACGGACGTCGAAGCAGCGCAGTTATATCGGCAGTTGAGCACTGGCAGGAGCGCAAACCTCCCAGATCCATCTTACGAATCTCTAGCTCCAATATAGCGGAACCTCCGGGCTGCTCCTTTCTTGGACTATACCTACCCGCAACACCGTCGAAGCCACCATCGCCTAGACTGGTACCTGTCGGGAAGTCGCGCTCACAAATTTTGATGGAACAGTTCTCCCAGCCTTAAAACGAACCTTATACTCGCATTCTGCCATCCACAGCAGATAACGCGGCAACGCAGCCTCGCCGATGCGCGGAAACACGCAGAGCAGGCAAGCGAGTAGCCAAATTGGCTTTATCCGGTACGGGAAGACCACCATTAATGACGCGCTCTCCGCCGAAAGCGCACTAACGAACACGAGTCGAAGCTTGCTTCGACTCGCGCACAACTGACCGATCGAAAATAAACTCTTTCCGCAATTAATGGTGGAGAGGGAACTCCTCCCGACGAGATAGCGGCGGTCAGGGGTGAAGGCAGGTTCATTGATGGACATTGGTCGGAACATCGTCAAAATCCCCCAGCCTGCGCAACGAGTTGTTGGTCAATCCATCGTCATGTTCGTACCTCCATACAATGCACGAGGTAAGCCCCGCGCCGCACTACAGCGGGGCAGATGGGGAGGGCACTCTACATATTTCGACAAAGCCCCGCAAGCGAAAGCCGCGGCAATGCGACAGCACTGAGTTTGAACAGGCAAAAACAAACATCTCATCACATCAAAGCCATTTTCGCACCCGACAAACTGCCCTCTCAGCACTCCCCCATGTCGACCATCGCTCGCCTTCGCTTTAGTGATCGCAGCACTTCGAGCCGTGCTCGATCACCATTCGTACCTCGCCCGTTTTCGTCAACGGGACACCTGCATGCCTTGCACAGGCCCGAGCGAGGAAGAGTTCTCAGAACCTGTGACGAATCGCCAAGCGATAAAGCATTTGATGGTTATTAGACGAGTCGCCAGATCCTCCAATGTCGGCTACAGCGACCTGCCCGGTTGATGATATACCGGACGCCCGCTGCCAACCCCCTGAGAGGTAGACATCGGTACGTTTTGAGAGCGCGTAGTCTACCAAAAAAGCCACCTGATTATAATGTTGATTACCTATTGAACTACCTTCCGATGTTGTTACACTTCGCGCATTCATATAGTCATACACGACGCCTAACGTCAGCGAAGGCAGGAAGCTATAGCTAAGACCAATGTCATAATTATTGAAAATAGCAGTTCCGTTTGAAAATGCTGAACCAAGGTTTGCGTATTGAACATTCGAGTACGACGCACTTACCGCTGCATTACCAATCGTGTATGTCGCCGCGATAACCGCATTCTGATATGCCTGCGCGACTTGATAAGCAGAGTTCAACGAGTTCGCTAGCAGGTTGAATCCGCTCGCGTACGCTGTGAACCATCCAGTGCCCGGACTCGAAGTCGGATGCTTAAAGTATTCGAACGCAGCTGCGCCCTGAAACGGGCCATGCTTATATTCTACCCCGATCGAATATCCCGATGTTGAGGTAAAATTTCCCGGCACGCCTCCAAAACTATATTCAGCTCCAAAAGAAAACCCGTGAAAATCGGCACTCATGTAACGCACCGAATTATTAAATCGCACGCTATTACTAACGTTATCAAAGTCTCCCGGGTGGGCACCCGGAATGGCGCCGACAGCTGCCGTTCCTGTCAAAAATTCAGGAAAATAGTACACCATGTCGTACTGACGGCCCGCGGTGAATGCCCCATAGGCATCACTGCTAATCCCGACAAATACCTGTCTTCCGAATGCGGTACCTCCCTGTCCAAATTGTCCATTGTTCGTGTTTATTCCAGATTCCACTGCAAAGATTGCCTTAAGCCCTCCTCCCAAATCTTCTTTTCCAGTTATGCCCCAACGACTACCGGAAATCCCGTCCAATGAGTCCATATAAACCGATCTTCCTCCTTGGATGTTCGTCTGATAATGGATGCCTTCGTCGATCAAGCCATACAGTGTGACGCCGCTTTGGCTATGAGCTACGGAACTTGCCAGTGAAAAAAGCGAACCGGCTATCAACGTATATTTTTTAGTTTTCACGAGATCTCCAATTAAAGTAAATTACTATTTTTCAAAAAATTCCAAACTGCACACAAATATGACTGGAGGAACACATTACATAAAAAACTAATCGCCGACTTACTGTCTGATTAAATGTGGTCGAACTTCGAACTGCATTCAATTCGAATGTGTCGAGATATCAGGTTGAAAAAGTCTTCTCAAGGGATTTTCTTGTTTGGGAATGGCAAACTCCCATTACGGCGATACAGACTGCTACGACCAGCACCGGGACTGCCGCGACGCGAAACATGTCGTCGGGCGTCCAGTCATGCGCATAAAGAACGCCCGCAAGATAGGTCCCTCCCGCAGCGCCAAGACGTCCGCAGCCATATGCCCACGCGACGCCGGGGGCGCGCAGCGCAGGGGGATAGAAGAGTGAGCAAAGCGCGATGTTCAGCGTCGCACCACCGCTGATGCAAAATCCACAACAAAAAATGATCATAAGGAGAACGAGATAAGATGAGTTTATTGCTATGGATATTGCATACATTGAAATGGCGCCGAACACGTATAGCGTAGTCATGATTTTATATGGGCCAGTCCGATCCATTAGTGGCGCCAATAAAAGGCTTGCGACCATACCACCTACGACTACGGACGCGGTCGCCCAGACGACTAGACCGGCCGGGAAGGAGACGGATGTAAGAATTGTAGGGAGCCAATTTTGAAGAAAAAAGAATGCGGCGAGAGTACAAGCAAACACGGCCCACAACAAAAACGTCCCTAGACAAAGCCGAGAAGAAAATAGTCCTCTCATGCCGGAGTCTGCCATTTTCTGTTCTCGGGTAATTAATTTTTCATCTTCTTTTATTACGACTTCAGGAAAGAGCCGTTTGGATACGCGAAGCAGCTCCGTCTGACGGCCCCGCTTCGATAAGAAGGCGGCCGATTCAGGAAGAAAAGGGATGACTAAAACACTTATCACGAGTGCAGCAACGCCGCCTAGCCATAACGGCCCTTGCCAGCCGAACGACGGGATCAATGCATTGCTGCAAAAACCCGCAACGACAAAGCCGATGGCGTATCCCATGTAAACCCAAACGACGAAGGTAGCGCGTGTTCTTCTAGGGCTGAACTCCGATATGAGACCGACCGCGCATGGAGTAGCGGAGCCTAAGCCTATGCCGGCCAAAACTCTTAGCCCAATCAACTCTGGCACATTTGTTGCGGCCACAGTTAACACGGTAAATATCCCGAAAGAGGCTGTTGCAATGAACGCCATCTTTTTTGTGCCTAATCGCTGAATGAGGAATGGGATACCGAAATTGCCGATAAGTAACCCAAAAAAAACGGCTGAGAAAATCGATCCTATTACCGATTTGGGTAGGTGCCATTCCTTCGCCAAGACGGGAACAATGAAACTGATAACCTGGATGTCGAAACCATCAAACAGCATGATCAACGCACAAAATGCGATGATTAAATATTGCGCTCTACCGACTCGTCGACTATCGATCAGATCATAGACGTTAACTTTTCGCATTTCCATGCTGTTCTCCTTGCAATATTGTTCAGATTAATTAAATTCCATTTATGGTACCTAGTGCAATGTTATGCAAATGACAAATACATAAAATTCAATCGTCTGCGGTAACTATAATTGTCTATCTAGGGTTCGCCCGGAGACTTCAAATTCACAGAACAAATAGTTTTGATGGTTCTTTACATTAAATATATACTGGTAAAGTATTTTGGAATCCTACGTTATTTGCACAGGCTTTGATAGCTAGTGTGAATATCAATTCATAGATCACATCCCCTGGTTGGAAAAAGCGGCCTGCCAGGCAATGTCGGATCAATGGCGCCTCGGATCGGCTCCTCCGGATCATTTGTCCGTGGCTGATTCGACTTAAATTTCGGCGCGTTTAACTGGCGACCCCTAGATTTTCTGGGGCGACGTTAGTCCGGCTCTTGCAGTGGCAATTACTTTCAGCAGCAGATGCAGTAAACCTCCGGCTTCCGCGTAAGGAAAATTGCTACCGAGGGCAGCGTTGCGTGCAGGCCGTGGCTGTCCATATCAAAAAAGCCACTCAGCACGCACGCGCACACGCCGTGTCAAATCGTGAACGCCTCTTCTTTCCGCCCTTCAGGTAGTGAACTACAACTCTCAGCAACAGCGGTGATGGCAGGAGACCTTGTTTCCCTCCAAAATCCATGCGCACCTCGAAGCGCTCCATTTCCTAAGTCAAGCGCGCAAGCAGACAACCGTTCCGTCTGCGTTACTCCTTGATATTTCACATGCATGGACGCTGATATCCGCGCCGCTGGAATCGCAAACGTCGCAAAATGACGGTAGAATTCAAACAACTGACGAATTGGGAACACTCAACGCGCTGGCGCATTTGTCGCCCAGATACATTGGTGCGTCTCCGAAATATTTTCGCTCTGATGTAAAACATATTGCCGCAGATCCGGCGGCATTCTTTATTCTTTTTTTGCCATTCGATAGGGTGTGGCGGCACATTATCCTGCGAAAAAAGCTTTGCGCCCCGCTGATATGTGGCGAGCGCATGAACGCCGATCGATTGAACGTCTCAGTCGATACGATGCCCTCTGGACTGCGCCGAGGATGCGTTTGCCGGCGAATGCATCACCCCATTCGCTGAAATCGAGGTTACTGGTCAGGATCGTCGCAGCGGTCTCGGACCTTTCTGCGATCAGGTCGTGGAAGTCTTCATCTTGCGGCGAGCGCAGCGGCTTGAGCACGAAGTCGTCGACTAATGTTGCGCGCAACATTAGTCGACTAGTACTAAACCGCTGACGCGGTAGTGGTGCGGAGCCGTTGTCGGTGCCTGGCGTTCAGCCTCGGCGATAAATTGATGGTTTGTGAAGGCAATCTGATGGGCGAGTTCGTTGGAGGAGGATGGAGGTGCTCAGTCGAGCAATCTCGTCACTCTTCCAAGGAGTTTCGCCATGACACCCCTCCGCCAACGCATGCAGCACGACATGCAGATCCGCAACCTTGCGGACAACACGCAGCAGTCCTATCTGCTACAGGTTTCCAGTTTCGCCTAGCACTTCCGGCGCTCGCCTGAAGTGCTAGGACCCGAAGAGATCCGTGCCTGGCTCATCCATCTTCGTGAAGAACGCAAGCTTGCGCCCAGCAGCCTCAGTCCTGCAATTGGCGCACTGCGCTTCCTTTATCGTGTGACGCTCAAACGACCCTGGAGCGACGAGGACGCTTTGATCCGGTGGTATCAGGAAGGCGCGGACGTACAGTCGAATCTCCCGAAACTGGCCATCTACATGGGGCATGTCTCGATCGTATCGACGGCATACTACCTTCCATTCGTTCCGACGATCGCGGCACTCGCAAGTGAACGCTTCGAGAAGCATCTAGGCCACGTGCTCGGCGGGAGGAGGCCATGAAACGCGCAAACCGGCAGAGCTCGGCCGATGTCTGCTGCGCTTCTTCCAGGACTATCTGCCCACACTGCGCGGCGTCAGTGTGCACACGATACGGAGCTACCGTGATGCCCTCGTCTTGCTGCTGCGGTTCACCGCGCGCGAGAGCCGGCGCCCCATCGAAGCCCTGGATCTGAGCGATCTGAATGCCGATCACGTAAAGCGATTCCTCAAATTCCTTGAGTCCGAGCGCGGCAACAGCATCGCGACGCGCAACGCTCGGCTCGTCACCATTCACGCATTCGCACGTTTCGTGATTGCCGAGCATCCCGAACATCTGGCACCGTTTCAGCAGGTACTCGGGATACCGTTTAAGCGGGGAGCGCGGGAGGCACCGATCGAATATCTGGAAACGGCTGAGATCGATACACTGCTGACCACCATCGACCAGAGCAGTCCAGCGGGGCAACGCGACTTTGCACTGTCTGCGCTGATGCTCAACACTGGGGCTCGTGTGCAGGAGATCCTCAATTTGCAGATCTGTGACCTGCGGCTCGACCCACCGCCGCAGGTCCGGCTGCGTGGCAAAGGGAACAAGGTGAGCGTGTGTCCGATCTGGCCGCGTACTGCGCAGCTTCTGCGCGAACTCATTCGCACTCGTCCCTTGGTCGCTCAAGGCTTGGCCGAACTGCCCGTCTTCGTTAATTGCCGCGGTACTCAGATGAGCCGATTTGGCGTACGTTATCTGCTGCGCAAATACATGCTCATCGCGAGCACCCGGAACCCAGCCCTTGCGCACAAAGAAATCCACCCGCATTCGCTTAGGCATACCACCGCGATTCAGTTGCTGAAGGCTGGCGTAGACTTCGCGACTATCAGCCAGTGGCTCGGCCACGCGAGCCTGAATACCACGATGCGCTATGCGCGTGCCGATATCGATCTCAAACGTCAGGCACTCGCGCAGGTGTTCCCAGAAATCCTTGCGCCTCCACGAGGTGGAGCATTCATCTTGAACGGTGCTGACCTGGTTGGCTGGCTGCGTAGACTCTGACCTGTTATGTGCAGTCAAGGCATGCTCAAACCAGGCGGGTTTGCCTTGCTGCACGATCTCTCTTTAAGACGACCGGTCCCGGCTTTCTTTTTCTCTCGCCACAGAATGCGTAGCAATACTTTCAGCCAAACGAATCAGCTCGTCTATAACCTTGCTTCCTCGCCCCGAAGGATCAATACACCGACCTTCGATGCGGTAATCCACACGCAAGAGTTGAAATCGAGTTCTCCGCTACCACCAAGATCCACATTGGGTCGGCGCCCTAGGTACACGACAAATCCTTTTATAGCTTTCCCGGTCAGTCAACCACGGAAGATCGTTGTCAGATCGAGTCAATCGTTGCGGGAACACCCGGAGCCCTAGGAATGTCTGCGCTTCACAAAGGAAGAAGCGCTTCTTGAACTACTCTAATCTTCGCAGAATCTTATGATAGGCACGGCCGTGATACACAAGCCCAGTACCTGAAACGCCGAGATGCACTGCCTGCACAGCGCAGAAGAAAACCGTGTGGGTTCCGACGTCGACACTATTATTTACTGTGCAGTCTAAACTGGCGGTGGCGGACTCGAGTGCCGGTGAGCCCGTCACCAAGCGAATCCATCTGCCATGGGAGAAGCGCTCGACCATGCTCACATCGCCCTTGCCAGCAAAGATGGGCGACAGCTCCTCATGCTCATGAGAGAGCACATTAACGCAGATAACGCCTGCAGCCTTGAACTGATTATATTGGCGGCTAGACCGACCAATACAAACAATCAACGTCGCCGGATCATCGGTCACAGAACAGACCGCGGATACCGTCATGCCGACATCTCCTTCAGGCGCAGTAGTGGTAATAATGTTAACCGCCGCTCCCATCCGCGCCATGGCTTCGCGGAAAGTAGTGCGATCGGTGGAAAGTGCGCTCACTAAGGTATCTCTTTCAGTTGATGGAATTACACTAATCTAGGAATAAAATCCGATAACTATCTATGGCGAGGGGTTGAGCCATGCCTCCGAGACGGGCCGGGAAGCTGGCCGCTGACCTGTCCACTCAGTCCTCTGCTCTCAACTCGTCCCCCGCCCTCAACTAATGCTTATGCGCCTGAGTTGGGCACCGCCCCAACAATCTGACCTTTGATCAATTGCTCCTCCGCGTCATCATAGAGGCTGGCGATAATTGCATGATAGCGCTCCGTCAGAGGCTTTCGCCGTTTCTTGCGCGTCGCGGTCATCACCCCGTTTTCCAAAGTAAGTTCCTCCGGCAAAATTTTGAACGCTTTGATCTGCTCGGCCCGAGCCAGTCTCGAATTTGCCTTTTCCACTTCTTCTTGGATCAGGGTGATCACGACCTCAGATGTCGCCAAGTCGGAATACTTGACTATGGTTCCATCTCGCGATTTGGCCCAATCCATCGTAAGCGTCCCGTCTACTTCGATCAGTGCGGTGAGATATTTTCGGCCCTCGCCGATAACCACGGCTTCGGTGATATAAGGACTCTCGCGGAGCTCGTTCTCAATCTGCACCGGACTAATCGTTTTTCCGCCTGCTGTGTTTATAAGTTCCTTCTTCCGGTCAATCAGCTTGTAGTTGCCATCCGCTCCTACCTCAACGATGTCACCCGTGTGAAGCCATCCGTCCCGCAGAGCCGAATGGGTTTCCGACTCTTTTTTCCAATACCCGACAAACAACCCTGGCCCTGTGACGATCATTTCGCCGTCTGGAAGTACACGCGTCTTCCACGCGGGATCTTTTAACGGAATGCCGGAATTTCCCGGCCTCGACCAATCGGTAAGCTGTGCTAAGTTTCCTCCAACCATCTCGGTTTGGCCGTAGATTTCCTTTAGATTGACTCCCCACAACTGCCACAGCGTCACAACCTCGGGGGGCATCGGCGCGGACGCGGTATAAGGATGCGTAAGCTCATCGAACCCAATCTTCGCCAGCAGCGGCTTAAAAACGAACTGCTGGCATGCGGAATACAATAGCTCTTTGAAAGGATCACTTCGGCCAGCATCTAACCGGTCAGCAAGGACCTCCTTGGCAATCTCTAGCGCCAAACGATAGTTTCTCTGCTCCGCCGGAGAGCTACTGTTAACGTAATTGATGATTTGCGCGGCGAACTTCTGATAAAAGCGGGGCGGCGCCATATAGGAAGTCGGCTTAACTTCCCGTATACACTCCGCAAATGCCGCCGAAACATCGACAAAATATGGAACAGTCTTCGCGATCAACGGGAGCGTTATTGCCGTTAGGCGAGCTACAGTATGCGAGAGCGGCAGGTGTATAACCATGCGCTGCGACTCAGTGACCACCGCTGGGCAAAAGGTAGACCAAGTGAATGCACCCGCAAGCATCGACAAATGCGTGAGCATTGCTCCTTTTGGCGCCCCGGTGGTCCCGGAGGTGTAGCCTAAGCTCACAAGATCCGATGATTTCGCAGTGCCGGCCTCCTTTAACAAGTAGGCGACTCCATCTCCAACAAAAGGAGATCCGAACTCCGCAAGTGACACCACGTGCTCGTCCCAATTACCTGTTGATCGCTGCCACGTCGGGTCCAACACGACAATTTTTAAGAGACGGCGAGACCGGTCAGCAGCTTCGATCACTCGGAGTTGTTCGACGCTACCGGCAAAAGCAAATCGAACGTCTGAGTCTTCGAGATAGTAGCGAACTTCTTCGACAGAAGAGGTGAAGTAAACTCCTACCGTGACCGCACCCGAGCAGATGGTCGCCATATCAGCTATAACCCACTCTTGTGATACGTCGCCCATGATGGCGATTCGGTCACCCCTCTCTATCCCGGCCTGCCGAAGCGCCCCAGACACAGAACAGACCGCGTTTGCATAGTCTTTCCACGTTGTCGGTTTCCATGTTCCCTCTCTCTTCTGGAGAAAAGCGATCGCTTCACTTTCGCTCTTCAATCGTTCCAACAACAACGCCGGAATCGTGGTTGTAGCAAATTGACTTCCAGAAGTCCAATCCGCGTTGCTCATTTGAGATGATCTCCAAAGCGCTTGCGCTTTTCCGCAAACGAGGCCACTGCCTCCTTACGTTCAGGTGAATTGTATGTCAGTGTTTCCAGCGCCAGCGACGTGTCAAGGATTAGATGGACATACTGCTTGAGAATCTTGTTCACTGAATACTTTGTCCAGATTACCGCCTGGCGAGGACCGCTCGCCAGCAGTTCGGCATATTGGACAGCTTCCTCAAGAAGCTTCGGACTCTCGACAATTTTATTAACCATGCCCATCGACAAGGCTTCTTCGGCGCTGACAAAGTCACCCGTCATCAAGTAATGCTTTGCCCGAACCGGCCCGAGCAGGAGCGGCCAAATCACGGCGCCGCCATCTCCTGCTACAACGCCGGCGTTCACGTGAGTATCGGCAAAGCGCGCACTCGGGCTAGCGTAAATCATGTCGCACATCAAAGCCAACGTCGCACCTAAGCCGACCGCCGCACCATTGACAGCTGCGACAATCGGAACTTCTACCTCCAACATATTCCGGATGAGGTGACGGCCGCCTCGCGTGGCTGAAGGAACAACATCAGTATCAGCCGCCTTCTGATCACCACCTGAGCAAAAACCGCGGCCAGCGCCGGTCAGCACGATTGCCTTGACGGATTTATCTTTGTCCAAGTCTACGAACACCTGCTCTAGCTCGCTATGCATATCCCAATTGATAGCGTTCAAAATCTCGGGGCGATTCATCGTGACGATCGAAACGCCGGAGGGACGATGCTCTACATCTATATGTTGATAGCGTGAAGACGTGTCCATTTGTGCATTCATCCCTGTGTTTGCTGGGGGCGCATCGCGCGGATCTTGTTCAGTACCTCATCTAGTGGCCGCACGATGTTGTTGCGATCTTTGAAATGAGGAATGACATATCTACCTACCATCTCGATCGCTGACATAATTTTCTCATGCGGCACAGAATCCATATGAAGCAGCACTTCGTCGATTCCAAGCTGCTCATATTTTTCCAATTGTCGGATGACGGTGTCGGGGCTTCCGCATACGGTCGTGGCGGACTCGTTCAAAAGGTAATCCCAATCCTCGGCTGCGCGCTGCATCGAGGGCACGCTTTCAGCCATATAAGCATAATTGTCAGCTAGCTTCGCGAGCCGTGGATACGCATCTGTCGAAAGGCGTGCATAGTTCATGAGCGGGCCAGCAAAGTCGTCTTTGGCCTCCTGATCGGTCTTACCAATGCCGATAAATATTGGCATGCCCGCACGTGGCTGATGCAAGGGACCACTTTCGTCACGCTTCCAATTCTGCCAATATGTATCCAGGAGATTTTTTTGCTTCTCCCAACCTTGGTAAATAGCATGACTCATTACCGCCAACCCCTCTTTGCCAGCCCAGGCGTGACTATTCGGGCTGGTTGCCGCAACGCCAAGTACCGGGTAAGGTTTCTGCAACGGTTTCGGCACGAGAGACCGAGGTGGCACCTGATAGTACTTTCCCTCGAAAGTGAAGACATCCTCTCGCATCGCAGTGCGAAGTAGAGCCATACCCTCTTCCATCTGCGGAAGGGTTTCATCGGGAGACACCCCGAACGCCCTCATCGCGATTGTCGTGTTTGCTCTACCGCAGTACATCTCCATCCGCCCGTTGGACAATATGTCGGTGACAGCCAGTCGCTCAGCAGTACGAAGCGCATGATTGATGGCTTTTGGCATCAAAGCCACGGCGGGCCGAAGCCTGATTCGCGAGGTAATGGCGGCAAGATAACCGAAGACCACCTCTGGGGCCGAACTCGAAATGCCGCCCAACGCGAAGTGTTGTTCTGACAGGGCGACGAAATCGAACCCCATTCTTTCCGCAAGCTGGGTTTCGCGAACCAATTCGTGGAGCCTGTTGGAATAACTGTGACCGACCTGCGTTTCTTGCTCCGACCAAAAACCGATTTTCAATGCCATTTTATGTGCCTCCAGCTCAAGTCCTAAATTATAAATTCATGTGGCGCAGACGCCTGCAGTGTGCCGTTATTCACCCTACTTCAGCGCGCCCATGCCCTGCCTATTGAATTTTAATGTCAAATCTTCTATATTCCTGCCTTAAACCATATATATTAATTGGAGCGGTTGGGCTGCGATCGATCCCAATACTCGTAAACGATATTGCCGCAATGTCCACGAAATTATTAATTGTTTTTTGATCGGTGTTTCGCCATTAACGGCATATTATTTCCGTAAAATCGGCTACTCGCAGTGGCGACAACGCAACGAGAAATTCTTAGGATCCGGTCGAGTACCTCCGACGCTTTGCGGCGAGCGACAGTCCTTGCTTGACATCGAGCGCTCGCCTGCGTTCAGTACAGCGCCTCGAACGCTCCAGCCGCAAATGCTGACGCAAGAAGTTTGGCAATCACGTTTAAACAACTTCTACCAATATCGCATGTTGCTCCTCGCGCATCGCCAAGGACCCCGTTCTGCGAAATAGCGGCAACTCCGTTTTGCCACATCAGATTCAATTTTTCAGTCGTCATCATGCCAACATGTCCCGCCACCAGACTGGCATGCCTAACAGTATCCGGACGAAGGAGAATCATAAGGGAGGTCTCAGCGATGTCTGCGTGCCCTCCGACTGAATCAGGATCGCCACCAGCCACTTCGACCGCATGTCTCCAACCTCCAAGCCAAGCCTCATGGTCGGTGAATGCGAAAACCTGTGTCGAAGGTCCGACTCCTTCTTTTAGCGCCGGAAGCATCGCCCGAAGCGCGTTAAAGTTTCCCACATGGGCAGAAAACAGGTAGATGCGTTTGAACCCGTGCTTCGCGAGGCTTACACAATAATCGTGACAGATTGCCGTGTAAGTCTCCTCTTGCAATGAAATCGTACCGGGGAAGGCCATATGGTGTTTCGAGCATCCCACTCGAATCGTGGGCGCGATCAGAGTGTGCCCCAGCAGCGTTGCAACCTCGACAGCCAGAGCATCCGCGTGGTCAGCGTCCATACTGAGAGGTAGGTGAGGTCCATGTTGCTCAATTGCCCCACAAGGAATGATGATGCTATCAAACCCGCCGGCCACAGCGCGAGAGACTTCCTCGAACGTCATACCGTCTAAATGTAACGTCCCCGACTCTTCAACATTACTCATAAACTGGCCTTTTTGTTTCTAGTCAAGAAATGGGACCGAGCATCTGCGGATTTCGAGTCGCCAAGATATTCATTTAGGTCACTGAGAGTCATCCGCAACAGTTCGGCATCCGTAACCGGCGAATTCTGTCGAAGCGTTCGTTTAATAGCTGCGTACAGCCGCGCGTCCTTGGCCGACAGATCACGGCATTTCGTTACGGCTCGGTCAAGCACATCGCCATCCTTGGCAATCTCGTGAACGGCGCCTGCGGACAAAGCATTTTCCGCAGAAAGCGGAACGCCCGAGAATAGAAGCGAGCGTGCGGCCCGATACCCAAGGATAGCCACCGCGTGACGCATGCCCTTCGCAGCGGGCAAAAGCCCATGATTGATCTCGGGAAATCCAAAGCGAGAGTGCGATGCGGTAACAACGTAATCGGAGTGCAGGACAATCTCAAACCCCGCGCCGACCGCGTAGCCTCTTACAGCGCAAACGATCGGACGCGGGTACTGCTCAATCTGGCACAGCAACTCGTGAAAATCCTGCATGCGCGATATGGCCAACTCATGATCCGCGACTTCGTTGATATCGCCGCCGGCACAGAAAAACCTCTCCCCCGCTCCCGTGAGTACAATCCCAGGCGGCAAGTCTTGCTGAGCGAGTCGACTGAATGTTGACATCAATTCCGCGATCAACGCACCGCTAAGAGCGTTGGCCGGCGGTCGGTTAATTGTGAGCTGCATCAACCCGCCGTCAATGCTTGTAAGAGTAAGTTCTTCGGTGTTCATCGCTGAGTGCTCGCCTGTATTGATATAGTTATTGTAGGCAAGTGGAAGCGCAATTTGATTTTGAAATAACGGCGTTATTTTGCTCTCGACAGCATAGAATCCCGTCACCAATATAAAACGCCGAATTTTGCGTTGCCACTGGCCACTGGGTGCAGCAGGATTTGGCTCTTGGGGGCATTGTCGTTGTTCGTGCTGGGCGATGACACTCCGAATCCATCGGCTGTCATGCGACATTTAGTCAACCACCTGCGCGCGATGGGAGGCTCACGTGTCCGATAGGGAACGTCCTAACACCGTGAAGAATCGCGATTCTGCGCGCGAAATTTATCCTAGAATTCCCACAGATGCATCGCACATGTTACTTTTACAGCAAGTACGAACCGGCTTCCGCCCGGGCAGCGAAGCGCGAGATGTGAGCGAACCGTGGATCCAGAAATGCCTGATACCCAGCCTTCAACCTTACCGGGCGATGTGCCCGGCCTTAAGATCGTATACCAACCATTTGATCCGGATTTTTTGGACCCTCCGGTTACGGCCGTACTCCTAGAGACAGGCGGAAAAAACGACGAACTCCCAATGCATGTTCACCGCAAAGGACAATTGGTAGTCGCCTTAAGAGGTTCGGTGATGTGCCGATCACCGAGCGGATGGTGGATTGTCCCGCCCAACGGCGCGGTTTGGGTTCCCGGGGGCATTCCTCATAGCAATCATTATTCGGATTGTGCGGCGCTGTACGTAATTTTTATCGAACCCGACGCGGCCAACTTACCCGCAGAGTGTCGAAGCTTCACAATCACGCCGCTCATCCGGGAGTTGATTCATTCACTCGCGAGACTGCCGCCGCACTATTCAAAAGACGGACCGACAAGCAGGCTTGCACGAGTGTTCCTCGACCAGCTCGCACAACTGGCACCGGATGATGTTTTTCTACCTATTTCCGATAATCCTCGGCTTCAGCAGATCGCATCTTCGCTGCTGAGCAATCCTGCTGATCGCAGCACCATCGCAGAATGGGGACGCCGCCACGCTATGAGTGGGCGAACGCTAGCGCGGTTGGTTCTCAATGAGACGGGAATGACATTTGGACGCTGGCGCGAGAGATTTCATATCATCGTCGCCTTACAGCGACTTTCGACGGGCACGTCAGTTCAAGCGGTGTCGCTCGAACTGGGATATGAGGGCCCAAACTCTTTCATCACCATGTTCAAAAAGACTATGGGGCAGAGCCCCGGCAAGTATCGAGCGGACAAGATGGAAGCGTCCAAGCCCTGATCGAAGAGTTCAGAAGCAAAAGCAGCCGCAGGCCCCACACGCGTAGAGTGGCCGTACTCGACAAGGAAACGAATTTTGACAGCCACCGCGTCTCGACCAATTCGACTAATCGTATTCAACGTCGATCGGCAGTTGCCGACGATTACGCATCGATCGCAATCGTCTTAGACCGACGGTCTGTGGAATCCGTCAAGACAAGTTCTTTGGCCGCTACCTTGACCTAAAAGTAAGCGACCAGCAAACCCGTCTTGAGGCTGGCTATGGAGCTTGGGAGTATCGTGTCCACTAAACGAATAAGCGGACACGTGAACACTATCGAATCGGAATCACTCTCAGAGCGTCGTCGTCGGCAACGCTATAGCGAGGAGTTCAAGGCCCAGGTGGTAGCGGCCTGCCAGGGAATCGGCGTATCGGTTGCGGCAGTTGCACTGGAACACAGGCTCAATGCGAATTTGCTTCGGCGCTGGATCGATCAGGCGAAGGTCGACTTCCCAGGAGGCCGTTGGGCCGCCCACCTGCCACGCCACCGTCGCTGCCAGCCTTTGTGCCAGTACCATTGGGAAGACCGGATACGCACTCGTCCGAGATCCGCATTGAGGTTCGCCGTGGAGGTCAGTCGATCACGGTTAGCTGGCCAACATCAGAGACAGCACAATGCGCCGCGTGGCTGCGCGAGTGGCTCGCGTGATCCGCATTGATGAGGCGTGGCTGGCAGTCGACCCGCTGGACATGCGTGCCGGCTTCGATACGGCGCTGGGTCGGGTGGTCAGGCTATTCGGCGCTGCGCACCCGCACCATGCCTAACTGTTCGCCAACCGGCGAGCCAATCGCCTGAAGGTACTGGTTCACGACGGAATCGGTATCTGGCTGGCAGCGCGACGGCTGAACGAGGGACAGTTCGTCTGGCCTCACGCTGGCAGCGAACCAAAGCAACACGCGCTCACACAGGAGCAGCTCGCGGGTCTGGTGGTCGGTTTGCCGTGGCAGCGCATCGGCCCGAACGGTGTGATCCGCGTCGTATAAGGCCAACAGGGTAAGGGCCTCGCATAGGCCGTCATAGACGGCGACGCGGAGCGACATCAAAGTGGTGTCCATCATTCCAATTTGATGGGCATCACTATGTCACAGTCTGAAGAGAAGATGGCGGGCAGCCGAAAGGGGCGCCCAAACTACGACCCCGCGCTTCGGGAGCGCCTCGCCGTGGCTGCCTGCGAGCCAGGGGTGTCAGTTGCCAAGCTGGCGCGAGAACACGGCATCAATGCGAACATGCTGTTCGCATGGCGACGGCGATATCGAGCCCAGCAGCAGACTGAGTCTGCGGCGCTCATCCCGGTTGTTGTGTTGAGTGACACGCCGGCAAGCGTTGCGCCGACATTGCCGGTGGAACCGGAGGGCGTAAAGCCGGTAGCTCCTGCCGGTACGATCGAGATTCATATCGGCCGTGCAATGGTCAGAGTCGACGGCGTGGTCGATGCCGATACGTTGCGAACCGTGTTGGGGAGCCTACGATCGTGATCAGCCTTCCGGCAGGCACACGCATCTGGCTGGCGGCAGGTGTTACCGATATGCGATGCGGCTTTCAAGGGCTTTGCGCGAAGGTGCAGACGGCGCTTGAGGAGAAACCGCTGGGCGGCAACGTTTTTATTTTCCGAGGGCGCCGCGGCGACCTGGTAAAGATTCTTTGGGCAACAGAGGACGGACTCTGGCTGCTGGCCAGGCGGCTCGAACGCGGTCGTTTCGTCTGGCCGCAGGCCGACAGTGGCAAGGTCCATCTGAGCTACGCACAGCTGTCGATGCTCCTTGAGGGCATCGATTGGAGACAGCCCCGTCGCACCGCCGCGTTGTCGATGTTGTAAACCGCGCGGCATACTCGTAAACTGCGCCTATGTCGAACGGCGCCGATCTTCCTGATGATGTCGATGCACTCAAAGCCATGTTGCTTGAGGCACGCGCGTCGATCTCGCAAATGCAACAGGACATGGCTGAGCGCGATCTGGAAATCGAGAAGCTCAAGGCACAGATCGATAAGTACAAGCGCATGCAATTCGGCAGTAAGTCCGAGAAGCTGGGCCGAGTCATTGAAGAGCTTGAGACTCGCCTGGAGGATCTGAGCGCAAGCCGAGGCGCTGCCGAGATGCTCGCGGCTCGGGCTCAACCTCAGAACAGCGATAAAAGCAGCTCGACGCCGCGCGAGCGTGCCCCGCGTGAACCCTTCCCTGAGCACCTGCAGCGAGAAGAGAACGTTCTCGAGCCCGATCTCGCGTGCCCCAAGTGTGGCGCCGAGATGCAGCCGCTGGGCGAAGATGTCTCCGAGCAACTCGGGCGCATCATGGCCACCTTCAAAGTCATCCGTACGATTCGTCGCAAGAAGATCTGTACATGCTGTCGTTGCATCGTACAGCCTGC
>Ga0302220_10000625_pt1 | contig 29484 bp, 30 predicted proteins | sample II_Palsa_E1_3_FD_194572 | JGI IMG/M metagenome (GOLD analysis project Ga0302220, IMG submission 194572) | Peat permafrost microbial communities from Stordalen Mire near Abisko, Sweden - II_Palsa_E1_3 | ecosystem: Environmental > Terrestrial > Soil > Palsa > Peat permafrost | place: Sweden...
CGTAGATGCGAAATGCGCGGACATCGCGATAGAACCGTTCCACGGCATTGCCTGCGAGATAGCCTCGTCCGCCGAGCATCTGCACGGCCCGATCCGCGACCCGCCCGCACATTTCGGAGGCGAACATCTTGCACATCGACGCCTCCAGCGCGACGTCCTCGCCGGCATCGCGTTTGCGTGCGGTGTCGAGAATCATCGAGCGAGCGGCGTAGATCTCCGTCTGGCATTCGGCGATCAGCGCCTGCACGAGCTGGAAGTCCGAGACTGGCTTGCCGAACTGCTCGCGAGTGGACGTATAAGCAACCGCTTCGTCGAGCATGCGAATAGCGGGCCCTGTGCATAGGGCGGCCAGGTGGATGCGCTGCTTGTTCAGCACCTTCATCGTCGTGCGAAATCCCTGCCCTTCCTTTGCTCCGATCAGGTTCGCCACCGGCACCCGGCACGCGTTGAAATGCACGTCGCCGACGGGAGAGCCGGCCTGCCCCATCTTCTGATACGGCTCGCCCGTCGAGAGGCCGGGCATGCCGCGCTCGACCAGGAACGCAGAGATGCCAGCCGCCCCCGGGATCGACGCATCGGTGCGGGCCATGACCGTAAAGAGGTCGGCAATGGGCGCGTTGGTGATGAAGCACTTGCTGCCGTCGAGTACATAGTGGTCGCCGTCGCGCCGAGCGGTTGTCTGTAGCGCGGTCGCGTCCGACCCGGCGTCCGGCTCGGTCAGCGCGAACGCGCCGGTCATCGCGCCCGATGCGAGGAGCGGCAGGTAACGCTGCTTCTGGTCGTCCGTGCCGTCCGCGACAAGCGCTTCGGAACCGATGCCCGTGTTCGTTCCGACGCGCGCTCGAAACGCTACCGACGCTTGTGAGAGCACGAACGCTCCGCGAACAAGTTGTTCCGTCGAAAGGCCCGCGCCGCCGAAATCGCGCGGAATGCTCCAGCCAAAGTAGCCGAGTCCGCGCATCCGATCGACAAGATCTGCGGGGACCTGGTCCGCCTGCTCGATCTCGTTCTCGCGTGGAATCGCCTCCTCCCGTACGAAACGCGTTACGTCGGCGAGTAGTGCATCGAACTCAGCGTCGAATTCAAGAATTTGTCTGCTCATTGCTGTCTCCGTCATGTGTCCGGTTTATGGCTTTACTATCGAACTTTCCGAACGAAAAGGCGCTAAGTGTTCGACTATGCTGAACAGAGTTTGGATATGCGGAACACGGGGAGCAAAATGGGGTTATTAGAGGAGGCGCAATGGAACGCAAAAATACGCCGGAAACGGCAACGATCGCGAGCGATTATCTGGATTCGAAGGCGCGCTATGTTCCCGATGAATTCGACGGCGACCGGCAATTCGCCACTACGCTGGCGCGCGGCCTCGACATATTGCATACCTTCACGCCGCGCGATTCGCAGCTCGGCAACGCTGAGCTCGCCGCGCGCACCGGCATGACCAAGGCCACGATTTCGCGGTTCACGTACACGTTGACGAGGCTCGGCTACCTGCGCGTGAACCGGATGAACAACAAGTTCCAGCTCGGCTCGGCCGTGTTGTCGCTTGGCTATCCGCTGCTCGCGAGTCTCGCCGTGCGGCAGATCGCGCGACCCTCAATGAAAGAACTGGCGGACCATATCCGCGGGTCGGTGTCGCTCGGCATGCGCGACCGGCTGAATGTGGTGTATCTGGAAAGTAGCCGCAGCAGCACGCCGCTTGGATTGCCCGCGGACATCGGCTTGAGCTATCCGATTGTTCGCACCGCCATGGGCCGTGCCCTTCTCGCGGCGCTGCCGGGCGAACGGCGCGAGGCGCTATTGAATGAGATCTCGGTCAAGACGCCCGATGAATGGAACACCTTCGGGAAACGCGTGCTGCAGAGCATCGACTATTTTCACGAGCGCGGCTTTTGCGTGTCGTACGGCGATCTGCGTCGCGAAGTGCACGCCGTGGCGGTGCCAATGAGGCCAGCGGCCGACGGCGAGATTCTCGTGTTCAACTGCGGCGTGCCTTCTTACCTGCTCAAGGACGGACAGTTGGAGCGCGACGTCGGGCCGCGCCTGTTGTCCATGGTGCGTAGTGTCGAAGGAGCGATGGGGATTTTTTAGGCCCAAAGCCCTCCACAAAGTCTGCCCCCGCCTGCGACAAAATCCCCCGCGTTACACTACGCTCCACTCCAGCGGGGACCCCTCAAGTGGCAAAAGTACCCACGATTCGCGATGTCGCCGAACTGGCGGATGTATCGAAGGCAACCGTTTCGCGTTACCTGAACGGTAGCCTCGCGCTGCCGCCCGACACGGCCAAGCGCGTGGACGACGCCGTCGTCGCACTCAACTACCGCCAGAACAGTCTGGCCAGGCGCCTGAGTCTCGGCAGCAGCGAGACCATTGGCCTCGCCATGCCGGAGGTCGCCAATCCGTTCTTCGCGGAGCTCGCGGATGCCGTGGAGGAAGCCGCCTCCGCAAGCGGCTATGGCCTCGCGCTCTGCATCACGCGCAACAAGCTTGAACGTGAGACGTTGTATCTGCGCTGGCTCGATACCCGCCACCTCGACGGCCTGATCTTCGCGACCAATCGCCCGGACGACGGCTCGCTGCGCAGCCTGATCGGCGAGCGCGCCAACATCGTGCTGGTCGACGAGGACGTGCCGGGTACCGACGTGCCGAAGGTGTTCGTCGACAATGTGGAAGGAAGCTATCTGGCGACTCGCCATCTGCTTGACGCGGGGCATCGGCGGATCGCGCACGTGACCGGTCCCGAAACGCTGTTCACCGTGCAGGAAAGGCTGGAAGGTTACCGCCGCGCGCTGGCCGAAGCACAAGTGCCCTTCGATGCCGACCTCGTCCGTTACGGCTCCTACGACCGCCGCTTCGGACGTGCCGTGGGTGCCGACCTGATCGCGTGCGCGCAACCGCCCACCGCCCTGTTTGCCACAAGCGACTACATCGCGGTCGGCTTGCTCGATGCTTTGCGCGAGCGCGCGCTGGACGTGCCCGGCTACATGTCGATCGTCGGCTTCGACGACATGGAATTCGCCAGCCTCCTGATGCCTCCGATCACGACAGTGCGCCAGTCGGCCGCCGAGCTTGGCCGGACCGGCGTCGCCTTGCTGGTCGCGATGCTGAGCGGGCAAGCCACGGCCCCGCCCACCGTACGCCGTCTGCCGGTCAAGTTGATCGAACGCGCGTCAGTCGGTCCGCCGCGCTCCGTTTAGCAGCCGCTTCTGTCCGGCTTCCCCTCCGTATTTACCCGTATCTTTTTTGAAACGATTGACAGCCCAATACTCGCGGATTAATTTTTATAAACCGGTTTACAAGCGGGCGGCGCAATGTCGGTTGCGCCCATGAAGTCCTTCTTTAATCATCGGCCGCGGGGGCGCTCATGGAGCGCGCGAGCCGCGTCCGGATCAACCAGGAAAGGGATTCCAATGAGCGCAGAAGTTAAATTTCGCCGCATGACCGCCGTCTTGTTGAGCGCCGCTTTGCTTACCATTGCAGGCAGTGCAGTGGCGGCAGGCAAGAAGATCGCCATGGTGCAGATCAACCAGGAAGCGCTGTTCTTCACCCAGATGGATCAGGGAGCCCAGGCAGCGGCAAAAGCGGCGGGCGTCGAACTGGAGATCTTCAACTCGAACAACGACCCGAGCGCGCAGAACAACGCGATCGAAACCTATATCCAGCAGAAAGTGGATGCCATTCTCGTGGTCGCCATTGATGTGAACGGCATCAAGCCCGCCATCACGGAGGCCAAGAAAGCCGGCATTCCGGTGGTGACCATCGACGCTATCGTCGACGGTGACAACTCGGTGCAAGTCGGCGTGGACAACAAGAAAGTCGGCGAAGACATCGGCAAGTACACGGCGAATTACATCAAGACAAATCTTGGCGGCAACGCGAACATTGGCGTGGTGGGTGCGCTGAATTCGTTCATTCAGAATGTGCGCCTCGATGGCTTCAAGGCGGGCATCGCGACGGTGCCGGGGGCGAAGATCGTCTCTACCGTCGATGGGCAAAACGTCCAGGATCAAGCGCAAACTGCCGCTGAAAACCTCATTTCCGCCAATCCAAATCTGCAGATCGTCTATGCAACCGGTGAGCCTGCATTGATCGGTCTCGTTGCGGCGACTTCGGCACAGGACGCAACCGGCCGCGTGAAGATTGTTGGTTGGGACTTGAGCGCGCAGGCTATCAAAGGCATTGATGCGGGCTTCGTGACAGCAGTGGTTCAGCAGGACCCGGAAGGCGAAGGCCACGCCGCAGTAAATGCCGCAATGAAGCTCATCAACAAGCAGCCGGTCCAGAAAAACATCTCGGTACCGGTGACGATCGTGACCAAGGCGAACGTAGGTAAATACCGGGCCATCTTCAAGTAAGCCCTTTCACTGAGCCCGCTTTCGCCTTCCTCGGAGAACGTTATGCAAACCGATGCTGCAACGCCGCGCGTGCGCATGGAGAACATCACCAAGAGTTATGGCGCCGTGCAGTCGCTGCGCGGCGTCGACCTGCACGTGATGCCCGGTGAAGTGCTCGGGCTCGTTGGCGACAACGGCGCGGGCAAGTCGACCGTCTCGAAGGTGCTCTCGGGTGCGGTGATACCGGACAGCGGCAGTATCGAAATCGACGGCAAGCGGGTCAGCTTCTCGGACCCGGGCGATGCTCGCACGCATCACATCGAAATGGTTTATCAGGATTTGTCGCTGTGCAATACCGTCGATGTAGCCGGTAACCTGTTCCTCGGCCGGGAACCGATGCGCCGCATCTGCGGTGTGCCGGTGCTTGATCATCGCAAGATGCATCACGACGCTCGCGAGATGCTGAACAACCTCGGCATCCGCATCCCGAGCACGAAACTGGACGTCGAAAACCTGTCGGGCGGTCAGCGTCAGGCCATTGCGATTTCGCGGGCAGTATCGTTCGACCCGAAAGTGTTGATCATGGATGAACCCACGGCTGCGCTTGCCGTGGCCGAAGTCGAAGCGGTGCTGGAACTCGTGCACACGATCAGCGAGCGCGGTGTCAGCGTGATCTTGATCAGTCACCGCCTGCAGGACCTGTTCCTGGTGTGCGACCGTATCAGCGTGATGTACGAAGGCCAGAACGTCGCGGACCGCAAGATCGGCGAGACGAATCTGGAGGAAATCGTCGATCTTATCGTGGGCCATAAGTTCAGCGCACGCTCGGCCCGTGCGCTTGCGGAGAATTGACATGGAACTCGCCATGCACGACAACAAGTCCAAGGCGCCGCGCCTGTCGCTCAAGCACTTGCTCGGCCGCAATGCAGGCGTAGCGAGCATTGCAGCATTCTTCATTGTCTGCGCCCTCGCCTTTACGCTTACGACGCACACGTTCCTCACCGCCGGCAACCTGCTTAACGTACTCCGTCAAAGCGCGCCACTGCTGATCGTCGCCACGACGATGACGCTTGTCATCACGACGGGGGGGATCGACCTGTCGATCGGCTCCACGCTCGCGCTGGTCGGCGCGCTCTCGGCTATCGCGTTGCGAGCCGGCGCGCCGGGTATCGTCGTGCTGCTCGGTGGCCTCACGCTTGGCGCGCTGATCGGTGCAATCAATGGCTACTTCATCGCGTTTGCGGGAATGCCGGCGTTCATTGTGACTTTGGGAACACTGTCGGTCGTGCGCGGTATCGCGTTGTTGATCACGCAAGGTTATTCAGTGCCGATCGAAAACAACGGATGGTTCGTCGAACTGGGCCGCGGGCGTTTGCTGGGCGTGCCAACGCCCGCGGTCATCGCGATCGCCACGCTGCTTGCGGGATGGGTCACGCTACGGCATACGCGGTTCGGACGCTATGTGACCGGCATAGGCACCAACTCGGAAGGTGTACGCCGCGCGGGCGTCGATGTGCGCGCCGTCACGCTGAAGGTCTATGTCCTCAGCGGCGCGGCAGCGGGTCTCGCCGGACTGATCACGACGGCGCGGCTCGGCAGCGGATCGTCGAATCAGGGTGTTGGTTTTGAACTCGCCGTGATCGCTGCGGTCGTGCTCGGTAGTACTGACCTCTTTGGCGGCAGGGGAACCATTCTCGGCACCTTGCTGGGTGCGCTGACCATCGCGGTGCTCGGCAACGGACTGATCCTGATCAACGTTTCGCCGTTCTATACGCAGATCATCCAGGGCGCGATCATGCTGCTTGCGATCTGGCTCAATACGCGCATCTTCTCCGCGCAACGGCGCAAGAAAGGCTAAGCGATGAGTTCGATCTTCCGCCGCGACGCGCCGTTGCCAATAGGCATTGGCAGCGGCCATGTGATGACCGTCCTCGGACCGCTCCCCGTCGGGCAGATGGGGGTAACGCTGATGCACGAGCATATCCTGCTGGATGCATCGGGAAAATGGGTGCCGCCCAGTTGCTGCAGCGACCGGTTCATCGGCGAGCAGAAGGTTCATATCGGCATTCTAGGTGCGCTGCGGATGAATCCGCTGATGAACCGTGACAACTGCCAGTTGTTCGACGCCGACGTAGCCGTTGAAGAGCTGATGCGCTTTCGCGAACTGGGCGGCAATACGGTGGTCGATCCGACCAATCTCGGCATTGGACGAGATCCTGCCGCGCTGCAACGGATCTCACGCCGTACCGGCTTGAACATTGTGATGTCGACGGGGTTTTATCTCGAAGCGTCGCATCCGGACTATGTGAAACACAAGTCGATCGACGAACTGGCGGCTCAACTGATTGCCGACGTTGGAGGCGCCATCGAAAAGCCCGACGTGGTTGCCGGAATGATCGGCGAGATAGGCGTCTCGGCCGCTTTCACGGCCAACGAGGAAAAGTCGCTCCGCGCTGCCGCGCGAGCGAGTGCGGCAACGCATGTGCCAATCTCGGTGCATCTGCCCGGCTGGGTCCGGCACGGGCATCGCGTGCTCGATATCGTGGCGCAAGAAGGCGCCGACCTGAACCACACCGTGCTGTGCCACATGAACCCGAGCCATATGGACGTGGAGTACCAGCATTCACTCGCTGAACGCGGCGCTTGGCTTGAGTACGACATGATCGGCATGGAGTATTTCTACGCCGACGAAAACGCGCAATCGCCCTCTGATGAAGAGAACGCCCGCGCAATCAAGGCACTGGTCGATGCCGGATTTATCGACAGGATCCTCATGTCGCAGGACGTGTTCATGAAGATCATGCTGACGCGTTTTGGCGGCCACGGTTACGGCTACATCCTTAAATATTTCGTGCCTCGACTGCGGCGCCATGGCGTGACGAACGAGCAGATTGAAACAATGATGATTGCGAACCCGGCGCGAGTGTTCTCGGGCAGATAACGGGTGTTTGCACAAGACGATGTGAACCGGTTCCACCCTGCGCCGCGTGCCGCCGACACGGCTCGCCGCGCGCTTGAGGAGCACATGCATGACCAAATCTGTTTTGCTCGCCGGAGAGAGCTGGACGAGCATGTCGACGCACATCAAGGGCTTCGACCAGTTTCCAACCGTGACCTATCAAAACGGCGCGACGATATTCCTGAATATCTTCAAGGACAGCGACTATGCGATCACGCATATGCCAAGCCACGAAGCGCAGGAAGCCTTTCCCTCCACGCTTGACGGATTGCTCGCTTATGACGCGATCATCCTCTCGGACATCGGCGCGAATACGTTGCTGCTGCATCCTGATACGTGGGTCAAGAGCCAGCGCACGCCGAACCGTCTCAAGTTGTTGCGAGAGTACGTCGAGGCCGGACGAGGCCTGATGATGATCGGCGGCTATTTGAGTTTCCAGGGTATCAACGGCAGCGCGCGGTTTCGCAATACGCCGGTCGAGGACGTGTTGCCGGTCACCTGCCTGCCTTACGACGATCGGGTAGAAGTTCCGGAAGGGTTCACCGCGAACGTAGTCGCTTCGCACCCGGTCGTCGAGGGGCTTGGAACGCAGTGGCCTCACTTGCTGGGCTATAACGAAGTGCAGTTGAAAGCGGGCGCAACGCTGATCGCGACGGTTCCCGAGACCGGCCACCCGCTGTTAGTCGCGGGTACGCACGGCCGCGGACGTACGCTTGCGTGGACCAGCGACATGTCGAGCCACTGGCTGCCGCCGGAGTTCTCCGAATGGGAAGGCAACGCGCGGTTATGGACCAACTGTCTTGACTGGTTGACCGCTGATGAATGAAGCGCGTGTTTGCTTTATCGGCAATGCGGCGATCGACCTTGTGTTTCGGGTCGATCACTTGCCGCTTGCCGGTGAGACTTCGCTTGCTATCACTACATTGCACGACTTCGGCGGCAAGGGTGCGAATCAGGCGGTGATGGCACAACGCGCGGGCGCCCAGGTGCAATTGTTTGCTGCGCTCGGCAACGACGCCGACGGCGACCGTTTCCTGGCGAGGCTCGTGGAAGAATGTATCGACACAAGGCATATCGCTCGCTTACCGTGCATGACGGATATGTCAATCGTGACGGTCGACCAGCGAGGCGAGAATACGATCGTGACTCGCAACGATGCAGCGGCTCACTATGTACCTTCGCCGGGCGCGGTACTCGAGGCAACCCGTAGCGGCGACTGGATCGCCATGCAGGGCAACCTGAGCGAGACCGTCACAACCGAGCTCTTGCATCACGCGCATGCTGGCGGGCGCCGTACCCTGCTCAATCCCGGACCGGTTTGCTTCGATTGCCGCCCGTTGCTGATTCGTGTCGACGTTCTCGTGGTCAATCGCGTAGAGGCCGCGACGCTGACCCGGCTGGAAAGCCCGGAGGACGCCGCGCGTTCGCTGAGGGAATCGGGCGCGGGCGAGGTCATCGTCACGCTGGGTTCCGAGGGCGTCCTCTGGTGCCGCCCGGGACGCACGGCGCTGATACCGGCGACGCGAGCCAACGCCATCGACACCGTGGGTGCCGGCGACGCTTTCTGCGGTGTCCTCCTCGCGGCGCTTGCGCAGCATCTCCCCATGACAGTTTCCTTGCAGCGGGCGCAAGCCGCCGCTGCGTTCGCCGTCGCAAGGAGCGGTACGCAGGCTGCTTTCCCGAGCCGCGCCGAGTTGCCCGGACTATTCAACTCTCTAACCTGAACTCAATCGATATGGAAACTTCATCTGGAGTGGGACGCGGACGCACCGATTGCGTCGAACAGATATTTGGGCGCCCGCGCGGCGTTGTGATCGGTGTGATTCACTGTCCGGCGTTCCCCGGTTCGCCGCGTTATCAGGGTGCATCGAGCGAGGCGATCTACAGCGCCGCGCTCGCCGATGCCGTGGCATACGCGAAAGGCGGCGTCGACGGGCTGATCGTCGAGAATCACGGTGACGTGCCGTTTTCGAAGCCGGACGATATCGGTCCGGAGACATCGGCGTTCATGTCTGTGACCGCCGATAGAATCGCGCGGGAAACCGGTTTGCCGATCGGTATCAACGTGCTTGCTAACGCGGCGCTCCCGGCGCTTGCGATCGCGGCCGCCAGCAACGCGGCTTTCGTGCGCGTGAACCAGTGGGCGAATGCGTATGTCGCGAACGAAGGCCTGATAGAAGGCGCGGCGGCGCTCGCATTGCGCTACCGTGCAAAGCTGCGCGCCGACGGCATCCGCGTTTTCGCTGATGCCCACGTCAAGCACGGTGCGCATGCGATCGTGTCGGACCGTTCGCTTGAAGAGCTGGTACGCGACGTGGAGTTCTTCGATGCCGATGCGATCATCGCCACGGGCCAACGCACGGGCGACGCTGCCAGTACCGACTATTTGCGGCAGATCAGGAATGCGACGACATTGCCGCTGCTCGTTGGCAGTGGTTGCACGGAACGCAACATTGCGGAAATTCTGTCGGTGGTTGACGGTGTGATCGTCGCCAGTTCATTGAAGGTCGGAGGCGTGTGGTGGAATCCCGTGGATGAAAGCAAGGTTCGCGGTTTTATGCAGGCAGCACGGTAATGGCATCATTCGTCTACGGTTACCCCAATCCGCAACGATCCAGCGAGCCTGCGAATGTCCTTTCATACCTGGTTTCTCTTCGCCACAGCGTATCTGGTCACCACTATTTCCCCCGGACCCAACGTCCTGCTCGTCATCCGCAATACCGTGCGATTCGGCGGCCGTGGCACGGCGGCGACCATCGCCGGAAATCTGCTGGCTCAGTTGGTCGTGGTGGTGCTTGTGGCATTGGGTGTGGGTGCGGTCCTCGCAGCCATGCCACCGTTGTTTCTCGCCATGAAGGTCTTGGGAGCCGTTTACCTTATGGTCCTTGGCGTGAAGCAATTGAGAAGCCGGAAGCCCATGGCAACGGCATCCGTCGACGCCCTCTCGGCGCAGCCTCTCGACAAGCGCAAAATTTTTCGGGAAGCGTTATTGGTTTCAGGAAGTAATCCCAAGACGTTGATTTTTCTTTCTGCTTTCATGCCGCAATTCATCGTGCATGATCAGCCGCTGCCGGCTCAGTTCATCGTGATGTACCTGAGCGTGGCGTGCATCGTGGCGCTGGTTCACACCATTTACTCGCTCGGGGTTCGCAGGATTCATAGCGGACTTGGTACAAGCCGCTGGATGAAAGCCGTCAAGCGTTGCAGTGGCCTGATCTTCTTCGGTCTGGGTATCAAGCTTTTAACCGCGAAGCAGGCTTGATGATCCGGTGCAGGCCGCAGATGCGGTACGGATGGCTTGGCGTCATTGCTTGGCGGTCCCATGCAGCCTGGCGCCCGCAAGATCGAGATCTCGTCGTAAAACAGCACCTACAGGACGCTCTTCTGCTTGTGAAAAGGGCCCCTGCCAGGCCAAGGGGCACAGCGTCGACCACTCAACTCACCGGCCTCGTTCTCGCCCATCGATTCAACGCAGCACACACGAGCAACAAGGACGCCGTCACGAAGAACACGGCGCGCAAGCCGACGTGCGCGCCGATCTGGCCGCCGATCAACGGGCCTATAACCTGCCCGCTGAACTGGGCGGACTGCAGATAGCCAAGCGTCTTGCCGGAATTGTGGTCGGCGACCGCGTGGCGGATCTCCTTCGCTATCGATGGAAGCAGCCCCGCGAGCGTCATGCCCATCAAGCCGCGAAGAATGGCCAACTGCCACCATTGGTGAACAAACGCCTGCGGCACCAGGACCACGCTGGTCGCAATCAGACACCCGATGATGACTTTCGAACTACCGATACGATCAGCCAGCGCGCCGAAACGGGCGGCCGTCAACATGCTGCCGAATGCCGATGCCGCCATCACTATGCCGGCCATGCGGGCGACATGGTCGCCTGGCACACCAAGTTGCCCGATATAAACGGTGATGATCGGCTCGATCGACATGTTGGCGAGCAGCACCATCATGGCCGTCACCAACAGCGCGACGATCACCCGCTGGTCCATTGCCGGTGGCAAAGCCGCGCCAGCATCGACACGCTTTTTCGCGTCGGTCGCACGATCGAAATCCTCGCGCACGAACACAACGGTCAGCAGCGCCGCCACGGCGATGATCGCGCCGCCCACAAAGAAAGTGCCGCGGATGCCGACGTATGTCGGCAGGAAACCGCCGACCAGCGGCCCCACGAGATTGCCCGCGAGCGCACCCGTCGACAGTACGCCCAGCGCCCATCCTGCGCGCTCACGTGGCGCCTGTGTGCCGACCATGACGATCGATGCGGAGGCGTAACCGCCGATCAATCCCGCGATCAACCGCAGCACGACAAGTTCGGTCAGGTTATGCGCGAGGCCGATCATCGACATCACGATGGCCATGCCGACCGCCGCACGGATCAACATGGGCTTGCGGCCATAACGGTCCGCGAGACGTCCCCAGAGTGGCGCGGTAATCGCGGTGCCGAAGAAGGTCGCGCCGAAGGCGACACCCGACCATTGCACGACCGCCGCCGGAGAACTCACGCCCAACTGCTGCACGTACAGGGGCAGGAACGGCAGCAACATGCTGAGACTCAGCAGCGTCGTAAAAGACCCGAATACGCAGACAAAAAGGTTGCGCCGCCAGTACGGCGCATTGCGTTCGGCATAGCTGAGCCGCTGGGGAGGGCCGTCCAGCGGCATAAGGGAACGGGTTGCTTGCGGAGTCATGTCGGGCCTCGATTGTTCTATCAGGCGTTGAGCGATGGCCGGGCGCATGTGCGTCGATCCGGGTCACCATCGCAAAAGAAGTAGACGGCTTGCATATTATCTCAATTTAGGAATATTATGTTTACATCGTTCTCTAATTGAGATTTTCATGGACCACACCAGTCTCGACATTTTTCGCGTCGTCGCCGCCGAACTCAGCGTGACCCGGGCGGCCAAGCGGCTTGGCCGCGTGCAATCGAACGTGACCACGCGAATCCAGCAGCTCGAGGAGGAACTGGGGGTGGCACTATTTCGGCGCGACGGCAACCGTCTTACGCTGAGCACGGAAGGCGAACGTTTTCTCGGCTACGCCAACCGCATGCTCGCGCTGGCCGACGAAGCGCGACAAGTGCTAAGCCCGCAAGCGCCCTCCGGCACGCTGAGAATTGGCAGTATGGAAAGCACCGCTGCGGCTCGTCTTCCGGGACCACTTGCCGCCCTTCACGTCCAGTACCCCGACGTCCAGTTCAGAATTTCAACCGCACCCTCGCGACAACTGATCGAACAAGTTCGCAGCGGCCTGCTCGATTGCGCATTTGCTGCGCTGCCGCCATGTGGCGAGATGGCGTCGGCAGCGGATCTTGATGCAGCCGGGCTACATGGCGAACCGGTCTTTCGCGAGGAAATCCTGCTCGTGCTGCCGCCCGGACATGCCGCTGTCCGCCAGGGCGCGGATATCGCCGTGCGTTCGCTGGCCGCGTTTGCACAAGGCTGCAGCTACCGCGTGCTCGCCGAGGAGTGGCTCGGCCAGGACACGTCACCGCTCGACATACAGGAGGTCGGGTCCTACCACAGCATGCTTGCGTGCGTGGCGGCTGGCGGCTGCGTATCCCTCGTACCGCGCAGCGTGCTCGAGTTGCTGCGCGAACCGCCCGAGTTCCGCACTCAGGTCGTGGCGAAGGTGGATACATGGCTCGTGCATCGAAACGGATACGAAACGGCGGCGTTCAAGGCGCTACGCGAAGCGCTTACGCCATTCGTGTCGAAGCAACTCGCAGCGAAGAGGAAATCATCATGAGCACGATTCGTCAGGCTTCGTCGACAGCAGGTCAAGGCACCGCCGCGTTGATCGCCGCTCTTGTCATGGCGGTGGGAATGGGGTTCGGACGCTTTGCGTTCACGGGCATCTACCCGGTCATGGTCAGCGATGCCGTGCTGACCGTGCATCAGGGCACGCTCGCCGCATCGGCCAACTATGCCGGTTATCTGGCCGGGGCTCTGCTGAGCGCCGCCGTGCATCCGCGACACTCGCGCAGGCTGTGCATGCTTGCGCTCGCGGGCATCGTGCTATGTCTCGGGGTGACTGCGCTATTGAATGCTCCCTGGCTGATCATCGCCATGCGCGGCATCACAGGCGCCGTCAGCGCGGTCACCATGGTGGCGGCTTCGCTCTGGTTGCTGCAACATCGCGGCCACACGAGCGGTGCCCCGCTGCTTTATGCCGGTGTCGGCATCGGCATTGTTCTGTCGTCGGAAATGCTGATCGTGGGACGTGCGTTCGACCTGCATAGCGCCGGGCTTTGGTGGGTATTGGCAGCGGGCGCATTGATCCTCGGTGCAATTGCGCTGCCGAGTCTCGATGCACGCCCGGTTGAAAACCCCGGCAAGCGTGCGACCGTGCATGGACACGAGTCCTTCCCTGCACTCGGCGCAGGACGACTGATTGCGCTCTACGGTCTGGCGGGTTTCGGCTACATCATCACCGCGACCTATCTGCCGTTCTTCGTCAGGAACGCAATTGGTTCAATCGATCCCATCCAGGTCTGGGCATTGTTTGGCCTGGGCGCGGCTCCGTCATGCTTCATCTGGCACGCGCTCCATATGCGCCTCGGCACACGACGCGCGCTGTTCCTGAATCTCGCTCTGCAAGCGATCGGCGTCATCTTGCCTGTCGTTGCGCCGAACCAGGCCGGCTACCTTGGCAGTGCATTGATCGTAGGCGGTACATTCATGGGCACCACGACTATCGCGATGCTCGCGGGCCGTCGGGTTGCACACACGATGCGCGTGAGCATTCTTGCCGTGATGACCGCATGCTTTGGCGTCGGGCAGATCGTGGGACCGCTCGTTGCCAATGCGATGTACGCACCGCATCATTCGTTTTCCGGATCGTTGGAGACGGCCGCGGCGGCGCTGGCTGTGGCAGCGCTGCTTTGCGTCCGTCTGAGCGGGTCTGCTCAGGCATCAGCCATTGTCCAGCACCGGCTTTAGTGTTCGCCGGTATCCGCAAAAATCCATTCCTGGATTTCTCCGAAAAAAACTCGCACATCTGGACCTCGCACGACCAGACCTGGACGACTGAAAATGGCGACATACCGAGGTAATCCGGATGGCCGACGAAATAGCGAGCGGGAGAACTCAGCCGACGCTACAAACGCGCGATCTGTTTTAATCGGCTTACTGTACAAAGCCATGTAGATGAAATGGCAATAGAATGCCTGGATGACTACTTACGTCGCTCTCTTGCGGGCCGTGAATGTTGGCGGCACCGGCAAACTTCCCATGTCCGAACTTCGCGCGATGTGCGCCTCCGTCGGCTTTTCCAATGCGCGCACGTATATCGCCAGCGGCAACGTTGTATTCGAAAGCAAGCTTTCGGAATCATCGGTGAAAGCGAAACTGGAGCGTTGTCTTGAGACTTATGCGGGAAAACCGGTAGGGATTCTGGTGCGCACGGGCGCTGAGCTAGCGGCGGTCCTTGCCAACAATCCCTTCAGTTCTGCGGCGCCGAATCGAACCGTCGCAATATTTCTCGACGCCCCCCCTCCCGCAGATGTGCTGGACAATGTGAGTGGTCAGCAAACTGAAGAAATCGCACTCGGTACACGTGAGATTTACGTGCACTACAAAGACGGAATAGCCCGTTCAAAACTGAAAATCCCGGCCGCCGGGACTGGAACCGCTCGCAACATGAATACCGTGGCCAAGCTCGCCGAGTGGACGGCCGCGTAGTCGGCCTCAGGCAAGAACGAAGACAAAGACGAAGACAAAAGACAGGATCTAAAGTCATGAACGACAGGCCAGATGCAGCGCCAGACAGCACAGCAGCGCGCGTCGCCTTGTGGCGCGCTCTCCATGTCGAGGCTGACTCTGCGCCGCATGTACTGGAAGATGAAGTCGGCCTTAAGCTGCTGGCCCCGGACGATGACTGGCGCAGTCGCGGGGACATGGACCCGCAGTTCACGCGGCCCTTTCGCGCCTCAATCGTGGCTCGTGCCCGCTTCATCGAAGATCTGGTCGTGGAACAGGCCAGCCACGGGCTTGCTCAATACGTCATCCTCGGCGCCGGCCTCGACAGTTTCGTACAGCGCAGGCCGGAGATCGCGTCCCGCCTCAGGGTGTTCGAGATCGACCAGCCAGGTCCTCAGGCATGGAAGCGTCAGCGCCTGATCGAGCTCGGCTTCGGCGTCCCGGACTGGCTGCGCTTCGTGCCGGTCGATTTCGAGGCGGGAGAGGCCTGGCACGACAAGCTCGTGACTGCCGGCTTCGATGACAGCAAGCCGGCAATCGTGGTCTCCACGGGCGTCAGCATGTATCTGACCAAGGAGGCAAACGCGGCCACGCTGCGCCAGGTCTCGGGCCTCGCCCCAGGATCGATCCTCGCCATGACGTTCCTGTTCCCGCTGGAGCTGGCGGACCCCGAGGTACGTCCCGGGCTTGAGATGGCGGAAAAGGGAGCGCGAGCAAGCGGGACCCCGTTTCTTAGCTTCTTCACCCCGTCGGAGATCCAGGCGCTGGCCCTCGAAGCGGGCTTCAAGGAAGCACGACACGTCCCGGCGGCCGATCTTGCTCGGCGATACTTCGCGGGCAGGACCGATGGTCTGCGCCCGCCAAACAATGCTGAGGAACTGCTGGTAGCAAGTACCTAGCTGCGCGCACACTCTCCGACGAAAGCCGGTCAGCCGAAAGCTGTCTATCGTCTTGATGAAAAGCCAGCCCGACATTACGCTTGAAGCGTTATTCGAACCAAGACCATCAATGATGTTATGGAGAGGGCATGAGCGCAAAGGCCGATGAACTTGCCAGGAAGCTCGTACGAAATTTTAACGAAGTTGAGAAGACGGCGGAAGTTCGTTTGCCTCTATACGAGACGCTCAGCGCGCGGCTTGGAACCGATACCGCGGCGAAACACCTTGGCGCGTCGATTGATATTGTCGCTGCGGGAAAGCGCTCGTGTCCGTATCACTTTCACCATGCGCAAGAGGAAATGTTCGTCATCCTCGAAGGAGATGGAACGCTCCGTGTTGCGGACGAACTGATTCCGATCAAAGCCGGCGATGTAATTTTCATTCCTCCGGGCCCTGAGTATCCGCATCAGATCATTAACTCATCGGAAGCCCCGCTCAAATATCTTTCGATTGGCACACGACACGATCCGGAAGTCGTCGAATACCCGGACTCGGGGAAGTACCAGGCGATCGTTCGCGGCAGGGAGGAAGTACCCCTTCGCGTTATTCAGCGAAAAGGCAATTCACTTGATTACTGGGATGAAGAACCGTGAGTCTGCGGTGGCCGGCCCAACCGCCGGTGATATCCTTGCGTAATCTTTGCATGAGACAGCCGCATGTCAAACACCCTGCTTGCCCTCGCGTCAATGATGGAACCGTTGCGTGGCTTTGTCGCGGTAGGGCGTCGCATGAGTATCACCGTCGCCGCCAACGACCTCTGCCTGACACAATCCGCTTTGAGCCGGCAGGTGCAAGCGCTGGAAGACCGCATAGGGGCGAAATTGCTCGTGCGCGGACATCGCTCCATTGCATTTACGGCGGAGGGCGAACGACTGTTTCGAAGCGCCAACGGCGCCGTCCAGCAGTTGCAAGACGCGTTTGGTGCGCTTCGCGCTGGCGCCCGCCGTCTACCCGTTACCTTGAGTGCCAGCATTGGCGTGACCGGACTATGGGTATTGCCAAGGCTTGGGCGCTTTCAACGCCTGCATCCAGGCATCGACTTGCGCGTCGCCGCGAACAATCGTTTGGTGGATCTCGCCAGCGAGGGCATTGATATCGCCATCAGGTACGGCCCTCGCTCAGCGGTCGGGAATGACGCGACCCTGTTGTTCCGCGAGACAATCAGTCCGGTCGCGCATCCCTCTCTCGGCCTTGAGCACGTTTTATCGCCCAAGGACGTTGCGGGACAGGTGTTGCTCGAATTCGACGACCCCGGGCGCCCGTGGCTGCACTGGGACGATTGGTTCGCGAGCGTTGGCTGGAAAGGAGTGAAGCCCAAAGGTTTTCTGCGATTCAATCAATATGATCAGGTCGTGCAATCGGCAATGGCCGGTCAGGGAATCGCGCTGGGCAGGATCGAACTGATTCGACCGATGCTGACTGATAAACGGCTCGTGCTTCTCTCGGCGCCCCATCCTGGTCCGACGAACGACCACGCTTACTGGTTGATGGCTGCAGAAGCGGTGCCGCGGACCGACGCGCGCGCAGTGATAGAGTGGATCGTGAGTGAAGCGCAGCAGTGATCTCGCATGCCTCACATGTGCTACGCGCATGTGAGGCATGCGAGATCCGCGCTTGAGCAAGCCAACGTCGGTGGGTTTCAATGGGTGTGTGGCCAGCGCGATCGCGCCGGCACTCATGGAGCCTACTATGAACGTCGATCCGACCTACGATCCGTCTGCGCCGCAGCGCCGCCCTTGCGCCGATGCCAAGACGGGCGACGTCACACCAAGTGAGATGACACGCCGGTATTCACCGGCGGTCTTTCCTGCGCCTTCAGTGCAGGCAGTCCTTAGCTACCTGCAGCCGACGCAAGAACGTCCGTATAACTATGCTTATCAGCCGCCGCCTGGAACACCTTGGGAAAACTATCGGCACGATGAGCGCACAGTCTCCATAAGTGACGGTCGCGCCGCGTCAACGCGGAGTTCCATTCATGTTGAGGGCTTCGCGCTTTGGGACGCGCCATCGACGGTGCAGGATTTCCTCGATAGAGATACGATCGTTGAGGCCTATTACCCGGAGGTCGAAGAACTTGCACGTATGGCGACCGGAGCAACCCGTGCGTACGTGTTCGACCATCTTGTACGCCGGCGCGAAGCAGACCGCAGGCCTCTCGGCTTCGGGCGCCCGGATCAAGGCGCGATAGCGGCCGCGAACGGTCAAGTCCACAACGATTACACCGAGGAATCGGGCCGCACGCGGTTGTCACTGGTGCTCGGTGAGAATGCTGCGAAATTGGGTGTGACGCGATACAGCATCGTCAACGTGTGGCGCTCAATTAAAGCACCGGTTCTGGATACGCCCCTGGCGGTTTGTGATGCCAGGACCATCGGCGTCGCCGATCTTGTCAACGCCGAGGTGCGGTATGCGCGACGTATCGGAGAGATCTATCTTGCATTGCACTCTCCGCGGCATCGATGGTCCTACTTTTCCGCAATGAACCGGCAAGAAGCGCTGGTGTTCAAGCAATACGACTCGCTGATCAGTGGCGTTGCGAGATACACGCCGCACGCGGCGTTCGATCATCCGGACGTGCCTGATGGCACGCTGCCGCGAGAGAGCATTGAGGCTCGATGCCTCGTCGTCTATGAATGAACCTCGGAGATCGCAATGACAACGCTGGATCCAGGCATCCCCGCCAAGCTTGAATTCTGGTTTGACCTTGGGAGTAACTATAGCTATCTGAGCATGATGCGGATCGAAGCATTGGCCGAACGACACGACGTCGCCATTTCCTGGAAACCTTTTCTGCTCGGTGCGATCTTCAAGTCTTTCGGTTGGGAAAGTTCACCATTCGTATTGCAGAAGGAAAAAGGCGTTTATACATGGCGCGACATGGCTCGCCAGTGCGAGAAGTACGGTCTGCCATGGACCCAACCAAGCCATTTCCCCCGCAGCGCGCTGCTTCCAATGCGAGTCGCCTTGATCGGAGCGGAGCAACCCTGGATAAGTGCCTTCTGCAAACGGCTGATGCAAATCAACTTTGTCGAAGATCAAGATATCAACCATTCCGCCGTAGTCGACGTGACTTTGACGAAGCTCGGGCTACCTGCACAAGAGATCATTGTCGCGGCTCAATCTGAGGATAATAGACGTGACATGCGCGCGCAGACGGATGAGGCACTGCGCCGCGGCATCTTCGGCGCTCCTACGTTCTTTGCGGGAACCGACATGTTTTGGGGCAACGATCGCTTGGAGGACGCGTTGTTGCTGGCCGCAAGAAAAGCAAAATAGCAGGCACCGGCACCGCTGCAAACTACGTTCAGTTCCAGGCGGTAGTCTTTCGAATACTCGCGCGAGAGCACCAGACATGAGCGGCTTTTTCTTCGCGACGACTGTTCAAAAACGGAGATATGAGTGATGGCCTCGAAAAGCATCCGCAGAGCAACCGTAGAGGACGTACGGGTGCTGACACAGATCCGCAACGATGCGCACACAACCAAGCTTGCGCACGGCGATTACGTGTGGGGCAAGGAAGGAGACGGATTTAGCGAAACATGGGTACTCAATAGTCTCTCGCGAAGAGACGTGTATGTTGTCGAGCAGGATGGCACACCCATGGGAACGTTTTCGCTCGATTGGGACGATGGAGGGCACTGGGGGCCACAAGACCCGATCGCTGGTTATGTGCACGGGCTTTCCGTAAGGAAGGGTTATCGCGGCCTTGGATTTGGCAGATTCACCATGGATTGGTGCGCGAATAAGGTAAGCGCCTTGAATCGAAATTTTCTCAGGCTTGATTGTGACCTGAGAAACACGAAGCTATGTGCCTACTATGAGTCGCTTGGTTTTACACGAGTAGAGATCAAGCCAATTCCAGAGTCTGGCGGCTACATCGCGTCACTGTATGAGAAATTGGCTCAGTAGCGTTCAATTCGGCGAGAGTTGGGCGCATGTCCTCAAAGGTTACGGACTTTGTGTTGATGACGAACGGCGACAATGCGTGGCCTGTTATCAACGAGATCGAAGCACATGTGGCCTGCGCCTACGGGTGGGATTCGCGCACCGGGTTGGTTTCTGCCCTGCCGTACGGGTACACGGTGCTGATCAGGATGATGTTCTTGACTCCGGCGGCGAGCGCGCCATCAATCGTCTTGCGCATCAACTCGGGATGCAGTTCGAACTGCCAGTCGTTCACGCCGACCACATAGATCAGCGTTTCGATGCCCTTTGCGGCAGCCACCACCGACGCGGGCGAATCCGGGTTCCGTGTGACGATCTCCGCGAGCGGATCCGCGCCGAACGCGTTGCGCATGGCAGCTTCCGTACGGCCGACGACACGATAGGGGGCGGCCCTTGCCGCTGAGCGAGGATGCAATGCTTTGACCGATGACGCCTGCGGCGCCGAACAGGGCTACTTTGGACATGGCGATTCTCCTGAAGGTGAAAGTTCAGAACGAGAGGTGGCGAAAGATCGCAGCAGAGATTGACGACGCGCGGGAAAGCATCGTCCCCAGATAGGCGTCGAGAACGGGCTGGACCGGGGCTCGCAGCCAGGCTTCGAGCCCGGCGACGCAAAGCCTGAACACCGCGCTGGCGGCCCGCTTCGTCCACACGGCGGCGATACAGGGCTCCCGAAGGAGAGAGGTGCGGGCGTCGATGGCTGCGATGTTCATGGTCGGCTCCTTAGGGTTCGGTCTGGCGGCTGGAGACCCCAGTTTGCTCAATAGAAGACCAAACGAAAATTGCCTAGAGGCGCATAACATCTATACAAAAATGCATACTGTGGTTCAACGCGAACCGAACTGGAGTGGTGGCGCACTTTTCTGGTGCTCTTGGAGACCGGTTCACGGGCGGCCCGGCGCGCGTTGGCTATGACTCAACCGACGACTTCCGCAGCATTGCCTCGAGTGTGCAGGAGCCACGAGGCAGGAGTTCGTGGCACGGTGCGATTGACCGCAAGCGAGGTAAGTGGCGTTGAGGTGCTGACGCCTACGCGGGCTTCGGCATCGAAGCGTGCCAATCGGCGTTGGCCGCGCAGGACCAGGCGTTGTGCGGTGACGTTTGCGGCGATCGCCGCAGGATTGAAGGCTTACATACGGTTTTTGCGAAACACCTGGGCATCACGACAGATCTATCACTGCGGCGCCAGGAACCGCTCGGCGAGTTTCACCCAATACGTCGCGGCGATCGGCAAACACGCGTCGTTGAAGTCGTAGCCTGGATTGTGCAACATGCAATCGCCGCTGTTGTGCGCGGGTCCGGTTCCGTTGCCCACAATGAAGTAGCTGCCGGGAACGGCCTGCAGCATGAAGGAAAAATCCTCCGCCCCCGCTGTGGGACGCATGTCGGATATCAGCCCCTCCTCCCCCAACCAGTCGTGTGCGACCTGCCGGGCGAACTCGGTGGCCGCCGGGTCGTTGACGACCGCCGGACATCCCCACTGATAATCAACCTTTGCCGTACAGCCCAACGTCGACGCCTGAGACTCCGCGACTTCGATAATGCGGTCGTGCAAAAATTGCTGCACCTCGGGCCGCAATGCGCGAACTGAAAGCGTCATCGTCACGACCTCCGGAATAACGTTGGAGACGGTCCCGCCGTGAATCTCGCCAATGGTGATCACCGCGGTATCAAGCGGGTCCGTATTGCGTGAGACGATGGTTTGTAGAGCGATCACAATGTGCGCCGCCGCGACAATCGGATCGGCGGCGAGATGCGGTCTTGCGCCATGGCCACCCTTGCCATGGATGCTGATGTACACGGTATCGGACGACGCCATGAAGCATCCCGGCAGGAAGCCGAACTTCCCAACCGGCTCGCCGGGCCGGTTATGCAAACCAAAGACCATATCGCAAGGAAATTTCTCGAACAAACCCTCGTCGACCATGATTTTCGCGCCGCAATACCGTTCTTCGGCGGGTTGAAAGATCAGGTTCAACGTACCGGAAAACTGACGGGTTTCCGACAGATAACGGGCAGCCGCGAGCAAGATGGCGGTATGGCCGTCGTGGCCGCAAGCATGCATCACGCCTTTGCGCTGACTGGCATAGGGCAGGCCCGTCGACTCCTGGATCGGCAGCGCGTCCATGTCTGCACGCAAGCCGAGACGACGGGTGCCGGTCCCGACTTTCAGCGTGCCAACCACGCCTGTTTTCGCCAGACCCCGATGCACTTCATAACCCCATGCGTGAAGACGCTCCGCGACAAGATTGCTGGTCTCGTGCTCCTCGAGCGAAAGTTCCGGATGAGCGTGAATGCGTTGGCGCAGAGCGACAATTTCTTCACTCATATCGAGAATGCGAGCTAGCACGTCTGTCATGGTTTATTCCTCGGTATTGGGATTGTTCGCGAACAGGGATTGGTCGAGAACGCCGTTGATTCAATGTCGGCAGCCTGTTCGCAGTGTTCGCCAAGGCCGCGCAGACACCTGGAATCCGCCGCACGAAATCGGCGCGCTCAATGTGCGGCGCGTGCCGTGGCGACCCACTGGTCGAACTGCGGTTTATTCGTTGCGAGCCATTGATCGGCAAGCCGGCCGAACAACCCGGGCGAGCTGGGCTCCTTGCTGATGGCCAACTCCCAGTCAGCCCAGAGCGCAGGCGAAAACTTGATCTGCTGGATCAACGCCTTGATGCCCGGATTGGCAGCAATGAACGCCCTGCTTGCCACCGAACCGGCGTTCCAGGATGCCATGGCCATATGGCACGGATCAGCACCACCTGCACAGCCGACAACTCCCTTCACGAGGGCCGAACCGGTGTTGGGCATCTTGGGCGGTAATGCATCTTCGGGCACGGGAAGCCATACCACGTCCTTGCCCGGAACCAGGCCGCTCGTGACCCACGACGGACTCCAGGCGTAAAAAAACGCCGGCGAGCCGGATTTGATACGCGATACGGCATCGATCATCAACGCTTCGTATTTGCCGCTCACCACATGAACATTTTGCGTAAGTCCGAATTTTTTCAATTGGTAGTTCACGACCTCGGCGCAGCTCCAGCCCGGGTCGCAACTGATGAGTTGCGCCTTCCCGTCCTCGCCGAAAAGACTGGCGATCTTCGGGTCCTTCATCTGCTCGAGGCTTGTGATGTTGTGGGCAAGTGCTGTCTTCCTGTCGATCAGGTAGCCATTCACACCGCCCCCGGCAATGAACCCGGTGCCGATGATTTCCGCCTGCTTTTCGACGGCCCGGAACTCCGGCTCGCGTTGCGGCAGATTGACGTCGGTCGACAGATCGACGTCTCCCTGTGCGACCGCCGCAAAAAACAGCGTGATGTTCATCGTGCTGAGCTTGATGTCGTAACCGAGCGCCTTCATTGCCCGCGCCACGATCTGGTCCGCGATATAGTTCGCGCCGAGGCTATCGGCCTGCACGTAGCGCACCGTCTTGCCTGAGCCTGGAAGCGTATCGGCGAATGCCGGCGTGGTTGCCATCGATAAGATGAACGTCGCTGCAACAACCGCCGCCACGACGCCCCACTTGAAAGTCTTCATTAGCGTTCCTGCCCGTTAGCGCATGGCTGCAGTGTTCAGCGTCCGGATTCAATCAGATCAGCTCACATGCTAGTTGGCGCAAAACATCGGGTCTTCCTACGTACAGAGGGAAAGATGGCGCCCTCGCCTCTCCGGTTCAAGTGAAGCCTGGCGAGGCTGACAGGGTCAAAACAAATAGACGGGGCCTGTCGCGCAGGTCACCTCTGAGCCGGCGGCACAGCACCCTTCTGGATCGGAAACGGTCGATCCATTGGTTTCATCGATCGCCATGCCCTCCACCAGCCAATCGACAGCTTGGAACTATACTGAGGCACTTGGAGGTTTCAATGGCCGAACACGACCGACTGCATCCACTCCGTCCGCTCCTCAAGAATTGGGTTTGGGAGCATGGTCGGATTGGGACTCGCTATCTCGACTGCGTCGATGGCGAAATCAAGTTTGATGAAGGTAAGAAATCGCATTTCGCAGCCGAAAAATATATCTACGTGCCTCTGGATAAGGACGCTCAAGACGATGTAACCGCGGAGGGTCCGGCGATCCAGGACGCGGGACTTGCCCGGTTTTTGCGGGCTGCGCAATTAGGCACGCCAGAGGATGCCGGTTCTGTAGGGGAGGTTCAGCGCGCCGTGCAGGATTGCGTGGAACTCGGCCTGTTCAGCGCCTATCAACGGGAGGCTCGCGAAGCGTTGGCCCGCTATGCGCAAGAGGCCATGTTCGACGACGAGATCCGCGCAGCGGTCGTTGTTGACATCCGGCGTATTTACACCGGCATGCGGGAGCAACTGGCGCTGTACGATTTCAGTGTGCTTTACGGCTTGCCCACGCCGCTGCTGATCAGCGAGACGCCTTTCATCGACTGGCGCGTGCGTGTCAGTCCGGGACTTCCGTTCGTATCGCTTCCGTTGGGACCTTACTGCCTGCTGGTCGGCGCGGTGTCGGGCAGGAAAAGCCGAATCGGCCCGGTGGTCTGGAAGGCCGCCAGTGCGATGGGCCCATTGAAGGACCACAACCGCCTGATCGCGGAGCAAGCACGTCTGTGGCTTGTGTCAACCACCGACGACCAGCTTGTTGCGCCACAAAGCCGCCTTCCGGTGGTCATCGCGTCGAAGCAGGAAGATACGAAATCCTGATTGCCGCCGGCATGCAGGTCCCCGCCAATATCAACCTGGGGGCGGCGCTGCGGCTCCGTTCCCCCGAAGCTGTTACTCTTCCCCATTCTCGACCGCAGCCTGGTCGCACGTGACGGGGCCAAGCGCTTGCCGTCGCGCAACACAGGATTTTGAATGTTCGGTTTTCTGCGCAGTTATTTTTCCAACGACCTGGCGATTGATCTCGGCACCTCAAATACGCTGATCTACATGCGTGGCAAGGGTATCGTCCTCGACGAACCATCGGTCGTGTCGATTCGTCAGGAAGGCGGCCCGAATGGCAAAAAAACTATTCTGGCCGTGGGTAAGGAAGCCAAGCAAATGCTCGGCAAGGTGCCAGGCAATATTGAAGCTATCCGCCCGATGAAGGACGGTGTGATCGCCGACTTCAGCATTACCGAGCAAATGATCAAACACTTCATTCGCATGGCCCACGAACCCCGCATGTTGGCGCCGTCGCCGCGGATCGTCGTCTGCGTGCCGTGCGGCTCCACTCAAGTGGAACGACGTGCGATCAAGGAAGCCGCGCATAGCGCCGGAGCGTCGCAGGTGTACCTGATCGAAGAACCCATGGCGGCGGCAACCGGTGCCGGTCTGCCCGTGTCCGAGGCGACCGGCTCGATGGTGGTCGACATTGGCGGCGGCACCACCGAGGTAGGCGTCATTTCACTCGGCGGCATTGTGTACAAGGGTTCAGTGCGCGTCGGTGGGGATAAATTCGACGACGCGATCGTCAACTATATCCGTCGCAACTACGGCATGCTGATCGGTGAGCAGACTGCTGAAGCCATCAAGAAGGAAATAGGCTCCGCGTTCCCTGGCTCGGAAGTCAGGGAAATGGACGTGAGGGGCCGCAACATGTCCGAAGGCATACCGCGTAGCTTCACGGTATCCAGCAACGAGATCCTCGAAGCGCTCTCCGATCCGCTGAACCAGATCATTTCGGCGGTCAAGATCGCGCTCGAAAACACGCCGCCTGAGCTTGGCGCCGACATCGCCGAGCGCGGCATCATGCTCGCGGGCGGTGGTGCGCTACTTCGTGACCTCGACCGTCTGCTTGCCGAGGAGACCGGCCTGCCGGTGCTTGTAGCTGAAGCGCCCCTGACTTGCGTTGTGCGCGGTTCGGGCATGGCCCTCGAACGCATGGACAAATTCGGCAGCGTTTTTTCCTACGATTGAAGGCGGCGGCGCAGTCGCTCTTGCGGTCGCTGGTCGTGAATCTTCAGACGGTTCCGGGCAGGCAGAATACGTGAAGGCCAGGTACCGTCTATACCGTTTATACCTTGTTATCGCGCCTTGCTCGCGGTCCCAACCCACTGTTCAAATTGCGGCTTATTGCTCGCAAGCCAATCATCGGCTAGCTTCGTAATCTGCGTGGAAGAACCACCATTCTTGCTGATCGCATATTCCCACTGCGACCACGTCGCGACAGAGAATTTGACCTGCTCGATCAGCGACTTGATTGCCGGATTAGCAGCGATGAACGCCTTGTTCGCCACGGAATCGAAGTTCCATGACGACATCGCCATGCGGCACGGGTCAGCGCCGCCAGCACAGCCGTCCACTCCTTTCACAAGCGCCGTGCCCTTGTTCGGTACGTTGGGCGGCAGCGCATCCGCGGGCGTAGGCAGCCATACCACGTCCTTTCCCGGAACCAGCGCGTTGGTGGCCCACGACGGACTCCAGGCGTAGAACAACGCAGGTTTGCCTTCCTTCACGCGCGTAACCGCATCTACCATCAATGCCTCGTATTTGCCGCGCACCGCATGGACGGTTTGCTTGAGCCCGAATTTATCGAGTTGGTAATCCACTACGTCACCGCAACTCCAACCCGGGTCGCAACTGATCAGTTCCGCCTTTCCGTCGCTGCCGAAGAGCCCCGCTATCTTGGGATCCTTCAGTTGCTCCAGACTGGTGATGTTGTACGCAAGCGCAGTCTTCCTGTCGATGACATAGCCGTTGATGCCGCCGCCCACAATCATGCCGCTGCCGACTATTGCCGCCTGCTTCTCAACGGCTCGAAAACCTGGCTCGCGCTGCGGGAAATTGACGTCGGTCGCCAGATCCTCGTCGCCCTGGGCCGCAGCCTGGAAGAACAGCGTGGTGTTCATCGTGCTCAGCTTCACGTCGTAGCCGAGCGCCTTCATCGCTTTCATCACGATCTGTGCCGCGACATAGTTCCCGCCGAGGCTGTCACCCTGCGCGTAGCGAATCGTCTTGCCGTCGCCGGGGAGCGCCTGCGTGGCTGCAACCACGCTCGCCGATGTCAGGCCGACAACTGCAACGGCAGCGAGTGCGCTTACTGCCCGGACAAATGCTCTCATCAATGCTCCTCTTTCGTGATCGTTCGATCGTCTGGTATTCATACCAGACGCGCTTTGGGTACGCTTAGCTGGCTACGCTTGAGTCGACTCGTTCTTTCGACCGTCATCAGAGCGCTTTTTCAGCATCGTGTGCCGGGTCTGCGGCCGTCGCCGTGCCCCTGGGAATTCGTCCGCCCCGGATGAACCTCGCCAGCACCGGCAGAAGCGCGCTCCGGGTTCCGCCTTTCGACTGAGCCAGCTTCTGGGTGATGCGATCGAGCATCATCGCGAGCAGCACGATGGCGATACCGCCTATGGCAGCCTGTCCGACATCGAGACGTCCCAGCCCCTGAAGCACCACAAGCCCCAAGCCTTCCGCGCCGATCATCGCGATCACGACCGACATCACCATGGCGGTCAGCACGGTCTGGTTGAGACCGCCGAGGATCGTCGGGATAGCCAGCGGCAACTGAACCTCCCAAAGAAGCTGGCGCTTGTCTGCTCCGAAAGCGAGACCCGCTTCGACGATCTCATGGTCGACCATGCGAATTCCGAGGTGGGTGAAGCGGATGAGCGGCGGCATGGCCGTGATGACGACCGCAACCTCGCCCGGTACCGTACCGACGCCGAAGAGCATCACCACGGGCACGAGATACACAAACGTCGGCGTGGTCTGCATGATGTCCAGCACCGGACGGACGATCCGCCAGACGCGGTCGCTGCGCGCGCACCAGATGCCGATCGGGATGCCGATTACCGCGCAAAACACGATGGCGGTTGCGATCAGCGAGAGCGTAGTGATGGCTTGATCCCAGACGCCAAGCATCGCGATAACAATGAGCCCCACTAAGGTGAACGCAGCGACCCCGAGGCTCGCCAACCGCCACGCGAGCAGGAACATCAACAACAGCATCACCGGAAACGGGATAGCGTGAAGCACGCTGTCATTGAAGTTCAACAGCCGTTCCACGGGCCATTTGATGAGCAGAAAGAAGGGCCTCAAATTGAGCGCGATCCATTGCACACCGTGCTGGATCCAGTCGCCTACCGGCAGGCCTGCGAGATCATCGGCTTTAAGCAACATGGCGTACTCCCGCGGCGCTCGGAGCGCCAATGCCGGCAAGAATTTGACCGGCTTCCAGACGGCCGATCAACCGGCCCGTGTCGTCCGTGACGCCGATCGCGCCGCCGGCGCGATAACTGCCGGCGACATCGACGAGCTTGGTATGGGCCGGCACGCACGTAAAGCGAGTGTCCGGCCGGGGCATCGCGCCGCCGCGCGCCAGTTCAATCTCGGACGCCGTCACGGTGCCCAGGATGCGTTCATCGGCATCGAGCATGAAACCCGGTCCCGGTACGCCGGAAGCGTCGCCCAGGACGATCCCGTCCGGGCCACGCAGGATGGTCACGAGCGAGGTCATGACCGAACCTGCATCGAACAGTCTTCCGCGGTCGACTTCCCGGGTGAAGGCGGCGACGTAATCGCTGCCGGGTTCAAGCACGATCGACTGCGGCGTGCCTTCGCGCACGAGCCGCCCCTCCGACATGATGGCGATGCGCGAGCCGAGCTTGAGCGCCTCCTGGAAATCGTGCGTGATGAACAGGATGGTTTTGCTCAACGTGCGCTGGAGGCGCAGCAACTCGTCCTGCATCTCGGTGCGGATAAGCGGGTCCAGCGCGCTGAACGCTTCGTCCATGATGAGGACGTCGGCATCGGTGGCGAGCGCACGCGCCAAGCCCACGCGTTGACGCATCCCGCCGCTCAGTTCATGCGGCATGTGATAAGCCCAGCGCGCGAGACCCACGACGCTCAGCACTTCCTCGGCGCGCTTGCGCCGCTGCGGGGCCGACATGCCGCGCAGTTTCAACCCGAACTCGACGTTTTCGATCACACGCCGATTAGGCAGCAACGCGAAATGCTGAAAGACCATGGAGATGCGATTGCGCCGCACGTCGCGCAAACCGGCTTCGTCGAGCGTGCAGATGTCCTCGTCGTCCAGCAGGATCTTTCCGGCGCTCGGTTCGTTGAGACGATTGATGCAGCGTGCAAGCGTGGACTTGCCCGAACCCGACAGTCCCATGATCATGTACATCGAACCCGACGGCACGCTCAAGGAAACGTCGTCGAGCCCGACGACCTGCCCCAGCGTCTCCTGAACCTCCGACTTGTTCTTCCCGGCGCTCAGCATTGCCAGCGCTTTCTCCGGCTTGTCCGTGAACACCTTGTACAAGTGCTCGATCTTCAAGCGCTCGGTCATAGCCTCTTCTCCTCTTGAAAGCCCGCGGGATGGGACAGATGCCGCAACGGTGAAAAGTCCGTCGGCACGAGAATCCTGTTTTCCGCCTGCTCGATGTTCTCTGACAGCTTGGGCAGGAACGCCTGCCATCTGGGATCGTCCGCCAGTTGCTGACGGCGGCGCGCCCGGTCCTGAAGGTCTGCATAAGCCCACAAATGCGTCACCTCGCTCAAGGGGCCGATATCAGTAGTGAAATACCCTATGAGACCGCCGAGGATGGGCTGCTGGATCGCCAGTCCCTCCTCCCGCACAAGTTGAAGATAACGGCCCATTCGGCCGTTCCTGATCCGGTAGATCCGCTCTTCGACAATCATCGG
>Ga0302220_10000627_pt1 | contig 29454 bp, 27 predicted proteins | sample II_Palsa_E1_3_FD_194572 | JGI IMG/M metagenome (GOLD analysis project Ga0302220, IMG submission 194572) | Peat permafrost microbial communities from Stordalen Mire near Abisko, Sweden - II_Palsa_E1_3 | ecosystem: Environmental > Terrestrial > Soil > Palsa > Peat permafrost | place: Sweden...
CGCAGTGATCGAAATCTTCCAGCGATACCGTGCCCTTGCCGACGCCAATCGACATCGGCAGGCCGACGCTGGTCGCCTCGTGACACATATTGGAGCAGTCAGGAAAATTGTTGGTGCCGTACTCGCGCGCAAACAGCTGATACAAGAATGCTGCTTCGTTCGAGGCGCGGCCTGAAGTGTAGAACTCGGCCATGTTCGGATCGGGCAGGGCACGCAGGCCGGCGGCAATGCGTTGCATCGCCTCGTCCCACGACACTTCCACGTAGGTATCGCTGGCCTTGTCATAAGCCATCGGATGGGTGAGGCGGCCTTCGTCTTCCAGCTGGTGATCATGCCAGCCCCACAGTTCGCTCACGGTGTGCTTGGCGAAAAATTCCGGCGTTGCACGTTTCGACGTGGCTTCCCAGCTGACTGCCTTTGCACCGTTCTCGCAAAATTCGAATGATGAGGTGTGCTTTGGATCGGGCCACGCACAGCCGGGGCAATCGAACCCGTTCGGCTGGTTCATCCGGCGCATGGCCGAGGTTTCCCGTACCACCGCCATCTGTTTGCTGATGGCGCCGGCTACCGCGCGCAACGCACCCCAGCCACCCGCCGGGCCGTCGTATTCGCCAACGCCGGGAACCTTTTTCTCAGTCATGAAATATCACCTTGATCGATGCCGAACGGGTCAATAGCAAAATGCTGCGCATGCACACAATGCTACGGCATGCGTGGGAATCGTGTGACCGCTTGCCGTTCAGGCGAGTCGATTTGACGCGAGCCATGACTGCACGAGCTTCAGGTCATCGGGGCTGTCGACATCGATGTTGTCTTCTGAGGTGAACAATTCCACGCGGTCTGCCTCGCGCTGGAGCAAAGCCTGAGCACCTCGGTTACCTGACCAGTGAATCAGTTCATCGAAGCAGTCCTGAGGAAAAAGGACCGGCGGACCCGTCACGCCGCTTTGCTCAGTTGCCAGAATACGGTCGGGCTTTTGCTGATGACGGGCTAGCATCCGGACATACCAGGAGGTTTTCAGCAGCGGCTGATCGGCCAAACAGAGCAGGGCGCCAGTTGCTAACGGAAAATGACGGTGTACCTCACGAATGCCGGCTGCCAGCGAACTGCCCATGCCTTCGGCCCATGCTCCGTGGTGTGATATCAACAGCGGTAAGTCAGCCAGCACCGCGCTGACTTTTTCGGCGTTTGCGCCGGTTACCACGACAACCCGCGCCCCACTCTCGAGTGCAATACGTGCGACCCGACGCACCATCGGTTCGCCGTCGATATCGGCCAGCTGCTTGATGCCGCCATAACGCCGGCTTTCTCCGGCGGCCAGCAGCACGATTACTGCAGTGCTTTCGCTGCGTTCACTCATCAGTGGATCGCGCCTTCGTTGTCGCGCAAAGGACCACCACTGCGGCCGTTGATCACGGCCATGATTTCGGCGGCGACGGCGAGGGCGATTTCTTCCGGCGTCTCCGAGCCGATATCCAGGCCGGCCGGCGCATGCAGCTTGATGCCTTTGAGTTGCGCATCGCCACGCATGCGGCCGACGCGTTCGCGTGAGCCCAGGGTACCGAGATAGGCTATTGGCGCATCGCGGAGCGCAGCCAGGTAGGCCATGTCGCGCTCGATATTGTGGGTCATCACGACGACCGAGCTATGCACATCCAGCGGCAGCGCATCACGCACCTTGTCGGGGGCCGCGCACACCGCGCGCAGCCCTACGGGCAGATCGGTCGCCTGCAGGCGTGCCGGATCATGATCCACCAGCGTGGTCTGCCAGCCCAGTGCGTTGGCGACCGGCAGCAAGGCGCGCGCGGCCGCACTGCTGCCGATCACGATCAGCGCGTGCGGTGGAGCGACCGGCTCGACCAGCACGTCGACGTTACCCTGGACGCAAGTCAGGCGCAGGGCAAGTGCGCGTCCTGCGTCGTTCGATGCGATGGCGTCGAAGATCGACTGCATCAGCTCCGCGTCGCCAATGCCGTCATACAGCACATCATCGCCACACCAGAGCAGACGCTGCGGCATGACGACGGTGTCGTTGATGGCAAACACCGTGGCCATACGCGCACTGGTTCGCTGTTCGAGGCAGCGGGCTAGCGCGTCGACGAATTCCATGGCCTTCGGCGCGATCAGCGGTTCAAGTAGCACTTCCAATTCGCCGCCGCAGCCCATTTCCATCAGCACATCGAGCCCCGATTCGGCGTTGTAGCTGACGAGTCGCGGCGCGCCGCTGGCCATGACTTCCAGCGCGCGCTGCACTATGTCGCGCTGCGGGCAGCCGCCGGAGAGTTCACACACCACGTTGCCATTGGCCAGCACCAGCATGCGCGTGCCTGCACGTCGGAAGGTCGACCCGCGCGTGCGCACCAGTGTCGCCAACGCTGCTTTGGGCTGCGCGTCATGCGCCAGCATCCGCAGCGCGCCGATCAACGTGGCGAGTTCTTGCGCCGAATTCATCGATACCTCGGGATAGATCAGAAGGGCAGGTGCTGCCAATAACGACAGGATAAGCCGTTGTCATGGTCAAGACGCATTCGCCCATGCCACGTATGCTCATTTCGCTGAGCTAATGTGTCTAAGGTTGTTCGTTTTGCACTGGAGGGATGTAATGAACGAGGGGAAGGAAAAGCCAGGTAAGGCCGCCCGAGCAATGCGATAGCCGATCGGCTGATTCAGGGGCTAACGTCGTTCGGATGCTGCAGGATATATATTTACAAACATATATTACATATATAAACTATATCCACTTGAAACAAAGGCTATGCCCGTGAACACCTTTGCTCCCACCGAACAGCGCCTTGTGGTTACCTGCAAACGCTATCCCCGTTTCCCGATGGGGCCGGGCGTGCTGGCGCGCCTGATCAAACATATCCACAAGGCCTTGCATGACGACGTCAACGCCTTGCTGAAACCGTACGGCATCAATCATCCCGAATACAACCTGTTGATGATGATTTATGGCACCGAGAGTGGCACGATGCTTCCATCCGAACTGGCTGAAGCGGCGGGGGAGAAATCGGCCAATATCACGCGTCTGACCAATGAGCTTTGCGAGAAGGACCTGATCGCTCGAGCCAGCAGCACCGACGATCGCCGGAAGGTGGAGCTGAGCTTGACGCCTGTCGGGCTCGCCTTGATCAACAGCTTTCTACCCGATGTCTGCGGCCTGCTTGAACGGCAGGGACGTGAGCTGAGCGCGACCGAGCAGAAGCAGCTGGAGAAATTGCTGAAGAAGATGTTGAACGGGCTGGCCAGCTAAGGCGCCATCAGATCATGTCAGCAAACCCCGCCACCATTGCCGCACCCAACATGCGCACTGTCGTCATAGACACGCTGCGTGATGAAACGGGCGTGTGGCTGTTCGTGTTCAAGACACTGCTGGCTTATTACCTTACTGGTTGGTTGGCGATGCGTTTTTCGCTGCCACAGCCATCGACCGCGATGTTGACTGTGATCATCGTGGCCAACCGCCAGTCGGGCATGGTGCTGGCCAAGAGTTTTTATCGTTGCATCGGCACGCTGGCTGGCGCGGCCGCGGCATTCGTGATCGTGGCGTTGTTTCCGCAGCAGCGCGAACTGTTTCTGGTCGCACTGTCGCTTTGGATCGGGCTATGTGCCGGCGGTGCCACGCTGTACCGCAATTTCAAGTCGTACGCGTTTGTGCTGGGCGGCTATACGGCGGCGATTATCGCCGTGCCGGTTATCAGCAATCCGCCGGGCGTGTTTGATTCGGCTGTCGCACGCATCAGCGAAGTGATGCTGGCCTTGCTCGTCAGCGGTGTCGTGAACGACGTGGTTTTACCCAGCCGCATGCGTGATGTGCTTCGGCGCAGCGCACGGGCGCAGTTCGCGCATTTCATCCAGTTTGTCCAAGGCAGCACCGGCGGCACGATTGCGCGCGATGTGATGGAAAACGCACATCTGCGTTTTGTGCGTGACGCGGTAACGCTGGAAGACCTGCGCAGCTCGGTCATTTTTGAAGATGCCGAGGCGCGTGCGCGCAGCGGTCACCTGCAGCTTTTCAATCAACGTTTCATGGCTGCGTCGACGAGCTTTCAGTCGCTGCATCACCTGATCAATCGTCTGCAGCGCAACGGCCACGAGGGCTCGGCGAAAGCCTTGATTGCCCTGTATGCGCCGATTGGCAAAGCGCTCGACGCACCGATCGAGGCAGGCGCGGCCGCCTACGTGCTGTTGCCACGGCTGATCAGCGCACGGCAGACGATGAATGCAAAGGCGCTGGAGCTGCGTCAGGCGTTGGTGGATACCACGGCACTGCGTGACTTCGATACCGGTGCCAGCGTGCTGAATCGCTTTGCCGACGAGCTTTCTGCCTATGTGGAAACGGCAGTATCACTGCAGGCGCCACGACTGGTTTTGCGTTCGCCCGAGCGGGTGAGTTTCGAGCGCGGTAACGATTTTGCCAGTGCCGGACTCGCTGTATTCCGCACCACGCTGACCATGATGGTGCTCGGTACGTTCTGGATCGATTCGGCATGGCCGATGGGTGCGAGCGCCATGCTGATCGCCACGATCTTTGCCGGCCTGTTTGCCACGGTGCCCAACCCGGCGCGCTCGACCGGCTCGATATTGATGGGTTACATCACCGGCATGGCTGCCGGCTTTGTCTGCGTATTTTTTGTGCTTACGCGAATGGACGGCTATTTGTTGTTGATAGCAGGCTCGGCCCCCTTTCTGATGGTTGGCCTGACGATGCTGATGCGGCCGTCGATTGCCAGTTACGGTCTGGGCTACTGCATGGGTTTTGCATATATCCTGTCGGTCAAGAATCCGATGGTGTTTGACCCGGCCAACTTCATCAATGACACGATCGCTCAGGTGATCGGCCTTAGCTCGGCAGCGATTGCCTTTATCGTGGTGCCACCGGCCATCGGCAGCCACTGGCTGCGTCGCCGTCAGCTGGAGCGGTTGCGCCGGCAGGTGACGCTGGCGGCGGAAGCACCGCTGAGCGGACTGCGTCCTCGCTTCGAAAGCGTCAACCACGATCTCTTCAGCCAGGTCGTCGCACAGACCGCGCCCGGCAGTGCCGACTCTCGCGCACTGATTGCGTGGACTCTGGCCGTCCATGAAACCGGTCGAGCACTGATCGAGTTGCGCCAGGATATGGATCACCATCCCGTGCCAGTCGAAGTCGATCGTTGCATCAATCAGGCGATCCACGCGCTGGCCCGATTCTATGATCAGCCAGATAGCGCGGGCTATGTGCACGCGAGGGATGCAGTGGCCGCGGCAATCGACATGGCTGATGGCGAAGCGAGCGCGCTTGCACTACTCAATCATCTGCACCTGATACGGCTCGCCTTGCTCGATGGTGAGTCCGTGCTTGCCGATTACATGCCCGTGGCGCCGGTAGCCAAGGAGATCGCTGATGCCTCGTGAAATTGCCCTCGGTGATGCACTGGTGCCGGGCCTGCTGGTGTTGTTTGTGCTCTCGCTAGGGCTGTTGTGGCTGCTCGACTGGCTCGCGGGTCGTTTTGGACTCTATCGCCTGGTCTGGCATCCGCCGGTGTTTCGTCTGGCACTCTTTGTCTGCGTTTTTGGCAGCGTTGCGTTACTCCTGTTCTGAGAATGACCACCATGAAAATCGCTACGCTGCTTCGTTTTGTTGTGACCTTTGTCGTCGTGCTTGTTGCGGTGATCGTGGCGCACGCGCTCTGGAAGCACTACATGTATTCGCCGTGGACGCGCGATGGCCGCGTGCGCGCCGAGATCGTGCGCATCGCACCGGATGTATCCGGACTGGTGACACAGGTCAATGTGATCGACAACCAGGCCGTGAAGAAGGGCGATCTGCTTTTCGTGATCGATCACGCGCGCTATCAGAATGCAGTTGACCTGGCCAAGGCCAACGTCGGTGCCGCGCAGGCCGCCGCGCGCGCAGCTCAGGCTGGCGTAGAGGCCGCGAGCGCTGGTGCCGCGCAAAGCAAGTCGGGTTACACCATGGCGGCGGAGCAATCCAGCCGTCGTGAGCGACTCAGTGACGTGGTGTCTGATGAGGATCGTGCCGATGCCAAATCCGCTGCCACTAGCGCTCGCGCCGGATTCAATCGGGCGCAGGCATCCATGGATCAGGCGCTGGCCAGCCAGCAGCAGGCACACGCCGCCGTGACGCAGGCACAGGTGGCGCTGGCTGCTGCACAGCTCAACCTTGACCGCACCGAAGTACGTGCACCGACCGATGGTTACGTCACTAATCTGCTTGTTCGCGTGGGCGACTACGCCAGCGCCGGTGCGCCGCGACTGGCGCTTATCGACAGTCACTCGTTCTGGGTCTACGGCTATTTCGAAGAGACCAAGCTGCCGCAGGTGCGTATCGGCGATCCGGTGGATATTCGCCTGATGAGCGGCGGCGTGCATCTGCACGGAACAGTGCAGAGCATTGCGCGCGGCATCACGGATGCTGCCAACCCCATCGGCTCCGATCTGCTGTCGGACGTGAATCCCACCTTCAACTGGGTGCGACTGGCGCAGCGCGTACCGGTGCGCGTGAACATCGATACGGATCACATGCCTGCTGGAACGGTGCTGGCGGCAGGCATGACCGCCACCCTGATCGTGCATCCGCACGGCGCCAACACCCGTGCGACCACGTCGCCATGAACAGAAAGCCATTCCATGCCGCTGCACTCGCGGTCTGTGTTGTGCTGGCCGGCTGTGTCAGCAGCGGCGGGCTGCATACCACCGGTACGTTGACTGATGCCACTAGCCTCAAATCCGAGCGCAGCCTGGCCAACGTATCGCTCAGCCCGACCGCATGGCCAACGCAGGACTGGTGGGTGGGTTTCGGCGATCCCCAGCTCACAGCACTGATCGACGAGGCGTTGAAGAACAACCCCTCACTCGCCGATGTCGAAGCGCGTGCCAGGCAGGCACAGGCGGCCGCCGATGGCCTGGATGCGGCGCGTGATCCGCAGGTGGGTCTGGATGCCAGCGCGGTCGGCGCGAGGCTTTCCAGCAAAGACCCGGTCTATCCCGAATATGCGTTGGGCAGCTTCGCCTGGGCCAAATCGGTAACGGCAGGATTCTCGTGGGATCTGGATCTTTGGGGCGGCAAGCGTGCCGCCTGGGAAGCTGCGCTGGGTCGCAGTCGCGCGGCGCAGATCGATGCACACGCCGCGCGCATCCAGCTCTCGGTGAATGTGGCGCGCGCCTATGTGCGGCTGGGCTATGCGTTCGCGCAGCAGGACGTCGCCGAAGCCGAGCAACAACGCGCGAGCAAGTCATTGGTGATTACGCGTCGACTGGTTGAAGGCGGTCTGGGTACGACGCAGCAGGCGTATCTGGCCGACTCGCAGGTCGCCAGTGCCGAACAGCAGAAAGTGCAGGCCGACCGAGCCATTGATGCCGCGCGCAGCAGTCTCTCCGTGCTGCTTGGTCAGGGGCCGGACCGCGGCCTCGCCATCACGCGACCGCATCTGCTCGATCAGGGCATGGTGGCTTTGCCGGATCAACTGCCGGTGGGTTTGCTTGGCCGCCGTGCCGATCTGGTGGCCGCGCGCTGGCAGGTTGAAGCTGCCGCGAAAGATATCAAGGCGACCAAGACCGAATTTCTGCCCAACATCAGCCTCAGCGCGATGGCTGGTGTGGTGGCCGTTGGCGACAGCACTAACGTGTTCCAGCTGCCGGCCCGTACTTTCAGTATTGGCCCCGCTTTGAGCCTGCCGATCTTCGATGGTGGCCGGTTGCGCGCCAAACTTGCCGCCACCGATTCCGTCTACGACCAGTCGGTGGCGCGCTACAACACCTTGCTGGTAGCTGCGATCAACGATGTGTCCGATCAGGTCTCTGCATTGACCTCGGTACGGGCCCAGATCGCGCTGGAAAAGCGGGCGCAGGACGACGCGCGTAAAAGCTGGGAGCAGGCGATCAGCGGCTACAAAGGTGGTGTGAGTGGACCGCTGGCACCGCTGATCAGCCGTCAGCAGCTACTGCAGGCTGATCAGCGTACTGCCGCACTCGAAAGCCAGCAGGCGGATATTTCGATCCGGCTGATCGAGGCACTGGGCGGTGGCTATGGCGTCAACGACACCGCCGATGCGAAGGACGCAAACCGGGCAGGGCAGTCGACGCACTAGCAACATACCGTGCCTTCTTGACATGGTTATGCAGCTTCCGGGCCTTGAGGCTTGCTAAGGTAGGCGCCTGATACTTCCCACGATCAGGAGCCCATGCATGTCGCCCGCATCTGATCCATTGCCCTTGCCGCCCGCGCATTCGCGGGCGATTGCGATCATCACCACCGCCACGGTGCTGGCGCTGCTGTATCTGGGCAGGGAAGTGCTGGTGCCGATCACGCTTGCACTCATTCTGAGTCTGCTGATCGCACCACCCGTGCGCTGGCTGCGCCGTGTCGGGCTGGGCCATGCGCCGTCGGTACTGATTGCGGTGCTGGCGTTGGCCATGTTTCTGGTGGGGCTGGCGACAGTGATCGGATCGCAGGTGGCGCACATGGCCAGCAGCCTGCCGCAGTACGAGGCGACGGTTCACCACAAGATCGACGCCTTGAGCACGCTGACGGCAGGGCGTCTCGAAGCCGTGCAGGATGAAACCGAGCGGGTGCTGAACCAGTTTGGCGATCGCGCCGCGGAACAGTCGAACGAGCCGGCCGATGCCCAGCAAAATCTGAAAACGTCCGGCAATGTCGTGCCGGTGGAAATCCGTACACCGCCATCCAGCCCGATGGGCGTGGTCGGCCGGATCTTTTCGTCGATCTGGCCACCACTGCAGACCGCAGGCATCGTGCTGGTCGTGTTGATCTTCGTGCTGCTGGAACACGAGTCATTGCGTGATCGTTTTATCCGTCTGGCGGGCGGGGCGGATCTACGCACAACAACCGAAGCCATTAACGACGCCGGCGAACGCCTTTCGCGCTTTTTTGTCTCGCAGTTTGCCGTCAACTTTGGCGTGGGCGTGGTGATCTGGCTGGGTCTGGTGATCATCGGTGTGCCCAATGCGCCGCTGTGGGCTACGCTCACCGCGATTCTGCGTTTCGTACCGTATGTGGGCGTGTGGCTGGCCGCGATTCTCGCCACGCTGCTGGCGGCCGCAGTCGATCCCGGCTGGTCGCTGATGCTGATGACGATCGGTCTTTACATGGTGGTCGAAACGGTCGTTGGGCAATTGGTGGAGCCGCAGCTCTACGGTCACACCACCGGACTGTCGCCGCTGGCGGTGGTGGTCGCCGCGATTTTCTGGAGCTGGTTGTGGGGGCCGGTCGGGCTGATCATGTCGACGCCGCTGACATTGTGCCTGGTGGTCGCCGGGCGCCATGTCAAAGCGCTCAACCTGCTGGATATTCTGCTTGGCGACTTGCCGGCGCTCACCATGCCGCAGCACTTTTATCAGCGCGCCATTTCGGGGGACTCCGATGAAATCATCGCCAGCGCGCGCGTTTTCCTGAAGCGCAAATCCTTTGCGGCTTACTGCGATGTCGTGCTGCTGCCGGCGCTGCAGCTCACCCGCATCGATCTGGTCAACGGTCTGATCAGTCCAGCGCAGCAGGTCGTCGTTCGCAGCGCGATTGTGCGAGTCATCGAATCGCTCGGTAGCCATGCGCGTAAACAATCAGGTTGGCGCCGCCGCGTGTCTGTGCTCGAAGGCACGAGCCTCGGTCAGGTGCTTCGTCAACAACGCGAAAGTGTGAGCGGTCGCTGGCAGGGGCCACTGGTGGTCGCTCCGCGATCGGTGGTGTTATGCACCGGGCTGGGAACGATCGGCGATGACCTGGCGACGGAAATTCTCGCCCGCATCCTGCGCGATCTGAATATCGATGCACGCCATCTTTCGGTCCAGGATATCGAAGCTCTGGAGGCTGATCCGCCGCCCGAAGTGAGCCGTGACGGCATCTCGATGGTCTATATCGTCAGCGCATCACCCAGCAAGGAGCGTGAGAACAGTGCCATGGTGTCGGCTGAAATGCGTCGCCGCTTTCCCGACGCATGCATTCTGGCGGTGTTGTTGCCGGAGTTGCTGACGCTACCGGAGATCACGCCTCCCGATCCCGGCGTCAACCAGGTGGTCAATTCACTGGAAGAAGCGGCACAGCAGGCCATCGCCCGGTTTCCCGGTGAAGGTCAAAGCGCCAAACCCTAGCTATGCATTTACAACAGCGAGCGCTTTAGCAAACTAGTCTTTTTCTCGACACGCACGCATAAGTCAAAGTTCGCTGGCGGCATCCGTAAGCACCATTTCCAGCGCCAGCGCAGCTTGCGATACCGACGGCTGTCGATCGATGACGTAATCGAGAGAGCCGAGTTCCGGCAGGCCACGGTCAAGACGTACCAGACCCTCGGGAATGACATAGCCCGCAAAGGCACTGATACCCAAACCTGCCATCACGGCCGCCTGGATCACCATGACATTGCTGCTGACCATGGCCAGTCGGTACGGTCGATCGGCGGCTTTCAACGCCTCGAACATGCGGCGGCGAGTGATGCTCGGCTCGGGATGCACAGCCAGCGGCAGAACAGATTCGCCACCGTTCAAAAGCGAAGTAGGGCTGCCACACCAATGCAGCGGTTCCGTTCGCACGACCGTACCGCGCTGGCTGCCGCTGAGGCGCTTGGCGAATACCAGATCGTATCGGCCTTCGTCGAGTTCGCGAAACAGATCACCACTGAGGCCCGTGCCGATAACCAGTTCAACCTCCGGGTTACGCTGCGCGAAACTGGCCAGTGCCGTGGTGAGCCGCGTGGAGGCAAAGTCCTCAGGAAGGCCAACGCGTACTGTGCCATTCAAAGGCGGCCCGCAGAGACTGGTCATCGCCTCATCCATCAATGCCAGAATTTTTTCGGCGTAGCGGTGCAACGTTTCGCCATGAGGCGACAGCCTCACATTGCGCGTATCCCGTTCGAACAGCGGCTGGCCCACCAGATCTTCAAGCCGGCGGATGTGCTGGCTGACAGTCGATTGCGACAGGCTCACGTGCTCGGCAGCGACAGTGAAGCTAGCGGTTTGTGCGACAACGACAAAGGTGCGTAGAAGTTCGGAGGGCAGTGGGCGCATCGGATATCCCTCTAAATAGCTTCTGATAACGTCATAAATCGACAGAGTCGCAGGGGTTACGATCAATTCGCCTGATGAACAAGGAAGGCCGGCAGTCTAAACGATAGCTCCCCTACATCCCCCAAGGACACGACAATGAAGATCAAAAACAACAAGAGCATTTTTCTAACCACGGCGCTGGCGCTGGCCCTAGGTGCCTTATCCAGCCAGGCCATGGCAGCGACCCCGGTGCACAACATCGTTCTCGTGCACGGCGCATGGGTCAACGGCAGCGGCTGGAAACCCGTCTACGACATTCTGGTGAAGGATGGCTACCACGTCTCCGTGGCCGAGCATCCGCTGACTTCATTCGATGATGATGTAACAGCGGTGAAGCGTACGGTCGATATGCAGGACGGCCCGACCATCCTTGTTGGCCACAGCTACGGCGGCGCCATCATTACCGACGTTGGGAATGATCCCAAAGTGGTGGGTCTGGTCTACATCGCAGCACACGCGCTTGATCAGGGCGAAACCGAAGTCTCCAACGGCAAGCTATACCCTAATGCCACCAGCAAGACCAACGATGTCAAGAAGACTGCCGATGGCTTCCTCTATCTGGACCCGGCGCATTACCCGGCCGATTTCGCCGCCGATCTGCCGCTGAAGCAGGCCCAATTCGAGGCGAATGCACAGGAGCTCACCGCGGCATCGGTGTTCACCGTGCCGGCTGGTCAGCCCGCCTGGAAGACCAAGCCGAGCTGGTATGCCGTGGCCACGGCCGACCGCATCATCAACCCGGATCTGGAGCGCATGTATGCCAAACGCGCCAACAGCCACACCATCGAAGTGAAGGGCGCCAGCCACTCGGTTTACGAGTCGCATCCCAAGGAAGTCGCTGCGCTGATCGAACAAGCCGCGACACATGCGGTTCCTTGAGCGATCGGTACTGAACTCAGGTACCAGCTGGCTGCGGCGAAATCAGAAGCCGCCGTCCGTCTATCTGACGTGGCCAAAGCTGTCGAAAGATTGGTCAATAAAATCAATTGCATTTTGGCGGCGTGAGGTGGGTATCTCGAGGCTGACATCAAGTGTCATCTAATTGCCGTATCGTCGAATTGCATTCGACTCGATCGGCAAGATCGAAGGCTGCAGTTTTGAATTCACAGCCCCCATGGCGTCAAGCACTACGAAATCGTGTGTCAGGTGGGCATAACCCCGTGACCGGGTATTCGCTGGTTCATATGATGGTGAACAATGGCGCCGCCAAAAATCCTGTTCCTCAGTGTGTCAGCCGGTGCCGGCCACATGCGTGCGGCAGAGGCCCTGCGCCTGACGGCCGAGAAGAGCCTGCCCGGTGTCGTCACGCAACATCTGGACGTCATGGAGTACGTCCCGTCTGCCATGCGCAAACTGTATACGGACTTTTACATTCTTCTCGTCAACAGCTATCCAACCTTATGGGGCATGCTCTACCAACGTAGCGCGGAGGCGGATCCCGACGGTCCGGTGCACAAGTTCCGACGTGCTGTCGAACGGCTTGGAACCGGCGATCTGCGCAAGGCGGTCAACAAGTTTGCGCCCGATGCCATCGTTTGTACCCATTTTCTGCCGGCCGAAGTGCTGACGCACGAGCTTCGGCATGGTCGGCTGAATATTCCTGTATGGGTGCAGGTTACCGATTTCGACCTGCACGCCATGTGGGTGATTCCAGGAATGACGGGTTTCTTCGCAGCGAGCGAGGAAATTGCCTTTCGTATGCAGGCCAATCAAATTGAGTCGCAGCGGATTCATGTCACCGGCATTCCGGTGATGCCCGCGTTCGGCGACTTGCATGATCGCCAAGAATGCTGCCAGCGGTTTGCGCTCGAACCCGCACGAAAGACGATCATGCTAATGGGCGGTGGGGCAGGCGTGGGCAAGCTCGACGAAGTGGCAGGCATGCTCATGGAGCTGGCGCATGATTTTCAACTGATCGTGCTGGCCGGCCGCAACGAGCAGGCACTGGCCAGACTTCAGACTCTCGCGGTGAAACATCCGGGGCGTTTATTTCCATTCGGGTTCACCAATGACGTGGCGCCTCTGATGGCCTGCGCTGATCTGTTGATCACCAAGCCTGGCGGACTGACGACATCCGAGTCGCTTGCGCTCGGCGTTCCCATGATTGTTTATGCACCCATTGCGGGTCAGGAGGAGCGCAACGCAGACTACCTCCTTGAGCGAGGTGCCGCATCCAAGGCCATCGACATAGTGTCGCTGGAATATCGGCTGCACGAACTGCTTACGGATACCGCGCGTCTGGAGCGTATGCGCGATTGTGCGAGGGACATCGGCCGCCCCAGTGCCGCGCGGAATGTGCTCGACATCGTTCTGGCACAGTTGGCTCTGATCAGGCCCTGCAATGGTGCCGAGTTTCAATGATCCGGTTGAACAGGTGCGAATCTGGATCGGTCGGTGGGGAATACCGGCTTGATTTCAATCATCCGCTGTTGCTTTTTCTCACTCTGGCATGGACCGAACTATTGGCGTTCTTTTTCGCCCATGTCGAAATCCAGATTGAGGGCGCAGCGGGTTGGGCAGCCAGTCTGCCGACGTGGCGGATCGAGCATCGCTGGTGGCTTGACGTTTTCTGGGGTGGGCGAGCGATGACGGGATATCACGCATGGCTGTTTCCCTGTATGGCTTTGTTCTTTCATTTCCCGCTGGTTTTCTCTGGAACCTGGAGTTGGCGCCGCGAAGCCCGGGTGCTTGCCTGCATCATGTTGTTCTGGCTCAGCGAGGACTTTCTCTGGTTCATCATGAATCCTGCTTACGGACTCGCTCGCTTCCGGCCGCAGTTTATTCCCTGGCATGTCCACTGGTGGGGGCCAGCGCCCAGCGACTACTGGGTATTCCTCAGTGTGGCCACCATACTTTTTGGGCTTTCACTCCGTGCCACGCGCCGCTCCAAATATTGACTTTGAACAATGTGAGCCGCCGGACTTAGCGCCGCCAGCGACTGTCGATAGCCATCGTTCAAAGTTTTCAGAAAGGTATGCGTTTTACATAGCCTCGGTCGGAAGCAATGGCATGGACTTGCATTGGCGACGCTTGAGCCCGCACCTATCGGCCAGCCCGATCAGGTCCCGACCAGCTTGCGCCCGCAAAGCGTAAGATGCCTGTCTAACAGGCAACGGCTGCCAATGGGATTGTTATGGGCATGGGCAGCGATGATCACTATCGTCTCCTGATCGAGTCGATGCGCGATCTGGCGGTTTACATGATTGACACTCACGGTTGCGTGGTGAGCTGGAATCCAGGTGCCGAGCACTTGAAGGGATATACATCGTCGGAAATCATCGGCAAGCCGTTTTCGATGTTCTACACCGAGGAAGATCGCGTCGAGGGGCTGCCTGATGCAGCCCTGGCTTGTGCATTGCGCGACGGTACATACGAAACCGAAGGCTGGCGTGTGCGCAAGGATGGCTCGGTGTTCTGGGCCTCCGTCATCCTCAATCCTGTACGCGACGCATCCGATCAGTTGATCGGATACAGCAAAATCACCCGGGACCTCACGAAACGAAGAGCGGCGCTTGAAGCGCAGCGGCTGAGTGAAGAACAGTTCCGACGGTTGGTTCAAGGCGTGGTCGATTACGCCATTTATATGCTCGATATTCAGGGCCATGTTGCTACATGGAACGCTGGAGCCCAGCACATCAAGGGATATCGCGCCGAAGAAATCATTGGTCAGCACTTTTCCGTCTTTTACTCGGAAGAGGACCGCCTTGCTGGCGAGCCGCAACGGAGCCTTAGCATTGCTCTGGAAAAGGGTCGCTTTGAAAACAGAGCATGGCGCGTTCGAAAGGACGGTACGTTGTTTTGGGCCCACGTCGTCATCGATCGGATTGATGACGAGCACGGCGCTCCCATGGGCTTTGCAAAAATCACCCGTGACGCAACCGAAAGCCTGCGTGCTGAGCAAGATATGGAGGAGATGCGCAAGGCACTGCATCAAGCGCAAAAGATGGAGGCCATCGGCCAACTGACGGGAGGCGTTGCGCACGACTTCAACAACCTGCTTCAAGTCATTGGCGGCAACTTGCAGCTGCTGGAAGGCGAAATGGACGGCAACGATCGTGGGCAACGCCGCTTGATCAATGCCATGGCTGGAGTGGAGCGCGGCGCTAAACTGGCATCGCAGTTACTCTCCTTTGGTCGTCGCCAGCCGCTTGAGCCCAAGGTTGTCAGCTCGGGCAGGCTCATCGGTGAAATGGACGACCTGCTGCGACGGACTTTAGGTGAAGGTGTGCAGATCGAGACCATGGTAGGCGGAGGGCTGTGGAACTCATTGATCGATCCCGTCAATCTTGAAAATGCGCTGCTAAATCTCGCCATCAACGCACGCGATGCGATGCGTGGCCAAGGACGCCTGACCATCGAGGCGGAAAACGCGTTACTCGACGATCACTACGTGAAGCAGCAACCGGGACTCAAAGCAGGGCAATACGTGTTGATTTCGGTGTCGGATACCGGTTGTGGCATGAGTGCGGATCTGCTCGAAAAAGCGTTCGATCCGTTCTTTTCGACCAAACCGGAGGGGAGTGGAACTGGGCTAGGGCTCTCGATGGTGTATGGCTTTGTCAAGCAATCGGGTGGGCACATCAAGATGTACAGCGAGGTTGGCCACGGAACGACGGTGAAGCTTTACCTTCCGCGCGCGATGGAAGCTGAGTTGCCCGTTGATGTGGTTCGGGCGGGGGACGTGCAGGGCGGCACAGAATCCATTCTGGTCGTGGAGGATGACGACGCGGTTCGCGACACCGCGGTGTCTCTCTTGCAGAAATTGGGTTACAAGGTTTTTCAGGCACGAGACGCGCAGAGCGCCCTGACGGTCTTGGACAGCGGCATTGCATTGGACCTGATGTTCACCGATGTGATCATGCCAGGGCCTATCCGCAGTCCCGAACTGGCCCAAAAGGCGAAGGCACGTTTACCGCATCTCGCCGTCCTTTTCACGTCGGGCTATACGGAAAACGCCATCGTGCATGCCGGGCGCCTGGACAGCGGCGTCGAACTGCTCAGCAAGCCTTACGGTAGCGATGCGTTGGCGAGGAAAGTGCGGCAGGTCTTGGAGACGCAACAAAAGCGCAACGCGACTGCGGCAGCGCACACCCCTCAATCGTCGGCCGTTGTGGTTAATAAAAAGCGGGTTTCGGACTCGGCGTCCGCTGGATTGCATGTTTTGCTTTGCGAGGATGACGACCTCATTCGGTCTACCGTCAAGGATATGTTGGAGTCCAAGGGCTATGCGGTAGCCGATGCCAGCTCTGCCACCGAGGCCCTTTATCTTTGGACTATCCACGAAGCCGACATCCTCATCACTGATATTGGATTGCCGGACATCTCAGGCGCCGAACTTGCCCAGATGATTCGAGAAAAAGCCCCCGGTTTGCCGATCATCTTTGCGACTGGTCGCTTCGACGATCCGCCCGTCGCGCTCAGTGGCCATAGCAAGACGCTTATCAAACCTTACGGCATAGAGAAGTTGATCGAAGCGATTAGAACCCTGACAGGACACGGTTAACTGGGTAACGACAGCCGTGCCAAGCCGCCTAAGCCATTTTCTATAATTTTACATAATATACATTATGCGAAATAGTCTAATTAAGTTTATGCTCTTGATCGCGGCCCTAGCCGCCCAACAAATAGCTGTTTCAGGTGATTCTGTGAGTTCCTTGCATCTAATCACGTGCTTTTCGACGTTGGAATCGGCAGACTTCACTGCGCAACAGCGGCAGAAACAGTGTGCAACTAAGGCGCTTAGCACTATGCAACTTTCTCGGAAGGCAGTTAAGGCGGACACTATCTTCGGAAATGCCTAAACGCTGCGCAAAGTGTCCGGCGAAATCGTAAGTTGCCTGCTGACCAGTTTCTGCTACAACCTACCCAACGGCGTAGCCGCCGGTGAAACCTAGCTCGCTGCTGAGGCAACTCGCGCTTTTCGTTTTCCGGCCGCTGGTTTGATCTTAGCTGCCGAGGCAAGATCATCCAATTTGCTCCGTATTGCGACTTCCCGCTGAGTAGCGGCATGCAGCGACTTTTGAGCGGCAAGCAAAGCGGCGGAGAGGCCATCCATTCGTCCTAATTGTTGCTCCAACGCTTTTGCGCGAGCGCCATATTCGGTGGCCAGGTTCTCTGCTCCACGAGCCGAAGCTAGCGCTGATTCGAGTCGCGCTGCTACATTCGTTGCTTCTCGTTCCTTCTGGCGTAACGCTGCCTGCAGGGACTTCGTTTCTTCGCGGGCGCGGTCAATTTCAGCGTGCGCGCGATCCTCGATGGCGCGAATGTGCGCCGCTTGGGCCTCGCGTTCGGTCGCAACGGCGTTTTTGTGTGTCTCTAACGAATTGGCAAGTTGATGCGTTCGTTGTTGCAATCCGTCTCGCTGCTGCATTAGCTCGGCTAATTGGCTAGCCTGTTGCTCCACAAGACATTGGAGATCCGTCAGTCGCGTTTCAGCAATGTCGCGGGCTTGATCCGCGCTCTTGGCCATTTCTTGAGCGGCGGCAACCGCGTTCTCATAGATCTTTCGTTCTTGCGTCAGTGAGGTCTGGGCGGCGAGAAGGGCGTTTTGCTCTTGCGCGAGAGAGCTTTGTGCCGCTGAATTGGCGTGAGCCATCGCCAAGCGCCAACACTCTGTAAACGCCTGCCCTACTTCCGCCGGTACATCCGGTAACGACAGCACTTGGTGGAGGCGTTCGGCCAGCGCGCCGCGCCAGGTTTCTAGCATCCGGAGCACTGTGTTGGGCGAGCCAGTGCCCAGCTGCGCGCGAATTTTCTCGACCGTCGGCCGCTCGCCGGCGGTGACCAGCGCATCCGCAGCCGCGTTGACCTGTTCTTGGGTGATGCCTTTGGCCATATCGCATGTCTCCCTTATCGGCGCCCTGCCCTTATCTTGACGTACTGGTGATAAGTGATGATTATCACTAGTAAGCGCCCTATTTCGTAATATATATTACATAGTATGAAGTATAAAAACACTTTTCCAGCCCTCACGGCACCTGCGGATGGCTTGGTGCTGCCGGAAAAGTTGGCCCAGCAGGCGGCCAACGCCGTGCGTGAACTCCTCGCCGCGGCCGCCGCGGCCAACACCACGCGCAGCTACGCGGCCGCCCTGCGCTACTGGGCCGGCTGGCACCAAGCCCGGTTTGGCATCGAGCTGACGCTGCCGGTGAGCGAGGCAGTGGTGATCCAGTTTCTGGTCGATCACATCCAGCGCAAGAACAAGACCGGTCTGGTCAGCGAACTGCCGCCAGCAATCGACGAGGTATTGGTCACGGCTGGTCTGAAGGCGAAGCTCGGGCCGCTCAAGCTTTCCACGGTGACCCAGCGCGTGGCCGTGCTGTCGACGGCGCACAAAACTCAAGCGGCTCGCCAATCCATGCGAGTCGGCCAGCGTCCGCACCCTGCTGAGTCGTGCGCGGCGTGCGTCGGTCAAGCGCGGCGAGCGACCGACCAAGAAGACGGCGATCACGCGTCCCGAGCTCGAAGCGATGCTGGCCACCTGCGATGAAACTTTAGAAGGATTGCGCGACCGCGCCCTGCTCTGCTTTGGTTTCGCTAGCGGCGGACGCCGGCGCAGCGAGATCGCCGCCGCCGACATGCGGGACCTACGTAAGACGGGTGACGAAAGTTACATCTATCGACTGGAATATTCGAAAACGCAGCAGGCCGGGGTGACGGTGGATTCGACGCCGGACAAGCCGATTCTGGGGCGCAGTGCCCAGGCGTTGTCGGTTTGGCTCGAAGCGGCGGGGATTCGGGATGGAGCGATCTTTCGAAGGATATGGAAGGACAGGGTCGGCCCCGCCCTACTCCCCGGCTCGATAGCCTCGATCGTGAAGCGACGTGCGGTCTTGGCGGGACTCAAGGGGAACTTCGGCGCACATAGCCTGCGTTCGGGCTTTGTTACCGAGGCGGGAAAACAAGGCATACCGTTACCGGCAGTCATGGCGATGACGGAACATCGTTCGGTGGCAAGCGTGATGGGGTATTTTCAATCTGGTCAAGTGGAAGACAATCCTGCGGCGCGCTTACTGAAATAGATAAAGAAAGTATACGTTTGGCGAAGACAGGATTGAAAATCCTCGTGCCGGTGGCTCGATTCCGTGCCTGGCCACCAAACAACTAAGCCAAGACTTTGACGGGTCTTGGTTTTTTAGTTTCTAGGCCTCGAATTACCCGCGCTACTACCCCCGACATTTAGCCGTCGAAATACCGATCGATTTCTCTGCGAGCCTGTTCGAGTAATTCGCTCTGCAGTTGTCCAGAAAGTTTCCGCTCGCCGCCCTTTAGCAGCAGGCTCGCGTTGCTTGAATTGGTCGTCTTTGCAACGTTTCGTAGATCGATTCGAGCTGGCAAATCGAAATGCACGTAATTCAAGCCTTCGGTTATTTTGTGCCCGTATTTAATTTCGATGCCACGATACGTTTCAATTGCAGGGCCGTTGCTCATTTCTCTCGCCTTTGTGCTTGAACGCTGACGCTGGTGTTATCGATTCGATTCGTTACCAAAAAGGCGCCGGCTCCCCCTTATGTGGAAACCAACGCTGATGCATGCGAACCCCAAAAGGGTGAATGGCAAGGAAGTGCGGGGCATGATCATGACGAAGCGCACCTCTCTTGCCAGTACGAGAGCACGGCGCTCATTACCTGATTGAAGCCAATTTGCATAAATCCGTTATCGATCTCCTGAACAATCACGATTGCGGGCGCCGCATTGAGTGGCCCGGAGTTGAGTGGGGCACCTCCTAATACACTGCCAGGGCGACGGACTACCTGATCAGCTCGTTTCGTTAACGCGTCCCCACGGTCGAGGGAACAGTGCTTCGATGCATCGGCTACATCGCGGATGATCTTTGCCTCAGCGCATTCGTGATGCACCATTTCTCGCGCGGCCTTGAGCTTTAGACTCTTCTCAACTGCCCAGTAGTCAGTCATGTGCTCGAGTACAATGGCAGCGATCCTTGCTCGTCTCAGATCTCCGGCGGTAGCCAGATATTCAGTACAGGTCGGCTCAACAACCTGTCGTAGAAATTCCTTCGCGTGCTGTTTCATGAAAGTGTTAGAACTCCTAGGGCGACGGAATGTATGGCATGAACCGACTAGATCCAGGGTAGTCCCAGCCGATGCTCGTGAAGAAGTCCTTCCACTCCTGAAGTGCGCGAACGAACACATCATTTGCGTCGTAATAATTGCCTTCAAAAGCAATACGGACGTCTTGAAACAGAAGCTGAGTCCCAATCACAAAGGGCTGAACACCTGTAGTGACAAGGTCGTATTCAGGGTGACGTTCCGATTTACCATGCTTTCCTGCTGTTGTAATAGCGCGGCAAATGCGAAGGGAGACATATTTTTCAGCCAGCGCGTTTCCAAATTCCCTCAATCGATCAGCCTTTCTTCTCGCGTCGAATCGGATTTCTGGAAATATTCCTCCGAGCACCGCAAGGTGAGGATCGCAACCATCCATTCTGCCTTCAAAAAACCAGTCATGCAGATGCCAAGCCGTCCATGCGACGTTTAGCGCTCGATATCCACGCACATCTCCACCAGAATCAGTCGGCCGCGTCAGCTCGAATTGGTCAATTTCAAATTGGAGCTTTTTCATCATGTCTTGCCAGCAAGTAACTGCGAATGACTGCAGACCATGAGGAACTTCTCTGGTGTCAACGTCGGTTGTCATAGTTATTCGCTCTGCTGCTTAGGATGAGTTTGGACTAGCATTTTCCCGACGACTTTTCATCCAGTGGTGGTTAGATACCTACCCGCGATAACAGCGGCTAATCACCTTCTGCCCTGTGCCGTTTCCGATTCATATTTCACTAGCACTTGCGATCTGTCCGATGCCAGCTTGCCTTTCTGGAGGAGTTGGTGAAGACCGCTCGGGATTATCTAGGCGACATCCTTTTGTGTGGGTAAGTTGCCAATCCGTTTCATGTGTTTTGTTCCCCATTCGCCTAGCGGCTGCAGTACTTCGCGAAGCTCCGTACCAAAAAGCGTTAAGGAATATTCGACGCGCGGCGGAACCTCATGGAAATCCTTCCGCTTCACGATGCCGTCCAGTTCCATTTCCTTAAGTTCCTGTATCAGCATTTTTTCGCTGATACCGACGACGACTCTCTTCAATTCGCCAAAACGCCGGGCATTTTGGCCTATCCCCCACAGGATAAGGCACTTCCACTTGCCTCCGATAATGGCGAGGGAAGCCTCTAAACCACAACTATAAATCTTCTTTTTCATAAGCGTTTCCTCATTCACACTCACCAAAAGGTGGGTACCACTTACTAAAAGGTAGGTACTTGTCAATTCTATACCCTTGGGCTGAAATGCGTCGGCACGAACCAAACATCTAGTACAAGACATTTACGCCACGAGAACAGTCATGTCACAGGAACTTGCAGGAAAAGTAGCTGTTATTAGTGGCGGAACGACCGGCATCGGCGTGGCAACTGCCCAGCGATTTGCTGCTGAAGGCGCTCACGTCTTTATCTTTGGTCGTCGGAAAGCACAGCTCGATGAAGCCACCAAGTTGATCGCGCACGACGTTACCGCCATTCAAGCTGATGCTGCGAATCTCAATGACCTCGACCGCGTCGCTGCGACGGTGAAGGCAGAAAAGGGTGTCGTCGACATCATCGTGTCGAACGCGGGATATACGGAACAAGCTTCAATCGACACCATCACCCCCGAGCATTTCGACAAGGCTTTCAACCTTATGGCTCGCGGCCCTGTCTTCCTGGTGCAGAAGTTGTTACCGATGATGACAAGCGCTGGATCAATCATCCTGATTTCATCGGCCATGCACCTCATGGGCATTCCTGGCCATACTGCCTACGCTGCGACTAAGGCGGCGCTGCGTTCTTATGCCCGAACATGGGCTGCAGAATTCAAGGATCGCGGCATTCGCGTCAACATGCTTAGCCCCGGTGTCACTGACACGCCGATTCTCGACGCTCAATCGGCGTCTCGCGAGGATCTGGTGAAGATGTACCAAGGCATGGTTCCCATTGGCCGACTCGCTCGGGCCGAGGAAATTGCCAACGCGGCACTGTTCCTGGCATCCGACCAAAGTTCGTATGTGACGGGGGCGGACCTGATGGCCGATGGTGGTATCGGCCAAGTCTGATTTCCTTGAGCCAACCCAAGATAGAAAGCAGTTTGAAAAAGGAGCAAATCGCGTGTCAAAGAACAACGAACGAATTATTTTAGTAACAGGTGCCACCGGTAGGCAGGGAAACGCTGTGTATCGGCACCTACAAAAGAAAGGATTCAAATTGCGCGCGCTGGTGAGAGATCCCAGCAGCAAACAAGCACGTCAACTGGTGGGAAATGGGCAGGAAGTATTTCAGGGGAGCTTCGATGATCCTGACAGCTTGATGCGCGCGATGGATGGTGTGTACGGCGTATTCTCCGTACAGCCCTACACGGCCCGTGAGATCGAGCACGCAGAGGCTGTTATCGAGGCGGCGAAGCGGCAGGATGTCAGCCATTTCGTTTACAGTTCAGTGGGCTCGTCAGACGAAGAGACTGGTATTCCTCACTTCGAAAGCAAAATCAGAGTCGAAGAGCATCTGCGATCGAGCGGTTTACCATATACGATCTTGCGGCCCGTCTTCTTTATGGAGAACTGGCAGAAGCAGTTGTTCGGCGAATCGATCCGGAACGGGCAACTTCAGCAACCGTTAAGCCCGACAACAAACTTGCAGATGGTAGCTGTGGATGATATCGGCGCGTTTGCATCGCTTGCGTTTGAGCATCCTGGCAAATGGATGAACAAGACATTTTCATTGGTGGGTGATGAACTGTCGATGCAGCAAATCGCCGACGCATTTAGCCGCGTAACTGCGCACGATGTGAAGTACGTCCAGATTTCCTGGGATCAGTTCGAGAAAAACATGGGACGGGAACTGACGGTGATGTACCACTGGTTCGAGGAAAAAGGTTTTCACTTAAACATTGAAGAGATGCGGCGCGAATATCCGCTGACCCACACCTTCAATCGATGGTTGGATGCTTACTGGGACACGACTTTGGGAAAATAAACGCATCAACTGGAAAATCTGCTGTGGGTGGCGACTCTTTCTTGTTAGACGCAAAATGACGGCCTATTCGCTGCACTAGGCAACAATGCTGCCGCTCTCCCCTCCTCCCAAGCTTCAGCAGCCGAGCGTAAACCTACCCTCGATAACCTCATCTAATCACTTACCCTACCCCCAGTGATCCCTAGTCTGACCAATCCGTCTTGCGTACGTTTCGGTAATATAGCGTCGCTTTCTTTGGAGCCGCAGCCGCATGCGATTAGCACAATTCATTTTGATCCATCGGAAGGCTATTCTTGATGCGTGGGACAGTTTCGCTAGCACTTTGCTACCTGATACCCGAGTAATGGATGCCAAGGAACTTCGCGATCACGCCGAGCAGATGCTGGTCGAAATTGCCGCCGACATCAGCACCTCAGAATCGGTCCAGCAAAGCGTCGAAAAATCCCGCGGTCGGGAACCCAGGGCCGGCGTCGATACGGCATCGGAGGTGCATGCCGGCGTCCGCCTGCGTTCGGGCTTCAGTATCGATCAGCTGGTCGCCGAATATCGTGCGCTAAGGGCCAGCGTGCTGCTGCTTTGGTCGCAAGCACCGGATCAGGACGTCGAGTTTCGCGCGCAAGATACGCTACGTTTCAACGAGGCGATTGACAAGGGACTAGCCGAATCGGTGTCGCGCTACTCGCAAGCGATGAACGAATCGCAGGACGTTTTTCTTGGTGTGCTTGGACATGATCTGCGCGCGCCGCTTGGCGCCATTTTGCTTTCGGCCGAGTTTTTTCAAAAAGCCAGTGAGCGGGACAGTCGCCATGCCAACGTCGCTGCAGGCATTCATACAAGCGTACGCCGCGCCGAGAAGATCGTGGAGAACCTGCTCGATTTTGTGCGCGCACGCGTTGGTAGCGGTATCCCAGTGGATCGTATCGAAGACAACCTCACGGCAATGTGCGAGGGCATCGTTCACGAAGTACGTCTGTTACATCCTGATCGCCCTGTGGTGTTTCAGCCGGACGAAGTCATCGTCGGCAAATTTGACAATTCGCGCTTGGGGCAGGTTTTCTCCAACCTGATCGAAAACGCCGTCAAACACGGTTCAGTCTCCTCACCGGTAACTATCAGCCAGCAGCTGGACGGCGACTATGCGGTGTTTTCGGTCCACAACAATGGCGAGCCCATTGCCGCGGAAGACACGGTACGTATTTTCAATCCGATGATGCGACATTCTCGGTTCGCCAGCGCAGAGCGGGGCCCGCGGGCTGGCTTGGGGCTTGGCCTGTTTATCGCGCAGGAAATCGTCACCGCCCACGGTGGCACTATCAAGGTCACCTCTTCGGAGGAAAACGGGACAACGTTCCACGTGAGACTACCTTTGTACGTTCGTGCACAACATATTGGCTAATACGTCGCGAGTTCCGCTGCTCGCCGACAACGGATCCTGCCGAAATTTGCAGTCAACACCAGTGCCGTGCTCAGACATGACTGGAACAGCGCATCATCCAAGCCTCGCCCGATCCGTTTGTGAGCTCGCAAGGCCGCCTTTGCGGGAGACTTACGCGCCGCTTTATTTCTGGCTGAACAATCCAGCTGACGCTGTCGATTGCGTCAAGGTAGAGCTGACGAACTTCGATTCCTTGTCAAAATTCAGAACAACCATGTCCTTGTTCGCATCGGTGTCGCCCACGAACGCGTCAAGGAACGTTCTATGGTTTGATCCGCCGGCTTGGTCGTTTGCGAAGTTATAGGCAACGATAGTCGATGCATCGGCGGTTCTCGAGACGCTGTATGGCTGGCCTAGACGCGCTTCGGCCTGATCGAGAGTTGTCACACCGGGCTGAAAACTAGCAATTGCATTCGGGTTTGCCTTTGTGCCGGTGGTGACGCAGCCGGCTGTGCAAAGTGCGAGTAATACTAATGCTGTGATCTTTTGCATTTTGTCCACCTGGTCCTTAATAGTCCCAAATTGGGCAAGCTCAAAACTTGCCCGATCATTTGTACTTTGACTTTAGAGCTGGGGCAGCTGGGCATCCTGTTCAGGCCGCTAAGTCATCAACATAGCCAAACTTCGTCAAAATCCGGCTTATTTCGGTCAATACCCATACGTTCTCCTCGGCGCCCACAAGGTTATCCGTGATGAGGTCAGCTTGATCTGCAAAGGCGTCAACGAAATCGCACGGATCCGGATAGGCTTTCATCAGCCATGGCACATCGGCTTCCAGACCCGTCAATAGTTTTTGTAATTCTTCGTGTGTTGCAGCCATGGCATATGTGCTCCATCGACGGGAGCGAAGCATAGTCGCCTGATAGATCAACGCTCGATGAAGAGAACCCGTCGTCTCTATGCCTGGCTTTCGTGCAGTCGAACAAATGCGTTATCGAAATGTTCCAACAGCACTCCAATGCCAAAGGGTTTCTGAATGAAGGCGTGGTGTCCCGGCAAGCCTTGGATGCTTGAACACTTGTCAGCGGACACACGATAGCTCCCCGCCATACTAACTAGTGACGCGCGGTTCACTCACGGACGAGTCAAATCCTGCCGGTGCACAGAGGCGTTGACGCTCAACCGGCGATTCGCTCGCCGAGTTGATTTCAATCAGGGGATACCGCATGCAGACGATTGAAGGGGCGGATGAGCTGGGCGAAGAGGAGCCGCCTGCGACTGAAATCACATCAGAGGCTGACGGTAAGGAGATGCCTTTGCCGCAAGACCCCAAAGTGGTTTTTCAAGGTGGCCTGTTTTTGCTCGCGTTGCTGGCCGCGGCATACGTAGCGAAAGAAGTGGTTTTACCGATCGTCTTGGCATTCATCCTGAAACTTCTACTGCAACCTATCATGCGAGCCTTTGAACGGGTGCGCATTCCTCGCGTCATCGCATCGTTGACAGTGATTATTTTGCTTTTCGCATTGATTGCTGGTTTTGGCGAAATGCTCAGCGGGCCGGCGTCAGATTGGGCCAAACGCCTTCCTGATGGTCTCCCGCGGCTAGAGCAGCGAGTGCAAGTGATCAGTTCACCGTTAAGCGCGTTAAATAAGATGTTGAGCCACGCTACGAGCATGGTTGCGACGGGCCCCGCATCAGGGGCATCAGGGGCCGCCGTCGCTTCCGCTTCGACAATGCCTGGCGCAGCTCCAACTCCTGACGCGGCGAATGGGGTGGAAGCCGTGATTCTGGATGGTTTGCATACGTTTGCGTCCGAGTTCCTTACAACGTTTCTTGTGCTTTTCTTTTTCCTCAATTCTGGCGATACCTTCCTACGACGCCTCGTCGAAGTGATGCCAAGGTTCGGTGACAAGCGGCAAGTCATCGACATCTCTCAGCAAGTAGAGATGGACATCTCCTCGTATCTGGTCACTGTCACTGTAATGAATGCCTTGGTAGGCATCACCACAGGCTTGGTCATGTGGGCCTTGGGTCTCGAAAACCCACTCCTTTGGGGAGCGGTGGCTTTTCTTCTGAATTATGTGCCCATCCTCGGGCCGTTGACGGGCATGGTCATCTTCTTGGGCGTTGGCATGCTGAGCTTGGATCCTCTCTGGAAAGCCTTCATGCCGATGGCTCTGTATGTTGGGATCCACTTGATCGAAGGGGAAACGATTACACCAATGCTCCTGGCGCGGCGATTCACGCTTAACCCGGTATTAGTTATCGTCGCGCTGCTTTTCTGGGATTGGATGTGGGGCGTGCCCGGGGCAATTTTGGCGGTGCCGATGCTGGCCGTCACCAAAATTGTGTGTGATCGCATTCGACCGCTGGCGGCACTTGGACATTTTCTCGAAGGCGAAAAACGTTCCCTGAAGCCTTAGAGCCTCAGACAAGAATAACCCGCACGTCCTATTCACCCGCGCCAACCCAAAATTTGCGTAGATGTTCGATCCCTTGCTCCAGCCGCGACCCGAAGGGCTTTACTGTCCGGCGGGCGATTTCTTCATAGATCCGATGCTGCCGGTGGCGCGGGCCGTAGTAACACACGCGCATGGGGATCATGCGCGTTCGGGCAGCGGTCGGTATCAGGTCGCGGCGGCGGGTATCGGGCTGATGCGCGAGCGGCTGGGTCACGATGCGCTGATCGATGCGCACGATTACGGCGAAACGTTTCGCATGGGTGAGGTCGAGGTCTCGCTGCATCCGGCCGGGCACGTGCTGGGTTCGGCGCAGGTGCGCATGGCCTACGGCGGGCGCGTGATCGTGGTATCCGGCGACTACAAGCGCGATCCTGATCCCACCTGCGTGCCGTTCGAGCCAGTGCCGTGCGACGTCTTCGTCACCGAGTCCACATTCGGCCTTCCGGTGTATCGCTGGCCGCCGATGGCTCAGGTGATCGACGACCTGCTGGCGTGGTGGGAAGACTGCGCGCAGAAACAAATTCCCGCGGTACTGTTCTGCTACGCGCTGGGCAAGGCGCAGCGCATTCTTGCCGAACTCGCCCCGCGCACCGAGCGCACGGTGCATCTGCACGGTGCGATGCTGCGGCTGGTCGAGAGCTATCGTGAGGCCGGCGTACGCATGGTCCCGACCGAGCCGGTGAGCGAGTCCGCGCGCGGCCGCGACTTTGCCGGTGAGTTGATCCTGGCGCCGCCCTCGGCGGCCGGCTCGCCGTGGATGAAACGCTTCAGCAAGGCCTCGACCGGCTTCGCCTCGGGCTGGATGCAGATACGCGGCAACCGCCGGCGCCGCGGCTACGATCGCGGCTTTGTGGTGTCCGATCACGCCGATTGGCCGGGCCTGATCCGTAGCGTCGAAGACAGCCGGGCCAGCCGCATCTACGTCACGCACGGCGATGGCGATACGCTGATTCGCCACCTGCGCGATCTCGGCCACGATGCGCAGTCGCTGCGCGTATTGCGCGGCACGGATAACGAGAGCGGCGGCTGATGCACCGCTTCGCCGCGCTATACGCCGAACTCGATCGCACCGCCTCGACGCTGGCCAAGCGCGAGGCCATCGCCACCTATCTGCATGACGCGCCGCCCGGCGATGCGGCGTGGGCCGTGTATGTACTCGGCGGTGGCAAACTGCGGCGGCTCGCCACGTCGACCGAACTGCGTCAGGCGCTGGCTGCCAGCACCGGCTATGCCGACTGGCTTATCGACGAAAGCTACGAGCAGGTCGGCGACCTTGCCGAAACCATTGCGCTGATGCTGCCCGACGGCGATGGCTCGCTGGCTGATGAGCCATTGCAAACGTGGATGGAAAAGCAGCTGCCGGCGCTGGCGAAGATGGAGAGCGCCGATCGCATTGCGCAGTTGCAAACGTGGTGGCGCGCGCTGCGGCCTGCGCAGGTGTTTTTGCTCAACAAGCTGATCACCGGCTCGTTGCGCGTTGGCGTGTCGCATCGGCTCGTGGTGCAGGCCATCGCGCAGTGGTCAAATCAGCCGACCGATCTCATAGCGCACCGCATGAGCGGCACCTGGAAACCCTCCGCGGATGCGCTTACTGCGTTGACGCGGGCCGCAGGTGATGACGAACATCTGGCCGATCGCCCTTATCCCTTTTTCCTCGCGTCGACGATCGAACACGAAGTCGAAACGCTGGGCGACATTTCCGAATGGATGGCCGAATGGAAATGGGACGGCATCCGCGCGCAGCTGATGCGTCGCGATGGCAAGATCGGATTATGGTCACGCGGTGAAGAACGTCTGGACGGCCGTTTCCCCGAGATCGAACTGGCTGGCGCTGCGCTGAAAACCGATGGCGTTATCGACGGCGAAATTCTTGCCTGGGATGCGGAGTCAACGTTACCGCGCCCATTTACGACACTGCAGAAACGTATTGGAAAATTGAAACCCGGCGCGAAACTGTTGACCAGCGCGCCGGTGTGTTTCATGGCCTACGATCTGCTGGAACACAAAGGTAGCGACCTGCGCGAACGACCTCTGCGCGAACGGCGCGAGATGCTTTCCGCATTGATCGATGGCGTGGATCCTGCGCTGATGTTGTCGCCGCCCGTTGTTGCCGATTCATGGACCACGCTCACCATCGAACGCCAGCAATCGCGCGAACGCCAGACCGAAGGCCTGATGCTGAAACGGCTCGACTCTCCGTATCGCGTCGGCCGCAAGCGCGGCGACTGGTGGAAATGGAAGGTCGACCCGTACACGCTCGACGCCGTCCTTCTTTATGCGCAGCCCGGCCACGGTCGCCGTTCCGGCCTGTTCACCGATTACACGTTCGGTGTGTGGGACGGCGACACGCTCGTGCCGGTCGCCAAGGCGTATTCCGGTCTGGACGACAAGGAGATCGGCCAGCTCGATCGCTGGATTCGTGCGCATACCACCGACCGTTTCGGCCCGGTGCGCGCGGTCGAAGCAACGCACGTGTTCGAGCTGGCGTTCGAAGCCGTGCAGCTTTCCAGCCGGCATAAATCCGGAGTGGCGACGCGCTTTCC